>Ga0302324_100000943_pt1 | contig 72885 bp, 66 predicted proteins | sample Palsa_T0_1_FD_201949 | JGI IMG/M metagenome (GOLD analysis project Ga0302324, IMG submission 201949) | Peat permafrost microbial communities from Stordalen Mire near Abisko, Sweden - Palsa_T0_1 | ecosystem: Environmental > Terrestrial > Soil > Palsa > Peat permafrost | place: Sweden: Abisko...
TTCAGGGCCGCGGCAAAAGGCTCCATGCCTTCTTCCAGGTGGCGCGAGATATTTTCCATGACCACAATGGCATCGTCCACCACAAACCCGGTGGCAATGGTCATGGCCATCAGCGAGAGGTTGTCGAGGCTATAGCCGAACAGATACATCACCGCGAACGTGCCGACCAGCGAGACCGGCACAGCGACGGCGGGAATGAGCGTGGCCCGGCCGTTGCGCAGGAAAACAAATACCACCAGAATGACCAGGCCGATGGAAATGAGCAGAGTCCTTTCCACGTCACCGACCGAGGCGCGGATGGTGGTGGTGCGATCCAGAACGATGGTGGTCTCGATGCCAAACGGGATGGATGCCTTGATGGACGGGAGTTGCGCGATGATTCGATCGACCGTGTCAATGATGTTCGCGCCGGGCTGGCGGAAGATGATGATCGTCACCGAGCGCTTTCCGTTCAGGTAGCCGGCGGCACGAACGTTAGCCACCGAGTCCGTCACCTGCGCGACGTCGGACAGGCGGATCGCGGCGCCGTTCTTATAGCCGATGACGAGCGGCCTGTAGTCCGCGGCGTGCGAGATCTGGTCGTTGGCCAGGATGTCCGCGGTCACCGTACCGTCGGAGACTTGGCCCTTGGCCAGGTCTGAGTTCTGCAAACTCAGCACCGACTGCAAATTCGCCAGAGTGAGTCCGTAGCTGGCGAGTTGGGTGGGATTTGCGTCCACCCGCACTGACGGCAGCGCACCTCCTCCGACCGAGACCTGGCCTACGCCCTGGATCTGCGACAACTTTTGCGCAACCACGGTGGAGGCTTCGTCATAAAGCTTATCCGGACCATACTTATCGGAGGTAAGGCCGAGGATCAGAATCGGCGAATCGGCGGGATTGACCTTGCGGTAGGTTGGATTGCCCGGCAGATTGGCGGGCAGATAAGTTCGCGCCGCATTAATGGCAGACTCCACGTCACGCGCCGCTCCGTCGATATCGCGGCTGAGGTCAAACTGAATGGTGATCGAGGTGCTGCCGAGAGTGCTGGAGGAAGTCATCTCCGTCACCCCTGCAATGTGACCGAACTGCCGCTCCAGCGGAGTGGCAACCGATGACGCCATGATTTCGGCGCTGCCGCCGGGCAAGCTGGCGCTGACCGAAATCGTCGGAAAATCCACCTCCGGCAGGGGCGCTACCGGCAGCACCTCATACGCCACCGCCCCGGCAAGGGCAACTGCCACCGTGAGCAGCGTGGTAGCCACGGGCCGCCGAATGAAGGGTTCGGAGATGTTCATGCCGGTCCTGCCTGTTCTGGGTCTCCGGTTTGCGGCGGCTGTGATTTGTGCCCAAAGCGCTGCGCCAGATTGTCGAAGAAGATGTAGATGACGGGCGTGGTGTAGAGCGTGAGCGCCTGACTCAGCAGCAATCCGCCCACCATGGCGATGCCCAGGGGCCGGCGCAACTCAGAACCGAAACCGGTTCCGAGCGCCAGTGGCAGCCCGGCCAGCAGCGCGGCCATGGTGGTCATCATGATGGGACGGAAGCGGAGCAGGCAGGCCTCGTAAATTGCGTCGGTCGCGTTCTTCCCGTGCTTCCGCTCGCCTTCCAGGGCGAAGTCGACCATCATGATGCCGTTCTTCTTAACGATGCCGATCAGCAGGACGATGCCGATGATCGCCACTACGCTTAAATCCTGGTGAAAGAGAATCAGCGCCAGGAAAGCGCCCACGCCGGCTGACGGCAGCGTGGAGAGAATCGTGATGGGGTGGACAAAGCTTTCGTATAAAACGCCCAGTACGATGTACACCGTGACCAGCGCGGCAAGGATGAGCAGGGGCTCGTTGGCCAGCGAGTTCGTGAACGACGACGCCGTGCCCTGAAAGCCGGCCTGCAGACTGGCGGGCATGTGCATGTCCTGCTGGACTTTGTCGACCGCCGTAATGGCCTCGCCCAGCGCGGCGTTCGGCGCCAGATTGAACGACACCGTGATGGCTGGAAATTGACCCTGGTGGTTAATGGAGAGCGCTTCGGTCGTCTTCTCGAAGTGCGAGAACGCACTCAAAGGCACGGCATTGCTCATGGTTGAACTGGTGACGCCCGCGGAGTTTGCTCCCGTACTCGACGCCGTCGAAGCGCTCGGGGAAAGCGCGTTCGCCGGAGGAGCCAGCGTATTGGCCGACGGCGTGTATTGCGCGGAACTGGTGAGCGCGTTCGACCCCGCGGCGGATGCTCCCGAGGACGCGAATGAGGTCGACGCCCCGGCGCCGCTTGCTCCCGACGACGCATTGGACTGAATGTAGAGATGGTTCAGCTTGTTGGGGTCGAGCTGGAACTGCGGCTCACTCTCGAGCACTACGTGGTACTGGTTCACCTGGGTGTACATCGTGTTGATCTGGCGCTGCCCAAAGGCGTCATACAGCGTGTTATCGATGGTGGTGGGTGCGATGCCGAACCGCGACGCCGTGGCCCGGTCAATCACCAGAGACACCGCCAACCCTCCGGTTTGCTGATCAGTCGCGACATCTTCCAGTTCCGGCAACTGCTTCAGCCGGCCCACGAAACGGTTGGTCCAGTCATTGAGTTCATTCGCGTCGGGGTCTTCGAGAGTGAACTGGTACTGCGTGCGGCTTACCCGATCGTCCACCGTAATATTCTGCACCGGTTGCATGAACAGTTGGATGCCCTGCACCTGGTCGAGCTTGGAATTGAGCCGGCGAATTACGTCGGAAGCACTCAGCTTGCGCTGGTCCAGCGGCTTCAGGTTTATCGATATTCGCCCGCTGTTCGTCGTCGTATTGGTTCCATCCGCGCCGATGAACGACGAGAGGCTCTCGACGGCTGGATCCTCCAGAATTACCTTGGCCAGCTCCTGCTGCTTCCCCGCCATGGCCTTGTAGCCGATGGTCTGCGGCGCTTGCGATATGCCCTGGATCACGCCCGTGTCCTGCACGGGAAAAAATCCTTTGGGGATGATGATGTAAAGAAAAATTGTGAGCATCAGCGTAGCGAGAGCGACGAACAGCGTAATGGTCTGGTATTCGAGGACGAACTTCAGCGTTCGGCCATAGAAAGCGATCATCGCCTCGAACCCGCGCTCCGTGGCTTTGTACACGCGCCCCTGCTGCTCCTTGGGCTGGTGCCGCAGAATGCGCGCACTCATCATGGGTGTGAGCGTGAGGGAGACTACGGCCGAAACCACAATCGTGACGGCCAGCGTCACGGCAAACTCGCGGAACAGGCGCCCCACCACGTCGCCCATGAACAGCAGCGGAATCAGCACGGCGATGAGCGACACGGTCAGCGACAGAATGGTGAAGCCGATCTGCTCCGCACCCTTGAGCGCCGCTTCCATGGGTGGATCGCCATCTTCGATGTAGCGCGCGATGTTTTCGATCATCACAATGGCATCGTCCACCACAAAGCCGGTGGAGATGGTCAGGGCCATCAGCGATAAGTTATCCAGGCTGTAGCCCAGGATGTACATCGCCGCGAAAGTTCCGATCAGCGACAGCGGCACAGCCACGCTCGGGATAATCGTGGCGTAGAGACTTCGCAAGAACAGGAAGATGACCAGAACAACCAGCCCTATGGTCAACATCAACTCGAACTCAACGTCGGAGACCGAGGCTTTGATGGCGGTTGTAAGATCGGTAAGCGTGGTCACCTGAATGCCGGTGGGCAGGTTCGCCTCCAGCTGCGGCAGGAGTTGCTTGATGCTCTTGACCACGCTGATGGTGTTGGCCCCCGGCTGGCGCTGCACATTCAGGATGACGGCGGGGGTCTGGTTCATCCAGGCCGCCTGATTGTTGTTCTCCACGCCGTTCACGACCAGCGCCACATCGGTCAGCATGACTGGTGCGCCGTTCCGGTAGGCAACCACGATTTTTCGATAATCGTCGCTGGTGATCAGCTGATCGTTGGCGTCGATCTGGTAATCCTGGCGCGGCCCATCGAAGTTTCCTTTGGCGGCGTTCACACTGGCCTGAGTGAGCGCGGTCCGCAGGTCTTCCAGGTTTAGGCCGTAGGAGGAAAGCGCCGTGGGGTTGGCCTGAATGCGCACTGCTGGCTTTTGACCGCCGCTGATGGTTACCAGCCCAACCCCGGTGAGCTGGGAAATCTTGGGCGCAAGGCGCGTGTCCACCAGGTCCTCGACCTGAGACAGCGGCATGGAACTTGAAGTGATGGCGACGGTGAGCACTGGGGCGTCGGCGGGGTTCGTCTTACTGTAGATCGGCGGCGCGGGCAGAATGGATGGCAAAAGACTCTGCGAGGCGTTGATGGCAGACTGCACTTCTTCTTCCGCTACATCGATGTTCAGAGTCAGGCTGAACTGCAGCACAATCACGGAAGTACCGCCGGAACTGGTCGAGGTCATCTGGCTCAGGCCCTGCAGTTGGCCGAATTGGCGCTCCAGTGGCGCCGTCACCGTCGTCGCCATCACGGTCGGGCTGGCTCCGGGATAAAACGTGAGTACCTGAATAGTGGGGTAATCAACTTCCGGCAAGGCCGACACCGGCAATTGCGTGTAGCCAACAATGCCGACCAAAAGGATTGCAGCCATCAGCAAAGAGGTCGCAACCGGCCGCAGGATAAACGGGCGGGAAGGACTCACGGGGCGCTGCTCCCGGTGGTGGCTGCGGCGGGTTTGGGGGGGCTTCCATTCGACACGGCGCCATTTGCAACCGCTACTGCGATGTTGTCCTGCAGTTTATCGAAGCTGCTGTTCGCGACAACGTCTCCGGGATTGACGCCGTCCACCTGAGTCATTCCACCGTCGGCAACTCCCGGCTTCACGCTGCGCATGTGCGCGATGTTGTTTTGAATCACATACACGAACGATGCCTGGCCATTTTGCTGAATGGCGGAAGCGGGAACCAGGGTTACGCCTTGCAACGTATTTACCAGCAGCCGCGTGTTTACAAACTGGTTGGGAAAGAGCGCATCATTCTTGTTATCGAACTGGGCTCGCCCCTTGACCGTCCCCGTCGTGGTGTCAATCTGGTTGTCGAGCGTCAACAGCTTGCCGGTGGCAATCTTGGTCTGCGCAGTGCGATCAAAAGCGTCCACCGGCAGCTTAGCCTTCTTGCGCAGTCGGGCTTCCACCGGGCCCAGACTGTCCTCCGGCACGGTGAAAATTACCGTGATGGGATCCAACTGCGTGATGACCGCTAGGGTCGTCGTGCCCCCGGACTGGACCACGTTGCCCGGATCCACCAACCGCAAGCCGACGCGGCCGGCGACGGGCGCGATGATGTGGCAGAACTCCAGCTGAATCTGGTCATATTGCACGGTGCCCTGATCGTTCTTAACCGTGCCCTCGTCCTGCAGAACGAGTTTCTCCTGATCATCCAAAATTTGTTTGGCAATGGCGTTGCGGGCCCATGCGGCACGATAGCGTTCCACGTCCATCTGAGCCTGGGCGAGCAGGCTCTGGTCGCGTTCGAGCGCGCCTTGCGCTTGCAGCAGCGTTGCTTGATAGGGGCGCGGATCGACGTCCACCAGCGGATCGCCCTTGCGTACCACCTGGCCTTCCTTGTAATGAACAGCCGCCACCAGTCCGTTCACCTGGCTGGTAATCGAATCCGTATAGACGGGGGTGACCGTACCAATTGCGTCCAGATAAACCCCAATATTACCTTTGGTCGCCGTCACCGTTGTAATGTTGATCTTCGGTGGGGCGGGTTTGGGCTTTTTCGCGGCTTCCTCGTGGCGCCATAACAGCACGATCGCAATTACAAGGACCAGCAAAAGCACGATCCCGCCGGCGATCCACCATCCTTTGTGCGAGGGAGTTTCCGAGCCGTGCTCCGTCAGCTGATGGCCACGCTCGATGTGGGGCGGTGCATTCGTGTCAACGGTCAAAAGGGATCTCCTTTGTCGGCTCCGAATTTCTCAAAATTATAGCTGCGCCCTTCGGAATTCCAACTCTCAATCGTGATGGCAAACCCGTGTCCGGCGACTTTGCGAAATGAGCAATTCTGCACAGTATTGTCGAGAGGGAGCGAGGCAGCCTTTGTCGGATCGCCGGCCAAGCCGGGCTCGGCTCGCGTCCCATTGGGGCCCTCACACGCTCAGCACTGGAATTGGCTCCGCGCAAATGATCGCATACCCGTGCGTCCGCAGGTTGCCGCCGTAAGGGTAGCACTCAGTCACCAGCACATCCGCTTTGGCCTGCCGCACGGCGACCTCACCCTCGGCGAAGCAGAAGGACCACGACTGGCGGCCTTGACCGAGGGGAACGCTGGTGTCACACTGATTGTTGTCGAGGAGAGCATTTCCGTTCTCTTCCGGGGTGCGTTCGTCGTACAATAGTTAAGGTATAAAGGGAAGCGGGACCGTGGGGCATTCGGGCCTTCAGTCCGGAATGCGAAATCAGCAAGTTACGTGTTATCAATGTGATGAAGTTTGTTGAAATTCCCCCTTCCATGAATTCTTGTTGCCGGGGCAAAATATAAAGTCATGATCTACGGTCTAATCGTTGCGGTCCACATTCTGGTTTGTTTTTTCATCATCATCGTGGTTTTGCTGCAGAGCGGCAAAAGCGGTGACATTTCCGCGGCTTTTGGCGGACAGGGCAGCCAGACGGCGTTCGGTCCGCGGGGCGCAGCCAGCGCGCTTTCCCGGGCCACGACCTGGTCGGCCATCGCGTTCATGATTACTTCCATCACGCTCTCGGTCTACTCGGCCAAGACCGGCGGGACGACGTCGGTGTTGCAGGGGCTGAAGTCGCAGCCAGCCAAGACGCAGCCGGCGCAAGCGCCCGCGACTCCACCCAGCCAGCAGCAGAAGTAGCGCGGGGTGGTGGGATTGTTTTCGCTCGTCGCCTTAGCTAGTCCGGTTCATCGGTCTAACCTGGCCGCCCTCGCCTCATCTGTCGGGAATCACGGAAGATGAAACTGGACCCGGCCCGTGCCCTCCCGCGGCATCTACAGCTTTCCCGGTAATTGTATTTGCCTTACAGAGGATGTACCATCCGAAGTAGGAAGTTTTTCTGGAGGCGCACTTATGTCAGATCGAGACAGCAACAGTTTTGTCTGGTTTCTAGCCGGGTTAGGATTGGGAGCGCTGGCGGGGGTACTCTACGCGCCCCGCTCGGGCAGCGAGACGCGCGAAGTGCTGCGCGCGCGCGCCGAGGAAGGCCGCGACTATGTGCGCAGCCGGGCGCGCGAGGCGCGGGAACAGGCGGCGCAGTGGGCCGACCGCGGCCGCGATGTGGTGAACCAGCAGAAGGAGCAGTTCCGCGCCGCTTACGAGGCGGGCCGGCAAGCCTATCAGGAAGCCTCGACTGAGACTGGCGCACCGAAGAATCTGTAGACCCAGCTACGCGGTTTTTCGGGCGCGAGCGCTCGACCGCACGTAGCGCTGTTTGCATGATGTGACGGGATTGGCCGGAGCACGCTTATGAACACACTCACTACCGTGTTTATCCTCCTGACCGGATTGGCGGTCATGATGCAGGCAGGCATTCTTCTGGGCATGTACCTCGCCATACGCAAAAGCACCGCGCTCATGGAGGGCATGGCGATCGAAGTGAACACCAAGGTGGTGCCCACCATCGCGCAGGCCGAAGCGCTGCTGATCGAAATGCGGCCCAAGCTGCGAGTGATTGCCGACAACCTGGAGGAGTCGACGAATGTTCTTCGCGACCAGGTGCAGCGGGTGGACGCAGCGGTCAACGATGTGGTGGACCGCGGCCGACTGCAGATTATTCGCGCCGACGAACTTCTCACTCGCACGCTCGACCGGGTGGAGCAAACCTCTGACATGGTGCACAACACCGTGGTTTCTCCAGTTCGCCAGCTCTCGGCGCTGCTCCAGGGAATCACCACTGGCCTCGAATTCTTGTTCGGCGGCCGCAGCCGCAAGAACAATGGCAGCCGCGAAGAACGTCGTCCTGTGCCCCAGGACGAGATGTTCATCTAAGTCGCAAGCAATGTGATCCTGACTCGGCGCAGCTTTGTCTCAACTCACATTCATTGCTTCCTTTCTCTTCCCGCATCTGACCTTGACAGCCAAAAGCAGCAAGCGTAGGGTTGCGCGAGCCTTAAAGCGTAAAAATCAGAAGTTCAGGACATCAAAGGAGATGACTATGCGAAGGGGTCTCGCGCCTCTCGTGCTAATTCTCATGATACCCGGCGCGCTCGTCGCTCAAAGCCAGCGCGGATCGTGGGCGGACCTGAATGGCCTGAAACCTGGCCAGGGAATCGAAGTGATCGAATCCAGCATGAAGGGTCACAGCGGAAACTTTGTTACCGTCACCGATGAGTTCCTCAGCCTGAAGGAGCACGGCGCCGACGTCACGATAAAGCGGGGAGACGTCGTCCGGGTTTCGACCGGTTCAGCGCCCAAGCGCGTGGGACATGCCATAGCAGGCCTTGTAATCGGCGGAGCGATCGGGGCTGGAATTGGCGCCGCCGCTGGGTCGAGCCACGGTTTCCTCGGCGGATCCTCGCGCGGAATCACCGCCCTGGTTGGTCTTGCGATTGGTGTACCCAGCGGGGCTGCGGTCGGAGCGGCGCTCCCGGCCCACACCACCATCTACCGAGCCGCACCGGCGGCCGCAACGCACTAGAACCTTGTTGGCTTGAGCCTGCAAACGACGCTGGCCTCAGGATGACAAGTGGGTGGGCGTAAAGGAGCGAACGAACAGCGGGGGTTCCTCTAAGTCATCCGAGTGTTTCGACCCCTACGCAATCCAGCCGCCGCCGACGACAACGTCTCCGTCATAGAAAACCGCCGCTTGGCCCGGAGTGACAGCGCGCTGCGGCTCATCGAAGGTCGCAAGGATTTCATCGTCGCCGGTTCGCTCGATCACGGCTGCTGCGGGCTCGTGGCGATGGCGAATCTTCACCGTCACGCGCATCGGCTCGTGGAGATCTTCGACCGCGATCAGGTTCACGCGCCGCGTGCGCAGCGTGCGTGAGTAAAGATGCTCTTCTCCTCCTACAATCACCTGCTTCGACGCCCCGCTGATCTGGATGACGTAAAGAGGCGATCCGGTGGCGACGCCGAGTCCCTTGCGCTGGCCGACGGTGAAGTTGTGAATGCCAGTGTGCTCGCCCAGGACTTCGCCGGTGGTGGTGACGAGGTCACCGGCGGTGTCGGGTAAAGCTTCGCCCTGTTCGGCGAGGTAGGCATCGATGAAGCGCTTGTAGTCGCCGCCGGGAACGAAACAGATTTCCTGCGAGTCGGGCTTCTCCGCGAGGGCGAGGCCGTGCCGGCGGGCAAGTTCGCGGACCTCAGGCTTGGTCATGTCGCCCAGCGGGAAGATGGTGCGGCTGAGTTGTTCCTGCGTGAGGCCGAAAAGAAAATAGGTCTGGTCCTTGCTCGCGTCGGCGGGACGATTGAGCAGCCAGCGGCCACGGGCTTCGTCAAAGGCCACGCGGGCGTAGTGTCCGGTAGCCACGCGCTCGGCTCCAATCTGCTGGGCCACAATGAGTAGCTGGTCAAACTTCAAGTGATTGTTGCAGAGACTGCAAGGGATGGGCGTTCGCCCGGAAACGTACTCCTCGACGAACGGACGAATCACATCGCGCTCAAAACGCTCCTCATGATTGACCACGTAATACGGGATACCGATCTGCTGCGCCACGCGACGGGCGTCGTAAACGTCGTCGAGCGAACAGCACCGTCCCTGCACAGACTCCGGCATGCCCTCGCGCCCGGCGAGGCGGCTCTGGTTCCAAAGCTGCATGGTCAGGCCGATGACGTTGTGGCCGTCGGCACGCAGCATGGCCGCGACGGTGGATGAATCCACACCGCCCGACATGGCTACGGCAATCGTTTCAGTTTGTGACATGGTTGCAGTTCTAGCTTTTAGCAGTTGGCAGTTAGCATTTAGCCATTACAGGCCACGCTTGGCTAAATGCTAAGTGCTAACTGCCTGCTTCTTGTAGGTCGGCGAAAGTTCCCGCAGCCGTGCCACCGTTTCCGTCACCAGCACCAGCGCAATGTCAATCTCTTCCGCGGTCGTTTGCTTGCCCAGGCTGAAGCGGATGCTGGCGCGCGCCTGATCCGTGCGCAGTCCCATCGCTACCAGCACGTGCGAGGGCTCGATCGCGCCTGACGAACAAGCCGCGCCTGTGGAAACCGCCAGTCCTTTGAGATCGAGGGCAATGACCATCGCTTCGCCGTCAATGTGGTCGAAGCGAATGTTGGTGGTGTTGGGCACGCGCGCCGCGTTGTCTCCGTTCACCGCGGCCTCTTCGACCTGCGCGAGAATTCCCTGCTGCAAGCGGTCGCGCAGCGCAGCCATTTTTCTGTCGTCGCCGCGCTCGAACGCTGTCTTCGCGAGTTGAGCGGCCTTGCCCAGACCAACGATTCCCGGAACGTTCTCCGTGCCTGCGCGGCGTGAGCGCTCGTGCCGGCCACCATAAAACAGTGGCTGCAGGCGAGTTCCCTTCCGGACATACAACGCGCCAACGCCTTGCGGCGCGTGAATCTTATGGCCCGAGATGGAGAGCGCATGGCAACCGATTTCCTTCACGTCAATCGCAATTTTCGCTGCGGCCTGCACCGCGTCGGTATGAAAACCAATGCCGGCTTCTGCCGCGATGCGACCAATCTCCTCGACCGGTTGCAGGACTCCAGTTTCATTGTTCGCCATCATGACCGAGATCAACTTGGTGTTGGGCCGCAGCGCGCGGCGCACGTCGTCCGGATCGACCAGCCCGCGGCCATCCACAGGCAGAACCGTCACTTCACAGCCAGTTTCCTCCAGATGCCTGCAGGCCAGCAAAACGGCATGGTGCTCAATGGCCGACGTGATGATGTGATCGCCCGCCGCGACCAGACCGGCGATGGCAAGATTGTCGGCCTCGGTGCCACCACTGGTAAAAACGATCTCTGAGGCGCGGCAGCCCAGCAACGCCGCCACCGACTCACGCGCATCCTCGACCGCGGCCCGGGTCTGCTGGCCGTGATGGTGAATGGACGAAGCGTTGCCGAAATGCTCGCTGAAATAGGGTCGCATCGTCTCGAACACCTCGGGCAGAATCGGGGTAGTGGCGTTATTGTCGAGGTAAATGCGATGCATAGAACACCCGCTTCTATTCTACCTTGCGCGGGCCTGGCGATGTAGCTTTGCGACATCTTGCCGCATCATTCGTGGCGAATTGCGGGCGGGCTTCGCCCTGCCCGGACGGCCGAAGGCGGCCGTCTCCACATGTTGAGTAGATCTGTTATCGCTGGTCGATCACTACGTACGGGTTCGGGTAATCCGGTCCCAGGTATTCGGCGCGCGGGCGGATCAGGCGGTTGTCGTTGAGTTGCTCGATGACATGGGCGGCCCATCCGCTGACGCGGGATACGGCGAAGATGAGCGTGAACAGATCCACGTCGATGCCCAGCGTGTGGTAGGTGGAAGCCGAGTAAAAATCCACGTTGGCGTTCAACTTCTTCTCTGCTTTCACGAACTCTTCAATCTTGTGCGACATCTCAAACCACTTGTCCTGCCCGCTGGCCTTACCCAAGTCGCGGGACATAGCGCGCAGGTGCGTGGCGCGCGGGTCTTCCGTGTGATAGACGCGATGACCGAAGCCCGGAATCTTTTTCTTCTGCGCCAGCATGCCCTTGATGTATTCAATCGGGTCGGCGCCGGATGCGTCAATCGCCTCAAGAATTAGGAAGACGGCTTCGTTCGCGCCGCCGTGCAGCGGTCCTTTAAGAGCCCCGATCGCGGAAGTGATGGCGGAATGCATGTCGGACAAAGTTGCGGCGGTAACCCGGGCGGCAAAGGTGGAGGCGTTAAGTTCGTGGTCGGCATGCAGAATCAAGGCGATGTCGAGAGCGCGCTCCGCCGTCGGTGATGGACGGCTGCCGTTCAGCATGAGCAGAAAATTCGCCGCATGTGAAAGTGAGCGGTCGGGCTCGACCACGGGCTGTCCCTTGCGGATGCGATCGTAGGCGGCGACGATCATGGCGAGCTGCGAGGTGATGCGGATCGCTTTATCCAGATTCGCCTGACTGTCGTTATTCTTTTCCTGCGGATCATAAAACGACAGCGCGGAGACCGCGGTGCGCAGCACGTCCATGGGCAGGGCATGGCGGGGCGCGTTGCGCAGCAGCGTGATGATGGCGGCATCGAGTTTGCGTTCTTCCGCCAGGCGCTCGTGCAGCTGGCGAAGTTCGACGCGGGTCGGTAATTTGCCGAACCACAGCAGGTAGCAGGTCTCTTCGAAGTTGGACTGGCTGGCCAGTTCGTGGATGTCGATGCCGCGATAGGCGAGGACGCCGCGCTCGCCGTCGATGTAGCAAATCTTGGAAGTAGTGGCAACGACGCCCTCAAGTCCCTTGGGGGCATGAGTTGTGGTCACGCTCGACATTCGTTCTCTCGCTTCGATCGCAGGATTTTGGGTTGCCGAACCGCGCGAGAAGGGGCCGCGGAGAACGCAACCTTGTTTTATACCTGAAAGGCGACGAACTTTCCAAACGAGAGGCGACAGGGTTGTAGATGCAGCAACTGTACGGAGATTACGGAAGAATTATTGACAACGAGAGTGTATTCGAAAATCGCAGATAGTAATAGTCAGCTGAAATCTAATTTCTAGCAAAAACGGCCCAGCTCCATTTGCCGACAAGCTGACTACTTCGTAACGCTATACACGACCCCCAAGCCATTGGTCCCGCCGACCACGGTTGCACCATACAGCGCGCCTTCCCGAAGGACAATATTACCCGCCGACGGCATGGCTCCATCGGCGCAGTTAGGAAGCGAGCAAAAGTTATATAGGATGGTTTCATGAGAATCTTGCAACCTGTACACTTCACCCCCGCTACTAAGACCCGCTGTTCCGTACAGTGCGTTGGCTTCTCCGACGACAACCCCGTTTTGTGGATTCCCATCGTTCGATCCACCGGCGAAATAGAAGACATTTTTTTGATTCGTTCCGAGCACCAGCTTAAACACACCGCCGCAGGTAGGAAGTAGACAGTCTGCGCTCCCTCCTTCTTCGACGGTCCCGTACAAGTTACCGAACTTATCGATTGAAATCGGAGAAATCGGGTATGCTCCGATGATACCGTCGAACTCAAAAAGAATAGTTTCCGTCCACGTTCCGTCAGACTCGCTTAGCTTGTAAATTAGGCCACAACCGAAGTAGCAGATCGATTTGCCCTCACCGCCCTGTGCTGTTGTCCCGTACAGGTTGCCTGCGCTGTCAAAAGTGACGCCATATAAGGGGCCGTAACCGTCGCTGCCAGAGAAACTGTGCAGAATGGAGAAGGAATACGTTCCGTCAGACTGGGGACTAAGTTCAAACACAGTGCCTAACCTCTTAGATCCACCGCCAGCTGTAGTGCCATAGATATTGCCTGCTGAATCCATATTTAGTTTGCCATATCCTGGTCCTGCCCCATTTTCCGGGTTTTCGGAAAAACTCCACAACACGGTTTGGGTCCAGCTTCCGCCTTGGACGGAGGGAGGGCTCAAGCGAAATATAGTTCCTTCTCCTCCGGTTCCCCCGCCAGAAGCTGTTCCGTAAAGGTTCCCTTTCGCATCCATGATCAAACCGGCAGAGGGATACGCGCCATCCGGGCAACTAGATGGGTTTCCAGTACTGCAAAAATTGTAGAGAATGGTCTCCGTCCAACCTCCGGACGGCATGGGACTCAGCTCATAGGCTGTGCCGCACCCGAAGTTGTCGAGGCAGTTTTCACCACCGGCATTGGTAATTCCATAGATATTGCCCGCTGCGTCGAAGAGCAAGCCACCCTCTGGGTAAGTGCCATCGGTAGGGTACGCGCCAAAGCTATGCAAAACCGCCTCCGCCGCTTGGCCTAGAGAAGACCCACAAAAAAGTACCGAAGCTATAGAAGTCAAAAGGAACCGTAGGACGACTATTTTCATCTTGATTCTCCCCCGCGAAAATCCCGTAAAGATGCTACTCCCTACGAGTCGCTGCGTGCTAGAGTCTTTAGTACCCTGCTTGCAGGCCCATTTGGCAAGGAGAGCACCGTGAAATCGTTACTGATTCGCCTCTGCGCGGGCTGGCTTCTCGCGGTAGGAGTTGAGTGCCAAGGACAGATCAGCCCTTTGTTGATTGCCTGGCAGGCACCACCTCCCGCGCCCTTCTCCTCAACAACGTGGTCCGCCGGATATCTCAGCGCGCTCGGCACTGGCGGGATCTGCAGCGGTATTACTCAGTATGTGTGTTTCACGAGCAACGTTCTGCCTAACATTTCCGGAATTGGAATCGTCGTGCCGTGGGCCGGCCAGATGGTGAGCGCAGTCTTGCTCAGAATCTGCTGTTGAACGGCTTCGCTCAGGGGAAGCGCGCGGAACTCGTCAAGATTCTTCTTGATGTCAGGCACGCCCGGACCCGGCCAGTCGGTGCCGAACAGAGTCTTGTGCGCGATTTCTTCAAGGCGCGGGAAATATTTCAGCAGCGTCTTCGGCGGGATCCCGCTGATGTCGAGATACACGTTGGGATGCCGCCGCACTAGAAAAAATGCAGTCTGCATCCACAGCGGGCGTCCACCGTGGGCCAGCAGGATCTTCAGCCTGGGAAAATCGACCGCAACATCGTCCAGGTAAATTGGATCACCATACTTGTTGCGCGCTCCAGGAAAGACCGACGTACCCGTATGGAACATGACCGGCACGCCGTTGGCCTCCGCGGCGCGGTAGATGATCTCCAATTCCTTGACGCCGTTCAGATAATCGTTCGGGAAGAGCAGTTGGTGCGGGGGATGAATCTTAATCATCTGCAGTCCCAGCCGCAGAATTTGCTCCACGTCAGCCAGCACGTTGGCGGTGTGCTTGGGGTGCAGGCTTCCGCAGGACAACAACCGTCTCGGATCTTCCTTCACATAGTCGGCGACGAACTGATTTACGCCGTTGGTGAATCCGATCACTTCAGGAGCCACGTAGTTGATGAGCATGGCCCGGTCAATTCCGCTGGCGTCGAGGAAGTTCAGAAAGGCTTTAGGCGACCGGCAAAACTCGTCAATCTGGTCGAAGTTGGGACGCTTCTGTTTCATCAGCTCCAGCGCTTGGGGCTTGAGCATTTCCATCGGCTGGATGTGGATGTGGCAATCTGTGATCATCAGGAGTTCGTGGTTGGTTCAGGCCCAGAAGAATAACAGATGGACGTGCCAAAACCCGAAGCTGAAAGGCTCGAGAGCGTTTTCAATACGCCGGAACATTTCCATCCACGCGTCGCGACCAGGCGTCGATGCCGCCACGCATCGACTGGGCCTTCTCGAATCCCTGCTGCCGCAGCCAGACCGTCACATTCATCGAGCGTACGCCGTGATGGCAAACTACCACCACGCGATCCTCCGGGTCGAGTTCCTGATGCGCCCGCGAGGGCACCTCGCCCATGGGCATCAACCGGGCGCCCTCGATCCGCGCCGTCTCAAACTCCCAGGGCTCGCGAACATCGAGCAGCAGAACCGATTCCCCGGCATCGAGCTTACTCTTCACTTCTTCGGGAGTGATTTCGTAGTCCATCTCAAGGCGGGCGAGCTACAGGTTGATCGCCGACTTCCGCACTTCGCCGATCGTGGATAGCGGATCGCGGGCGCCGGTCTTCTCGGCGATCCACTTCTTCTCGTTGTTGATGATGTCGAGCAGCAGCTTCTTGTCTTCCGGTGACGGCATGTAATCTTTCAAATGCTCGTGATAGGCGCGGTCGTCGACTGCTTCGCCCGTCTGCGCGTGGAATTTCTGTCCCGCCCAGCGCCCAATAGCGCGATTGAACTTGATGTGCGGAGCATAAAGTCTCGGCTCGCCCGCCCTGAGAGCGCCGTTGAAGCGCTCAATCAGTCCCGCGACTTCGTCGCGATAGAGACTGCGGTTGTAATCGTTCAGGTCGTCGAGGTCGGGGGCCTTGTCGTTCTTGGGTTCGTCGTAACGGCCCTTGACGCCCCACACATACGCCCAGTGCGCCGACGAGGAATGATCCGTGCCAAACAGATCATAGGAACTGGAAATCCACTTGTTGAGATATTTCTGAATCAGCCACGCCGGAATCACACCCGCTTCCACAATGCGCCGCAGTCCGTCGTTGCCCGTGCCCATGTGGAAAGCCTCTTCGCGCAGCATGTAGGACATCGACCGGCCTAGCGGAGCGAACGCCGAATACTTGAACATCTGCAGCTGGAATTTTCCGTCCCGATCCACGAAGTCGGTGTAGGTGAAGAAGTCCATCCAGTTGTCGACGTCGACGTTGAAGGCGCCCAGCAGCCGCTTGTTCTCAAACGCCCGCCGCTCCAGCATTTTCTGCGCCTCAACTTTGCCCGAGTAGCCGAAGTGGTCGACCAGCAGCGCGCACATCTGCCACCCATGGCGCATCTCTTCGATCATCACGCGGGTAATGGCGCGACGGTCCCAATCGGTAGGCGCGTTCGCCAGCAGGTTGCGCTGCTGTTCGACGCTGGCAAATTCGGTATCGCCCTGATAGACGATCATGTTCATGAGGGCGTCGCGCATTTGCTGGGTTGGAATCTGGCGGAGGTTCTCCCACTTGCGGCGGCCTTTGTAGGAACCGAACTCGATTTCTTCGGTATCGATGGCGCCATAGAGCGTGTCGAAGTGAAACGCGTCGATGTCGTCGGAGTGGACGCCGATGTCTTTGCGCCAGTCGTTGAACAGACCAATCCAGTCACTGAAGGTTCCGATTTTCGCTACTTTTCCCGGCATGATTATTTCTCCACGCATTGCCCGCACTGACTGAACCCAGTATTCAGCACTCGGCGTTCAGCATTCAGCCCGGCCCTGTCTTACGCGACGCCAGTGAAAGCCCAGGGGCCGAATGCTGAGTGCTGAGTGCCGAATGCTTCCTATTTCGCCTTAAACACCGCCGGTCGCTTCTCCACGTACGCCGCCAGGCCTTCCTTCGCGTCTTCGCTCTGGAACAGCAACTGCTGGTTCTCGCGCTCGACGGCCAGAGCGGACTCCATGGGAATCTCCCAGCCGGTCTGCACCGCGCGCTTGATGCGTCCCACCGCTTTCGACGCCTTGTTCGGCGGGCAGAATTGTTTCGCATACTCCATGATGTTCTCCATGAAGCCCTCGCGCTCGAAGATGTCGTTGATGATTCCTAGTTCCAGCGCTTCTTCGAATGAGAACGTGTTGCCGGTCACCATCAGCTCAATCGCTTTGCTCTTGCCCACCATGCGCGAAAGTCGCTGCGTGCCGCCGGTGCCGGGAAGCACGCCGAGGTTCACTTCCGGCAGACCAATCTTTCCCGCTTCTTTGCGCGCGATCCGAAGATCGGCCGCCATGGCAATTTCCAGGCCGCCGCCCACGCAGTGGCCATTGATGGCCGCGATCACCAGCTTCGGCGTGTGCTCCAGGCGCAGCAGCATTTCGTTGGCGTGCAGACAGAAGTAATACTTGAACGTCGGGTCTACGCTGGTCAGCATCTTGATGTTTGCGCCGGCAGAGAAAAACTTGTCGCCCGCTCCCGTCATCACGATCACAAAGACATCGTTGTCCATGCGCGCCTTCAGGATCGCCTCGTCCAATTGGCGATTCATCTCATAGGTGTAGGTATTGGCGGGAGGATCGCACATCTCGATCACCGCGACGCCGCCCTCGGTGCGGTAGTTCACAAGCTGCTTGCTGGTTTCGCCGGTTGCCGGCCGCACGGTAGTTGCCATTGAGCTATCTCCTTCGATTTCCGTAATTGCGTTGTCGTTTCGAGCGAAGCGAGGAACCTGCTTTCGCCGGCGCCCTGCACAAATCCCCGCTCAATGCCCGCTGTTCCGATTCTTGCCGCCCGCCATCACGCCTCGCAGAAAAACGTCGCCCATCTCGCGCGCCAGCGCGGGCGCATCGCCGTCAACCCGCGGGTTGTGCCAGGTGTAAATCCAGTTCATCATCCCAAACAGGCTGAGCACGGCAATGCGGGTGGAAAACTGCAGGCCGCTGGCGCACTTCAAATCTTCGAGCAATCCGACACAAATGCGGTAGTACTCGCGCTTGATCGCCGCCACTTCGGAAGCCAATCCATTCTTCAACGCCCCGGCCTCGTGCGACAGAACCTTCATCGCTGCCTGATTCGCCAGGAAATATTCCAGATGATTGAGAATAAACATTCGGATGCACTGTTCCGGTTCGCTCACCCCTTGGAGGCGCGCTTTCAGCCGCTGCACAATCGTCGTGAAAGTATGCTTCTGGATCAGGTAGAGGAGCCGCTCTTTGGACTCGAAGTAATAGTAAAGTCCCGCCAGCGACATGCCGCTTTGGCGCGAGAGATCGCGCATAGATGCGCCTTCGTATCCCTTTTTGCAGAAAACGTCGGTGGCGTGCGCCAGAATCTCCGCCAGGCGGCGGTCATAGCGCGTCGCCGGAGCTGCCGCGGCGCCGCGCGCTCGCGCTCGCGCGGCCATTCGAGCTGTTGTGGATGCAGTCCCCATGATCCTGAAGCCCGCCTATTCGAACGTTCGTTCGAATGAACGAAGTATACGCCGGCGCCACCCCGATCACAAGTGAAGATCCGTTAACCCAGGGCTCTTAGTTCTTTCCTGCCGCCTCATAGGCCCGTCCTAGCCAGTCGAGCGCATCGTGCAGGTCAGAGTCGGAACGGAGCTCGAAGACGAACCAGCGCGCCTTGTCCGCATCGCCTGACCAGGGGCGTGCGGTTTGTTCCAGACGAGCTCTCATCGCCGGTGACGGAGACTCAAGCTTAAAGACCACCAGATTCGCGTTCGCAGTCTCCATGCCGCGAGAGCGGGGCGAGGCGGCGAACATTTTGCCTTTTCGGTAGAGCGCGGTGAATCCGAAGAATGAGCGTGCACTCGCTTGGGGCCAGTCGCTGACTTCGGCGACGAGCGCGGCAGACCACGCCTTCATTTCCTCGGAAACAGCAGGCAACGATGGGCGTTTGCGCTTGGCGGGCTTCACGGACTCGCCTGAGCCGGGGCCTCGCGCTCCACCAGCAGAATGCGCTTCACCTGGTTCCGATTCAGGCTCTGGTCCGTGCCCCCGACCTTGATGACAATCTCCATGCCAGACGCCGACACCAGGTCGCCTGTCAGTACGCTGCCGTCTTGCAGCTCGATCGTGTCGTGAGCCGAAGTGCCGAGTTCGAAGCTCACGCTGCCACCCGAAGTGTCGTCGGGACCCATCTCGAAAGGAAATTTGCCGGGGTTGAAGCCTTCCTTACTGAACTCCAGCACGTGTTTGCCCACGGCGACCTGCACGATCTTGGGCGTGGTCCCAACTTCCGCTCCGTCCAGTTTCGCCACGGCCCCTTGCGGCACCGTGTTCACGGTGATTGAAATGAGCCGCGGAGGAGCCATCGGCGCGAGCTCTTTGGGCACGTATCTCGCGACCACCGACAGCGAGGCGGGTGGTCCTGAGGAGGAGACCGTGGTCTGGAATTTAACCGTCTCCCCGGGAGCGATGTTGCTCACACTCATCACCGCTTCGGCAATGCGGACCTTGTTTCTATCAAACAGGTACAACGAAAAACTCGCGTTGCTGATCGGCTTGCTCCAAACGTTTTCTGCCATGGTGTCGGTGACATACGTTCGCCGGCTTCCCATTTCACCGATCTCTTTGAATTTCCCGAAGGTGAAACGCAGGACGGGCGTCCCGCTTTCCGGCCACTGGATGACCTGGCCCGGCGGATCCTTCGCATAGGCGGTCAGAACGAAGAAGAACGTCAGGAGCACAGCGCTCAAGGATCGATTTAGAAACATGATTCACTTTCTGGAGCGGATCGCCTTTCGTCCGCTCCTCCCGGCTAACTAATTCGGTTTGGCAGGCATAGGTTGCGTGACCGGCGGTTGTTGCGTGGTGATCCGTTCTACCAGAATGATCTTCTGCACCTGGTTGCGGTCGAAGGTCTGTTCCTTGCCGTCTACCCGCACCACGACCGACGTCATCGTCATCGAAATTACGTCGCCCTGCAGAACCGTCCCGCCGCGCAGTTCGACGCTGTCCTGCGAGAGACCTCCGAGTTCAAAGGTGATACTCCCTCCCGCAGCCTCGCCGGGTTTGATGTCAACCGGGGTGCTTCCCGACAGGTAGCCCTCTTTGCTGAAAGAAAGAGTGTGGTTGCCGGCTGTGAGGCGGACCGTGGCCGGAGTGAAACCTTCATCATGCCCGTCCACCTTCAGACTCGCCCCGGGCGGCACAGAGATCACCTTTAATGGGACCGTCCGCAATGAAGTTGGAATCCCAGCGGCATCGGTGTGGGCCACCAAACTGAGACTCGCGGGAACTCCGAGAGACCCAACCTGAAAGGGCAGCTTCACCTGCTGGCCGGGGTCGAGATCGGTGATATTCAGCGTGCCGTTGCCAATTCGCACTTTGTCCTTGTCCAGCAGGTAAACCGTAAACGACGCCAGCGGGATGCGTTTCCCCGACGTGTTTTCGACCATCACGTGCGATTCCAGACTCAATTGCCCGTTGTACGAGCCGAGTTGAACGAACTTTTCGAAAGTCAGTTTGAGGGTGGGGCTGGTTTGATCGGGCCAGAGCATCACGATGGACGGCTCAGGCTTGTCTCTATCCTTCTTGTCCTTGGCAGAAACCAAGCACGTAGCCAGGACGACGCAGAGCGCAACGGTTACAAATTGACGGCGCATCACTTGGGAGGGTTTTTAGCACAGAAAATGTCCTCCCGCAATTCAAAACTGTGAATCGCTAGTTTCTTATATCGGCCAGCAATCGCTCGACTTCTGCCTTCAGCTCCGCCGTCAGCGGCAGAAACGGCAGGCGCGCCGGCCCGCCGAAGTAGCCGTTGAAGTCCATGCCATGTTTCACTCCCGGAATGCCGAGATCGCCCGCCACGCGCTGGGCAGCCTTGGCAATTCGTTCCTGCTTCAGCCGGGCCAGATCGGCGTCGCCCTCTTTCCAGGCGGCGTAGATTTCGTAGCAGGCGGTGGGCGCGGGGCAGGCAAAGGCCAGGATTGCTCCGACGGCGCCGGCATCGAGCGACGGCTGCAGCTTCTGCGCCGCGCCCACCAGCACCTGGAATCCCACTTCCTTCTGCCGCGTCTTCATCTTGCCCACCAGCGCGACCGCAGAGGAAGACGGCTTGACGCTCGGTGTTGCCGGCGAGGTCGCTGACGGGGCTGCTGAGGCGGTTCCCGACAGTCCTCCGACTTGCACCAGTACGCCGCCCTCGGCGCCGGCGTTCGCCCCGGCCAGCATGCGCGGCGTGACCGCATCGAACGTTTCGGTCACCATGGCGCTGCGCTTGACCGCTCGGGTGCCCTCGACCATTTTGCGGACTTTTTCCACGTCACCGCTCGACTCTTTAATGCCAACGATGTTCGGATGCCCGGCCAGTTCGATCACGATTTCAGCCGGGATGTCATACGCCGTGAATACTGGCACGTTGTAGATCATCACCGGGAGCGGGGAGCGGTCCGCAACGGTGCGATAGAAAGCGAGCAGGTTGGCGGGCAGCATCTGCTTTCTGTAAAAATGCGGCGTACGCACTAGAGCCACGTCGTAGCCGAGTTCAGCGGCACACTCAGTGAGGCGCAGCGTTTCGACCGCCGACTCTGCACCCGTGCCCGCGATCAGAGCCTTGTTGGGCGCGGCAACCGCGCGCGCGACCTTCAGCACATCGCGCCGCTCCTGGTCGGAGAGCATGATCGCCTCGCCAGTCGAGCCCAGCACAACAATTCCGGCTACCGGTGTACGCGAATAGCGTTCGACGTTGGATTCGAGCTTTTTGAAGTAGACGTTGCCGTCGGGATAGAACGGCGTGGTAACGGGAGGAAAAATTCCGTGAAGTAACATACTCGGCCCTCGCCGTCAGCTTACCAGTTCTGCCATTTCGTCCGCCAACACGAAGATCACTCCGTTTGGCGCCGAAGACGTTTCCAAAGCAAGAAGCCCGCCGCCAGACCCAGCGTAAAGCCTACTCCCCCGCAAAACAGAAAACCTAAGTAAAAAGCCAGACTCATTGCAATTTCCGGCCGGAGCCGTCCGTTGAAAAACCATCCGACTGCCAGGAAGCCGACAAGCGCGCCAGTGACGCCGAACGTCGGAGTGAAGAAAACGAAACCAGAAAATGGCCGCAGGCGCGATGCCAGGAAACAAACTAGAAGAATGATCGTGCAGACGACGATCCAAACCGCGAGTCCAACGAAAACGGGCAACATGGGGCCTCAGGACGGCTTCGCCGATCTACCGCCGCAAAGTTCGCTCCGCGTGCAAGTGCTGCAGCGCCTTCACATTAATCTCTCCACGCTGCAGCGCCTCAATTCCCTCTGCTGCGGCGCGCGCGGCTGCCAGCGTCGTGATCGTAGGAATCCGGGCCGTGACTGCCGCACGGCGAATCGCCTTCTCGTCGAACCAGGGCTCGAGTCCGGTAGGCGTGTTCACGATGAGTTGAATGCGCTGGCCCTTGATGAAGTCAACCACGTTGGGCCGGCCTTCTTTCACTTTATAGACACGCTCCACGTTCATGCCGGAGGCTTCAATCACGTCGGCGGTGCCGGCGGTGGCCACCAGTTTGAATCCCATGTCCACGAACTTGCGGGCGACCTGCGCCACGTGCCGCTTGTCGTGGTCCGTCACGCTGATAAAGATGGCGCCCTGCGTGGGCAATTTCTGTCCCGCCGCCAGTTGCGCTTTGGCGAAAGCTTCGCCGAAATTGTCGGCCACGCCCATGACTTCGCCGGTCGATTTCATCTCCGGCCCGAGCACAGTATCAACGCCAGGAAATTTATTCCACGGGAACACGGGGGACTTCACGTAAAAGTGGCTTCCAGTGTCGAGATCGGCCCGGCGGTCGATATTTTCTGGCAGGAACTCGCGCAGCTTCCGTCCCGTCATCAGCCGCGCCGCAATCTTCGCCATGGGAACGCCGGTTGCCTTGGACACGAAAGGCACGGTGCGCGAGGCCCGGGGATTTACTTCGAGCACGTAGACTTTGTCGCCGTCGCCGCCATGGCCGTTTCCGCGCGGGATCGCAAACTGAATATTCATCAGCCCAACCACGTTCAGCGCGCGCGCCAACTTGAAAGTGTAGTCACGCATGCGTTCAAGCAGCGGCTGCGGAATATCCACCGCAGGCAGCACGCATGACGAATCGCCGGAGTGTACGCCCGCCTCTTCGATGTGCTGCATGATCCCGCCGATCACTACGTCCTCGCCGTCGGACAGCGCATCAACGTCCACTTCGATCGCATCCTCGAGGAAGTGGTCGATCAGCACCGGGCGGTCGTGCGAATACTCGACCGCCTCTTTCATGTAGTGAACGATCGACTCTTCGTCATGAGCAATCACCATGGCGCGCCCGCCCAGTACATACGACGGCCGCACCAGCACGGGATATCCGATGCGCCCCGCTCCCTCAATCGCTTCTTCAATCGAAGTGGCCATGACTCCCGGCGCCTGCGGAATCTGCAACTCTTCGAGCAGCTTGTTGAAATGCTTGCGGTCCTCCGCCAGATCAATCGACTCGGGCGACGTACCGATGATCTTCACGCCCGCGGCTTTCAATGGCAACGCCAGATTGAGCGGAGTCTGCCCGCCGAACTGCACGATCACGCCCACGGGCGCGCCTTTCGAGGTCTCATGCTGGTAGATCGCAAACACATCTTCAAACGTCAACGGCTCGAAGTAGAGGCGATCGCTGGTGTCGTAGTCAGTCGAGACGGTTTCAGGATTGCAATTGATCATGATCGTCTCGTAACCGTCGTCACGCAACGCGAACGATGCGTGGCAGCAGCAATAGTCAAATTCAATTCCCTGCCCGATGCGATTCGGCCCGCTGCCCAGAATAATCACTTTCTTCTTGTCGGTCGGCGCGGCCTCGTCTTCGTCTTCATAAGTCGAGTACAGATAAGGAGTGAAGCTTTCGAACTCGGCGGCGCATGTGTCGACGCGTTTATAAACCGGCATCACGCCATGCTTTTTGCGCAGGTGTCGGACTTTCTCCTGGCCATCGAGTCGCCAGACCGCGGCCAGTCGCCCGTCGGAAAATCCCATGCGCTTCGATTCGCGCAACACTTCGGTCGGGATCGACTCCATGGGATGCTTTTCGAGTTCGAGTTGCTGGTCGTTGATTTCCTTCAACTGGTACAGGAACCACGGATCCATCGACGTCATCTTCGCGATCTGCTTCACCGTGTGTCCCTGACGCAGCGCGTATTGCACGTAGGCCAGGCGCTCCGGATGCGGCGTTACCAGCCGCTTGGTCAGAATCTTCGGCTCGATCTTTTCTCCGCCCACGCGCTTGCCGGTATCGAGCGACCGGATGCCCTTCATCAGCGCTTCCTTGAAAGTTCGCCCGATGGCCATCACTTCACCGACGGATTTCATCTGCGGGCCCAGCGTGTCGTCGGCGCCGGGAAATTTCTCGAACTGCCACTTCGGAATTTTTACGACGACATAATCAAGCGTCGGCTCGAAACATGCCGGAGTCTTGCGCGTGATGTCGTTGGGAATTTCGTCGAGCGTGTAGCCGACGGCAAGCTTCGCGGCAATCTTCGCAATCGGAAATCCTGTAGCTTTCGAGGCTAATGCGGATGATCGCGAGACGCGCGGGTTCATCTCGATTACCACCATGCGCCCAGTCTCAGGATTCACGCCGAATTGAATGTTCGATCCGCCGGTGTCGACGCCGATCTCGCGAATCACCGCAATCGAGGCATCGCGCATGGCCTGGTACTCGCGGTCAGTGAGCGTTTGGATGGGCGCTACCGTAATCGAATCGCCGGTATGCACGCCCATGGGATCGAAATTCTCGATCGAGCAGATGATGATGACGTTGTCCGCGGTGTCGCGCATTACTTCGAGTTCGAATTCTTTCCAGCCCAGCACCGACTCTTCAATCAGGGCCTCGTGCACGGGAGAGAAATCGAGGCCGCGGCTGAGCACTTCGACCATTTCTTCGCGGTTGTACGCGATGCCGCCGCCCGATCCGCCCAGCGTGAACGAGGGGCGAATGATGACAGGGAATCCGATTTTGCCGGCGAACTCGAGCCCATCTTTGGTGTTGTTGACCAGCGCCGACTTGGGCACGTCGAGCCCGATCCGCTGCATCGCATCTTTGAAGAAGAGCCTATCTTCCGCCTTCTTGATCGCTGCCACGTTGGCGCCGATCAGGATCGCGTTATATTTTTCCAGCACGCCACCATCAGATAGTTCAATCGCCAGATTCAGCGCCGTCTGTCCGCCGACGGTCGGCAGCACGGCAAATCCCGCGCCCGGCGACATTTCCCGCTCGATGCGGATAATCTCTTCCAGATACTCCAGCGTGAGCGGTTCAATATAAGTGCGGTCGGCCGACTCCGGATCGGTCATGATCGTTGCCGGATTCGAATTCGCCAGCACCACTTCGTAGCCCTCAGCCTTGAGCGCCTTGCAAGCCTGCGTGCCAGAGTAATCAAACTCCGCCGACTGCCCAATAATGATGGGCCCGGAGCCGAGAATCAGAATCTTCGAGATGTCAGTGCGTTTGGGCATTTAGTCGAATAAATTTGCTGTTCGAGGTACGTTGGTCTCCACCACGGAAGAACGCGAGGGTAACTTCCTACCGACGACAGTGTGTATCTTCACATCTGGGTTGCGCCCTTTGTGAGGGCAAACACCACCGTTCATCCTACGGCCATGGTTGCAATTGAAACAGAGCACTTGATAGCCAGCCGGATACTCTTGCTGTTTCAAATAGCGATAAAGATGATGTCCGCCCCAGTCCTTTCGTTTGCCCACCGTCAAGCGATGTGTGTTTCCATCCTGCTCAATATGATCCAACGCTAGGAAGTACTCTTCTTCCTCACCGCAACAGGCGCATTTGGGCCCACCATATGCTTCGAACGCGAGCCTTCGAACTTTGGCGTTGCGGTCCCTCATCTGTTCTGCATTGCTCTGGCGCCTCATCCACCAGCCCCTTTCCACTCCTCCATCATCTTCGTGAATTCCTTGAACAGATAATGCGAATCATGCGGCCCCGGCGCTGCTTCGGGGTGATACTGCACGGTAAAGAGCGGCAGGTTCCGATGCCGCAGGCCCTCGAGCGTCTGGTCGTTCAAGTCAATGTGGGTCAGCTCGACTTCACTGTCAGCCAGCGAGTCCGGATCGACGGCAAAATTATGGTTGTGGGCGGTGATCTCGATCTTCCCTGTCTTCAACTGCTTTACGGGATGATTCCCGCCGTGGTGACCGAATTTCAGTTTGAAAGTCTTGCCGCCCAGAGCAATTCCCGTCAGCTGATGCCCCAGGCAGATGCCGAAGATCGGCTGACGTCCCATGAGCCGGCGAATCGAATCGACTGCGTACGTGCACGGCTCAGGATCGCCGGGACCGTTCGATAAGAAAACTCCGTCGGGCTTCAGGGCCAGCACGTCTTCCGCGGGAGTCTGCGCCGGGACTACCGTTACCTTGCAGCCCTCACCGCGTAGCTTGCGCAAGATATTCAGCTTGATGCCGAAATCATACGCTACAACGTTGAACCGCGGCGGCTCGTCTTTCACTCCGACCACGGCTACCGGCTCGTGCGAGCGCTCGCCCACTTCCCAAACGTACGGCCGCTTCGTGCTGACTTCTTTGGCCAGATCCATCCCATCCATCTTCGGGATCGACCGCGCCTTCGCAATCAGCTTGTCGGCGTCGCTCTCGATGGTCGAGACTACGCCGCGCATCACCCCGTGGTCGCGCAGATGCCGCACCAGCGCCCGCGTGTCGATGTCCGACAGCACTGGCACCTTGAACTGCTCGAGATATTCTTCGGCCACCTGCTGCGAGCGCCAGTTCGAACTGACGCGCGAGAACTCGCGCACGATGAGGCCTTCGATCCACGGACGCGTGGCTTCGTTATCTTCGTGGTTGGTGCCGTAGTTGCCGATTTCCGGGTTGGTCAGGACCACGATCTGCCCCGAGTAGGACGGGTCAGTGAAAATTTCCTGATAGCCAGTGATGGAAGTATTAAAAACGACTTCGCCGTAGCATTCGCCTTTGGCGCCGTAGCCTTTGCCTCGGAAGACTCTGCCGTCCTCCAGCGCAAGGATAGCCTGCATTCTCGCTCCGGTGAGTGGATTTTCCGAATCTTATCAGGGATTGCCGCAGCGGCCAAGCATTTCCGCGTGTGGAAAATATATTTCTATTTCCAGCACCAAATTTTAGTGATTGTCATCCTGAACGCGGCGAAGCCGGGTGAGGGACCTCACGCGGGTTGACAGCGTTGATACCGCGGACGGGACTGCGCCGCTTTATGCGGCGTGGGAGTTCCTCGCGACCACACGACCGATGCATGCGCTTGGTACGGTCCCTCCGAGAGCTATCGCTCGCGTCAGGATGACACGGGGTTGCTACCGCACCCGCCCCAGCTTGTCCATCGGCCAGTACCCGAACACTGCCTTGCCGTAGATCAAACTCTGATTGACCGGGCCGAATTCACGGCTGTCACTTGACATTGACCGATGGTCGCCCAGCACGAAGAAGCAATGCTCCGGCACCGCGGTCTCAGGGTATGACCGGGAATCGGTATAGGCCGGTGGCACGTAGTCCTCGCCCAGCGCCTCGTCGTTCACGTATACCTGCCCGCCGTCAATGCGGATGCGGTCGCCCGCGATCCCAATCACGCGCTTGATGTAGCTCTTCGAAGGATCCCGCGGATAGCGGAAGACCACAATGTCCCCGCGCTCAATCGGTTCCAGCCGGTATACGAACTTGTTGACGAAGATCCGTTCCTGATCCTCGAGCGACGGCATCATGCTCACTCCCTCAACCTTCACCGGCTGGTAGAGGAAGATAATCACAAAGGCCGAGATCGCCAGCGAAATGATCAGATCGCGCACCCAGACGCCGATCCCGGTCCCAACGCGGACACTGGCCGTGCCGGCCGAAATCGCGGACGCCGTCGCGGGCGGACCCGTCTGGCCGACCGCCGTTTGGCCGATTGCAGTCTGGCCAACCGAATTCGGGTCTGAAGCCGTGCCTGGCATGTTCCCTCATTGTATACAGAACTTGCGGGGCGGAAGCGGTTAGAATTCGAGACTTGGAATCTAACCCCCGGAATTTGACCCTAAGTTTGCGCGGGCACGACTCGACCGACTGCCGCCATCTTCCGGTCACCCGAGGACTCGGGTTACAATAAAGGCTCGCGAGGAAACCGCATGACGCGCCTTTTTCAGAACCATCTTTTTCAGAACAAGCTTTTTCAGAACAAGACTGTGCGCCGCAGCCTGACCACGGCACTCCTTTTCCTGGTAACTCTTAGCTTGGCGTCCCAATGGGCCTCGCCCAGCGTTTTCGCCAGCGATGACGAGGGCATCCCGGCTTACAACGCCGGACCTCCCGCTAAAGGGACCAAGCTGCCTCCGCTTCTCACCAAGGCCGACCTATGGGGAGCGAACGCGCAGAACGCCTACCAGACTCACGCCTACGAGCTCGCGGCAAAGATTCCCACCGTGCTCCACCAGCAACCCTGCTACTGCTATTGCGACCGCATGGGCCACAACAGCCTGCACAGCTGTTTTGAGGGAACTCACGGGGCGGAATGCTCGACTTGCCTGAAAGAACTCTACTACTCCTACCAGCAGCACCAGAAAGGCAGGAGTGCCGCGCAAATCCGCGCCGGAATCATCAAGGGAGAATGGAAGCAGATCGACCTGGCCTCGGCCGCGACCATAAACTAGTGACGCTACGCTGACCTCAATTCCATCTCAGTACTCAGTATTCCCGGGCCAACTGGACCGTTACCCACTTTTTGAGTGATACTTTATTCGTAGGCTAGCTTGTTGAATTACGAAGCAAAGCTAAAAAGCGCGTTCCTAAGGAGTTCCCCATCACCAAGAGCACAGGAAGAGTTTTACACATGGCTCAGAAACCTACCGCGAAAAAACCGGTGGCGGAAGATCCGCGTTACACGCAAGCCCTGCAGAGCTACGAAGCCGGACTGCGTGCCATGCAGGAGCACAAATTCGACAAGGCGAAGCCGCATTTTCAAAAGGTAATCGCCGGCCCAGTCCGAGAACTGGTCGACCGCGCCAACATCCATCTCAGCATCTGCAACCAGCATCTTGAGCGGTCCGTGGCCACTCAGTTCAAAACCGCCGAGGAGCACTTCGACTACGCGGTCTCGCTGATGAATGTCGGTGACTACGTCACCGCCCGTGAGCATCTCGACAAACTCCTCAAGCAAAATGCCAAGACCGACTATGTGGTCTACGGCCTGGCTGCGCTCGACTGCCTTACCGGCCACGTCGAAGACTCCCTGCGTCATCTGGACGAAGCGCTCCGTTTGAACTCTCAACTGCGTTTCCAGGCGCGCAACGATTCCGATTTCCAGAACCTGGCAGAGGATCCGCGGTTCACGGAATTGCTCTATCCCGATCCCGGCGCTGAACTCGACTCGTCCGGTGAAGAAGAGCCTGCATAGGCTGCGGGGGACACCTCGATGGAAACCAAAACCCCCGAGTCCCTCGCACTAGAGCCCTCGCTAATGCCCGCGCCAGAAAAACAACAGACTGCGCGCGATCGCGGTCTTCGCGTCGTCGCCATCGGCGGCGGCACCGGCCTCTCCACTCTGCTCTCGGGACTCAAACGCTTCGTGCTATCTGCCACTGAGCTTTCCACACGGCCGGATTTACCGTTCATCCGCGATCTGAGTGCCGTCGTCACCGTCAGCGACGACGGCGGTTCCAGTGGCCGTCTGCGCAAGGAACTCAACATGCTGCCACCGGGCGACATCCGCAACTGCATCGTTGCCCTCAGTGAAGATGAAGCCCTGCTCTCCAAACTTTTCCGGCACCGCTTTGAAAAAGGCTCGGGACTCGAAGGCCACAGTTTCGGCAACCTTTTTCTTGCAGCGCTCACTTCCCTCACTTCGGATTTTTCAGAAGCCGTGCGACTCTCGTCCGAGATTCTTCTCACGCGCGGCCACATCTATCCCGCGACCACGTCCAACATTGAACTCGAAGCGCTCATGGAAGATGGCACTCGCGTCCGCGGCGAAACCAAGATTACCGCCAGCAAAGGCCGCATTCGCGAACTGTTCCTCGTTCCTCCCGACGTCGGCCCCATGCCGCAGACTCTGGAGGCCATCGCCCACGCCGACATGATCACCATTGGTCCCGGCTCGCTGTTCACGAGCCTGATCCCGAACTTGCTGGTACGCGGCATCGCCCAGGCCATTGTCGAGTCGCCTGCCACCAAGGTCTACATCTGCAACCTGATGACCCAGGCCAACGAGAGCCTTGGCCTAACCGCAGCCGACCACATCCGCGCCCTCAATCGCCATGCCCAGAAGCAGATTTTCGACTTCGCCATGATCAACCGAACGCCGGCCTCCACTGAGCTGCAAGCCAAATACGCCCTCGAAGGCGCCTGCCAGATCGTCAACGACCTCGATGCCATCGAAGCCCTCGGCGTAATTCCCGTCCTCGGCGATTATCTGGACGAAGGCGTAGTGGCCCGCCACAACACCACCCGCGTAGCCCGTGACCTCATGCACCTGATGGCACAACGCCCACAGCAAAACTAAGAGTTCGTGCTTCAGTTTGAAAGCTTGGCATCCTACCTCTTGAAAGCTTGGCATCCTACCTCGCGCCGATTTTTTCCTTGTCATCCCGAGCGAAGCATTGCGATTGGCCTTGCCAATCGCAATGCGAAGTCGAGGGACCTGCTTTCCGCTGCACCTTGCGCGACTGCCGCTTGGCGCTCTGCACTCCCTTCCTGTATCGTGATCCTTCCCGAGGCTCAGCCGTCCTCGACTGAATCGCATGCGCTCGTCGTTACTCTTCATCCCGCTTCTGCTCCTCGCATCGTCGCTGTCCCTCGCCCAGACCGGCCCCGAGCAAGGTGGCCACGAAATTGAAATCTGGGCCGGCGGCGGCCACTCCGTCGCCGGCGGACGCGGCGACACCGGCGTCTTCAACGCCGGCCTGCGCTACGGATGGATCCTCTCCGGCCTCCACCTCCCCAGCTTTCTCCGCGGACGCTTCGAATATGCGGTCGACGCAGTCCCCGTATTCCTCGCCTTCCAGCCCGCCAACACCGCCTACGGCGCCGGTTTTGACCCACTCGGCCTCAAATGGAATTTCAAACGCCACGGCCGCTTCTCCCCCTACCTCGAACTCACCGGCGGTGTGCTTTTCACTAACCAAAACGTCCCAGCCTACACCAACACCGTGAACTTCATGGACCAGGCCGCGCTGGGCATGCATATCCTCGGCCCCAACCACAATGTGAGCGTCGAACTCCGTTACATGCACATCTCAAACGCAGGCCTGGCAGACCTGAATCCGGGAGTGAATACCGTGCAGGTGCGTCTGGGAATTGGAAGATTTTTCAGTGGCAAGAAGCCCTGAGATTTCCCCTGTGTCCTTTGTGTCCTCTGTGGTTTCGTTTGTATTGTGATGGCGTTCCAACCTTGCGCCATCGCTCCGCCGCCAGCTATCCTTCCCTCTTATGTCCACGCTCGTCGAATGTGTCCCGAATTTCTCCGAAGGCCGCGATAAATCCAAGGTCGACGCCATCGTCGACGCCATGAAAATCCCCGGCGTCTACCTGCTCGACCGCGAAATGGACTCCGACCACAACCGCTGCGTCATCACGCTGGTCGGCGAGCGCGAGGCAATTCAAGAGGCGGCGATTCGCGGCGTGGGCAAGGCCGCCGAACTCATCGACCTGAACGTGCATACCGGCGCGCATCCCCGCATGGGCGCAGCCGACGTCGTCCCCTTCATTCCCATCGACGGCGCCACGATTGAAGATTGCGTGGCCATGGCGAACCATGTCGGCGAGCAGATATGGAGCCGCTTCCAGATTCCCGTCTACCTCTACGAGGCCGCCGCCCGCACTCCCGAACGCCAGGGCCTGGAAAATATTCGCCGCGGCCAATTCGAAGGCATTCGCGCCGAGATCGCGACTAACCCCGCGCGCCGTCCCGACTTCGGCGAGCCTCGCGTGCACCCCACCGCAGGCGCGACTGTGGTGGGCGCGCGCAAATTTCTCATCGCCTACAACGTTTTCCTCAACACCCCAGACGTCGACATCGCAAAAAAGATTGCCAAAGCAGTGCGCTACTCCAACGGCGGCATGCGCTTCGTGAAAGGCGCTGGATTCCTGGTCCGCGGTCTGGCCCAGGTTTCGATGAACCTCACCGACTTCGAGCAAACCCCCGTCCACCGCGTCTTCGAAATGGTGAAACGAGAAGCCGCCCGCTACGGCGTCACGCCGGTGTCGAGCGAAATCGTTGGCCTGATCCCGAAGAAAGCTCTGGAGCAAGCCGCCGAGTGGTTCCTGCAAGTCGAGAATTTCGATTCGTCTTTAATTCTCGAGAACCGCCTGGCGGCGGTAATGGGCGGGAAGCTCGCGGTGGGCGGATTAAGAGCCGGCGTCGAACCGTTCATCGAACAACTTGCCGCCCCGACCGCGACTCCCGGCGGCGGCAGCGCCTCGGCCGCCGCAGCTGCCATGGCCGCGGGTCTGGCCGTGATGGTCGCCTCCATGTCGCGTGGCAAAAAAGCCTACCTGCAATACGAATCGCAACTCAGCGCCGCGATCGCGCGCCTGACTCCGCTGCGCGAAGAGTTGAAAGCCGCGATCGACGCCGATGCCCAGTCCTACGACTCAGTCATGACGGCCTACAAGCAAGCCAAAACGGCCGCCGATGAGAAATCCGGCGAAGCCACCATCGAAGGCGCCCTCAAGCAGGCGACCACCGTTCCGCTGAGCGTCGCAGAAAAAGCCCACGAGATCGCGCAGATCGTAAGCTCGCTCGACCCCATCACTAATCCCAATATGAAATCCGACCTGACTACAGCCGTGGCCCTGGCCAAAGCCGCTCTTACCGGAGCCCTGGCGAATGTCGATATCAATCTGGCGTCGCTGAAGGATCACGACTTCGCGGCCGAAGTCCGCCGCCGTACCGCGGTCCTTGCCTAGAAATCCTCGATGTCTTTGACTCTTTATGGCGATTCCCGTTCCCTTCCCGGAAACCGGGACTCCGTCCCGTCAATGGCCATGTACTTTTGTTCCGTAATCCGGGTTGCAAGTAAATTAGAATAGAACGATCTACTCACTACAGGGGCCGATCGTGCATCCAAATAAGGGTGCCCTTAACCCTGGACGTTTTTCCGATTCGAGGCTTTATGAAACTCTTGAAACTTTCCCTGGCTTCTCTACTTCTGGTGAGCATGGCCTATGCCATGCCACTCAACTCGTCCGCCCGCGCCTGCGTTCCCGCCGATCTGCTGCAGTTGATCTCGGTGGATTATCGCGCCATCAAGGATTCCCCCACGGCGCTCGCTCTGAAAGAGCAGCTGATGCCCGAAAACATCAAGCAGTTTGAGTCCGCCCTCAAGTCGATCGGCCTTGATCCTGACAAGGACGTCGACACGCTCACCTTCGCCTCCTTCCGCGCCGGCAAGCAGGGCGTTAAAACCGTCGGCGTCGCCGCCGGGCCGTTCAACATGAAGACCGTGCTCAAGAAGATGAAGCTGCAGAAGTACGTGCCCAAGAAGTACAACAATTCGAATATTTATCCCATGGACGGCGGCTTCGTCATGAGCTTCCTTGATGACAGCACGCTGTTGTTCGGCGACTCCACCGCGATCCGCGTTGCGCTGGATACCCGCGACGGCAACGTGCTCGGCCTCGATACCAACGGTGACATGGCGGACATGATGTCCAACGTCGACTCCGAGCCGGTTTGGAGCATTCTCGACCAGGGCGGCACCCAGAACATGATGCACTCCGCCATGGGAGACGCTTCTAAGGTCGCCGACTACGACACGGTAAAGAAACATCTGATGGGCTCGCGCTACACCATGAACTTCTCCAGCGGCGTCAAGTTCGATCTCACCGTGGTTACGTCCGATTCCGTGACCGCCGGCACCGTGTCATCTTTGGTCAAGGCTGGCATCCTCTTCAAGAAGATGAGCGCCACCCCCGCCGAAAAGATTGCCGTGGATAACACCACGGTCGACTCCGATGGCTCGAACGTCCAAGTACACTTCAAAGCCAACGACCAGCAGTTCCAGTCGCTGATGCACTCGGACTTATTCGCCGCGGTCACGCACTAAGGCTCGTTCGCACTCAACAAGGCACTGAGACGCGGCTAAATTCAGCCGGCTCAGTGCTTTGTTTTCTTCCACTGGATCATCCGGGCCGTTCGATCTCAAGGCACCCCAGCGTAAACGCAAAGGGAAATCCGCCCGGCTGGTTCTCCTTCGTGTACCCGCCGTCGAAGAAAACAAACATACGCGCCGGATCGCTCTCGCCGTATTGCACTGAAGGCTTCCACGGTCCGGAATGCCATCCACAGTTGGTGGCATCCATGATCTGCCGCGGCTGGCTCCAGTCTTTGAAATCGGAAGACGGCGTCGCCGAGTCGCACCACCAAAGCCCCGTCGACGCGGGCGCAGCCGCCTTGCCCAGCCAAACCCTGGAAAAAACCACCTCATACCCCTGCGGCCTTTTGATCACACAAAAATCAAAAACCTTTTCCTCAGCACGGATAAATATTTTGCGCCCGCTCCAATTCCGGCCGTCCGCGCTCTCCGCGAACCCTTGCACCAGATAATCATCGACATTCGAACCGGCGACATACCACATCTTCCACTTGCCATCGGCGTAGATAAGATTGGGTTCGTACACACTTCCATGCTCCCAATCCTCTTCGGCAACGAATACAGGTTCGGGCTGATCAACCCACTGGCTGCCGTCCCACTCCAGATATCCAATCGTGTAAGGCCCCCACAAATTCGCAGCGCCGCCTGCGTAATAGATCCGTTCGACCCAGAGTTGGCGTTCCACATCCCAACCGCGCACATAAGCCGGACAGTGACGTCCACCCTTCAGATCCCACGCCTGGCTGCGCCCGTGTCCAGCTAGAAGTGCGATGTGACTAGGGTCATTGGGCTCGGGCGTCAGCGTCCATCCTGCAGCCGCGAGGGGCGATCCCGCGGGCAGCGACGCACTGAAGAGTTGTATGCCCTCATGCCCCGCAGCCTCGCCAGCCACGTACATCCACCAGCGGTCGCCGCGCTTCGCTACGGTCGAGTCCGTGATCTCCAAGGCGTTGGTAAGTGGCGCAAATCCATCGGCCGGATCGAAAATCTTTGTCTTTTTCCCCGTCGACCTTCCGGTCAGCAAGCTCATTTCTTCCGAGACTCCCGTTTCGCCCGCGCCCACCCTGGCTTTATGACCTGTTGGCCTCGCGCCACCGCAAGCGCATCCTCCGGAACATCGCTCGTAATGCACGACGCCGCTCCCACATACGCCCCCTTGCCCACGCGCACCGGTGCTACCAGCGTGCTGTCGCTGCCGATGAATGCCCCATCCTCAATCACGGTCGTATGCTTGTTCACGCCGTCGTAGTTGCAAGTAATCGTTCCGGCGCCGATGTTTACGCCAGCGCCAATCTCCGCATCGCCCAAGTACGTTAGATGATTCGCCTTCGATCCCTTCCCCAGCTTGATTTTCTTGGTCTCGACAAAGTTCCCCACATGCGCACCTTCGCCGATTTCACTTCCCGGCCTCAGATGCGAATACGGCCCCACCACAGCCTCGGTGGCAATGCGCGCACCTTCCATCACGCATCCTGGACGGACCATTACTCCGTCCGCAATCTCCGAATCGCGAATCACCGAGTACGACCGCAGGCGGCAACCCGTGCCAATTCGCGTCTTTCCGAGCAACTGCACATAGGGCTCAATCACCGTATCCGCCGCGATCTCGACATCGACATCGATCACGCATGTCGATGGATAAAACACCGTCACACCCTCCGCCATCAGCTGCCGGCACTTCTCGAGCCGCATGCGCTCGTCAATGTCCGCCAGCTCCGCCCGCGTATTTCCCCCCAGAACCTCGCTGGCATTTTCCGTCTTCCATGCCACCACCCGCTGCCGCGCCCGCCGCAACACTTCGGCCATGTCAGTAAGGTAATACTCGTGGTGCGCATTGGCCGTCGAGAGCTTCCCGATGTTGCCGTAAAGTTCCCTCACGTCAAAAACATAAAACCCGGAATTGATTTCGCGGATCTTTTTCTGCGCCGCACTCGCCGCCTTCTCTTCGACAATCGCCTGCACTTCTGGGCTGCGCGGACTTTTCCGCAGTACACGCCCATAACCAGTCGGATCGTCCAGTTCGGCGGTCAGAAGAGTCATCGCCGCCCGCTCGTCCAGATGAAAATTCAGCAGGCGCCCAATCGTCTGCGGCGTAATCAGCGGAGCGTCTCCCGAAAGCACAATCACGTGGTCATATCCGGCCAGCGCGTCGGCCGCCACCATGAGCGCGTGGCCAGTTCCCCTCTGCTCCGACTGCAGCACATAATTGACGCCGGTATGCTCGGTCGCAGTGCGCACGCGGCCAGCCTCATGTCCAATAATGGCGTACACATCCTGCGCGGCGACGACCCGCACGGCCGCACGGATCACATGCTCCAGCAGCGGCTTCCCCCCAACCTCATGTAAAACTTTAGGAAGTTGCGACTTAAGCCTGGTTCCCTTGCCCGCCGCCATAATGGCCACGGCTACGCGCGGAGCCGCTGCCTCCCATGTCGTAGCAGATGGCGTAGAAAGAGAAGCACTGCCTTTCGATTTCGTCTTCTTCATTGGCCCCAATATACCCCTCCCGCAGTAATGGCTATTTCCCGCTGGCCAAGACTTAGCGCGGCCCTCACGGAAACTGACGATTCTGCATTAGGATTTGTATCAGGGTATGCCTTCAGGCATACCGTACGTCGTCAGATTTAACAATCGCGCCTTCAGGCGCTGCCAACAAGGCGCAGTCCTTAGAGCCCAATCCCGCCATCCACCGCCAGAATCTGTCCGGTGATAAACTGCGGCGCGGTTGCGAAGAACAAGACCGCCTCGGCGATTTCCTCGCCAGTCCCGTTTCGCAACATGGGCGTCTGTTTCGCCATGCGCCGCATAAATGCCGCCGCCGACTTTTCCCCCAGATCGATCATCCCCGGCGCGACCGCATTCACCGCAATCTCCGGCGCCAGCGCTTTGGCCATAACTTTGGTCAGCATGTGCAGCGCCGCTTTCGACGAGCAATAGTGTGCGTGCGTCGCCCACGGCCGCAATCCTCCAAGAGATCCCATATTAATAATCTTGGCTTCGATAGCAACTCCCTTGCCACGTTTCCGCCGCATCCACTTCAAAGCCTCGCGCGACACCAGAAACGGGCCACGCGTATTGGAGGAAAAAATCGCGTCCCACTGCCGCGCCGTTATCTTTTCGAACTCAGCCGTTTCGTAGTTCCCCGCATTGTTGACCAGAATGTCGATGCGCCCCAACTCGCGCCCGGCTTCCTTCATCATCGCCCGCACGCTGGCCTCATCGGTCACATCGCAGCGCAGCGCAAAAGCCCGCACCCCGAACCCTGACAAGTCCACGACGGTCTGCTGGGCTTCGCGCGCCGAATTCCTGAAGGTGATCGCCACATCCGCACCCGCGCGGGCCAACGCCAGTGCCGATGCACGCCCCAGCCGCCGCGCCGCTCCGGTAACCAGCGCCGTCTTCCCCGAAAGAGGTTTTACAGAATGGTCATCCACGTTATCCATGCGGCGATTTTAACGCCTCTCACGCGTCGCCGCCGATAAAGAGTGGATTTGAGGATCTTCCCCTCGCAACGACGGATCACAAAGATTCGTTTGCTTGTTTTCCATGGAGAACCTTCCTGAACTCGGAAGATTTACACTTTTCTACACTTTGGCGCTGGAAAACACGGTTTCCGAGGGCTAGAATCTTCCAAATGCCTGAGCCCCGCAACGTCGTGGTCTACTCCCGCAAAGGATGCCACCTGTGCGAAGTGGTGAAAGAAAGCCTGTCCAAACTTTCGCACCGCGGCGGCTTCACCTGGCAGGACGTCGACGTTGACGCCGACACCGAACTCCGCCGCCAGTTCAACGATGAAGTCCCCGTCGTGTTCATCGACGGCCGCAAAGCCTTCAAGTACCGCATGGACGAGCGCGAGTTCCTGCGCAAACTGGCCAGCTAAAACGGTTTACGTTCCGACCCCCCGCTTTCCATTACAATCGCTCCCGGCATCTTTGCCGCCATGCTGCGCACCCAACTCTACGCCGACCCACACAACATCTTCCTGCACAACCTTGTGCTCGATTCCTGCCGCCGCAACGCCTCGAAGACCGCGCTCGTCGACACTTCCTGCGGACGCCGCCTCACCTACGCCGAATACGGAGACACTGTCGAATCCCTCGCACGCGGCCTTATATCGACCGGACTCCAGCCCGGCGAGGTCGTCGCCATCTTTCTGGCCAACTCGTGGGAGTTCTGCACTGCGTTTCACGCCATCGAACTCGCCGGAGCCATTCCCACTCTGCTGAACCCAACCTTCCGCGAGCGCGAGGTCCGCTATCAACTGGAAAACTCCGGCGCCGCTCTTTTGATCACCGATGGCGCGAATATCGACGGCATCAATCTCGGCGGATTGCCCCATCTCCGCCGCGTATACACCACGCGCCAGCACGCACCCGGAGCCGACCCATTCGGCAATCTGCTAAAGCCCGCAAGCGCGCGTTATCCCCAGCCCGACCAATCTTCCGAGCAGACTCTCGCCGCCCTTCCCTATTCCAGTGGAACCACCGGCCTGCCCAAAGGAGTCATGCTCTCGCACTACAATCTGGTCGCCAATGCGTATCAATTCCTGGGCCCGAATGCGACTCGCCTCGACGCCAGCGACACCATTCTCTGCTGTCTCCCCCTCTACCACATCTACGGCCTGAATGTGGTCCTGAACCCGTCGTTGATTCTCGGGGCGAAGCTCGTGCTGGTGCCGCGCTTCAATGTGACGTCATTCGCCAGGCTCCTGATCGACGAAGGCGTGACCATGATGCCGCTCGTCCCACCCGCCATGAATGCACTCTGCCAGTTGGCCGAAGCTGGCGAGTTCCCCCGCGACCATCGAGTGCACTGGGTGAAATCCGGAGCCGCGCCGCTCGCTCCCGACCTCGCTCGCCGCTTCACCAAGCTGACCAACATCCTCGTGTGCCAAGGCTACGGCATGACCGAAGCCTCACCCGTCACCCACGTCGGATTTCTCGATCCTGAGCTTTACCGTCCAGATTCCATCGGCCATCCCCTCGCCGCCACCGACTGCCGGGTCCTGTCGCAGCCCGATATCGATCCCGCCGACACTCCCGACGACCTCACCGAAGCCCCGTCCGGCGCGCCCGGAGAACTCGTCATGCGCGGTCCGCAATTTATGCTTGGCTATTGGAATGAACCGCAGGCTACCGCGGCAGTCCTGCGCGATGGCTGGTACTGGTCTGGCGACATTGTCACTCGCGACCGCGAAGGTTTCTACCGCGTCGTGGACCGTCGCAAGGAAATGATCAAGTACAAAGGCTTCGCCGTAGCTCCCGCCGAAGTCGAAGCCGTCCTGCTGGAACACCCGGCGGTGAAAGAGTGCGGCGTAGTCGGACGCCCCGACGGCGCCGCCGGAGAAATTCCAGTCGCGTTCGTCGCCCTGCGCGAAGGCTTCGTCGACAGCCACAAACTCGGAGAAGAACTCTGCGCCTTCGTCGCCGATCGCCTCACCCACTACAAACAACCCCGCGAAGTCCATTTCGTCAACGCCATTCCCAAGACCGCGTCCGGAAAACTCCTCCGCCGCGAACTAAGAAAATCCATCGCCTGAGGCCGGGCGGGGATTTTGGGTAGTGGCTCAGTTTCAATCCATGTCCTTGCGTCATCCTTCTTGCGTCATCCCGAAGCGCGGCGCAGTTCAGCCGCGAGAGGGATCTCCCGAGGCACGATTTTCAGGGAGATCCCTCGCTCGAAAGTTCAAGCCGAGCGACCACGGGATTTCACTCTCGGAAGATTCCAATGTCACTGTTTCTGTTCCGACCCCTCCCCCGGCAGTTTCCGCGTCGCAAAGAAATTCCAGATCAGCTCATCCGCATTCAGATCTTCACTCGTCTTCCCAATCGTATTCTCGGCTTCGTATTGCTCCCCGCCCGGCCACGTATTGCCCGCACCCTTCACACTATAGAGAAGAACCTGCGCGCTCTGTTGGCAGCCGTCGTAAGTGTCGACTTTGGTTTCCATCGCGCCTTTCCCGCTCGCCGGCAATTTACTCTTCTCCGGTTTTTCTGCGCAGCGATCAATCCTCGCCCAAGCCTTGGCGCTGTCTTCCACTGAAATCGTCGCTAGTTTGAGGTTGTGCTCGGTGCCGCCTCCATAAGGAACCACCGGGTCTGAAGTTCCGGCAATCATCACCAGTGGCACCGGACGTGAAGGCACGCAAATCATCGTCTTCGGCATCGCCGCGCCCACCGCGGCAACCGCAGCAACTCGATCGCTCAAGGCGCATCCCACACGCAGGCTCATAAAGCCGCCTTCTGATAGACCCGTCGCATAAATGCGTGACGAATCCACCGAAAACTTGATCGCCATCTGATCCAGCATCTGAGTCAGGAAAGCAATGTCATCCGCCGGAGGCGCCCTCCGATCCTCCTCGGGCTGCTGGCCCTGCGGTTGTTGTCCTCCGCCCCCCGGATACCCTCCGCCTCCTCCGCCACCGGGATATCCGCCGCCACCCCCGCCGCCAGGGTAGCCGCCGCCACCATTGCCGTAGCGTCCGCGTCTTCCCGGACCCATGGTCGCCGGTCGCTGTACCTCCGGCCGAACTCCCACATTCCAGCGCCCATGCAAGGCAATGGGATAGACCGCTATAATCCCGTTCTTGTCGGCCAATTCATCGAACCGCGTGAGCCGCTCCATATCTTCCGCATCCTGATTCATGCCATGCAGCAGAATCACCACCGGATAGTGCTTCTGCGGATCGTAACCTTTCGGCAACCGCACCATGAAACTCCGGTCCACGTCGTCGACTGTGATTTTTTCTTTCGTTTCCTGCGCCCAGAGCGCCTGAGCGACCAACAGAACACCCAGGCAGCCGAAAGCCGCCATAGAACGCCTTAAGTACGAGTTTCCAGTTTTCATCTTGTCTCCAGCATCTTGTAGTCAGAAGGGCCCACCCGAAACAACCAAACAGATGGAACGAATGAAAGAATCCCAAGCGGCTTCCCTTGCTTGGAAGCCTACGCTCCCGCCGGAGTTGGCCGCAATCGGGAACTTTCCCGCCTCCACCTCCGTATCCATCTTCGAAAGCAATTTCAGTTCCGGTATGCGCCCCAGCGCACAGGAAGGAGAACTACCATGGAGAATCTCACTGGTCTCGCCGCAGTAATCATGATTTTCGGAATGCCCACGGCGGTCTTAGGAATGTACACCTTCTATCGTGTACGGAAACTCCGTACGGAAGAGCGGCTCGCGGCGATGCAGAGGGGCGTAGCCGTCGCCATGGAACCCGATCTCACCGAGGCGGCCCACTCCCGTCGCGCCGGAATTCTGCTTATCGCCGGCGCCGTCGGCTACATGCTGACCTTCACCATCATCTCCAGAGTCGAACCCGACGCCCTGATCGCTTCCGCCTTCGGCGCGATTCCCTTCACCCTGGGACTCGGCTATTTACTCGATTCCACCCTGATCCGCCGCGAAACCCGCGCCTAACGATTCGATAAAGCGGGTGCCCCACCCTTCTCGCGTTCTGTGCGAGAGGGTGGGGATTTTGACCTTCATTCGTGGGGATTGTCGATTCTCGCGAGGATTTTCGACCTTCATTCCCCAGTCAGAAACTTAAACTGCGCCTCAGTCAGCGGCACCACACTCAGCCTTCCCTGCCGCGCCAGCGGCGATTCGGCAAACAACTTATTCGCCTTCGCCTCGGCCAGCGTGACCGGCTTCGCATTCGCCTTCCCAACCTTGATCTTCACTCGGGGATTCTTCAAGTCCGACGCATCCACCGACACCACTTCCGCCGTCCCCACCGCACTCTTCTCATCTCCCGTGTGGTAAATCACCAGCCGTTCGCCCGGCTTCATCCCGCGCAGATTCTTCAACGCCACCGGATTCGACACGCCATCCCACACCGTCATCTTCTCCCGCTGCAAATCGGCAAACGAATACGTAGAAGGCTCGGTCTTCAGTAAGTAATCCATTGCATCCTCAATATTTAAGAACTGGTTTGAAAAAATTCGTTTTGAAAGGGCGCAGCATAAAGCTGCCGACTCGCCGCTACTAATTCGGCTTCTTATTCGGATCCGCTGGCGGATCCTGCTTCGGCGGCGCATTCGGATCTTTCGCGCGATCGTCATACACCGAATACTGGCTCTGCGGCCGTTTCAGTTTGATCGTGATCGCCAACTTGTCCTTGGCCACGTCATAGTCTTCCCCGAACGTCTGAAACCCCTGCGCCAGCACCTGTACCCGCAGCGTGCCATACGGGATCCCGTCGAAATCCGCCTTCCCATCGAGATCGGTCTTGAGTTCCATGCCGCCGCGTTCCTGCTTGCCCTTCGCAGTGACTTCATGCATGATCACCGCCGCATTGCGCACGGGCTTGCCGTTGTCGTCCTTGACGACGAGAAAATTGATCACAGCCGTCGGCCCGTCGTCGCTCTCTTTGTCCTGTTGTCCCCAGGCCACACTCGCCGTCGCCAGCACCGCCAGCACCACCCCTGTTAAAAACATCTTCTTCATGTCAGCCATTCTATGCACCCCCGCGCTCCCTGTCATCCTGAACCGCGGCGAAGCCACGGTGAGGGACCTTACGATGCGCCTGCAGCGGCTGTGCGGCGGCGAGGGTCTGAGTAAGTGCATACCCTGTAATTGACCCCACCCGCAGCCCATTTACAATGCCCCAGTTAAAATGCCAACGTGAAGACTTGGGACGTAATCATCATCGGCGGCGGCATCATCGGCCTCTCGCTCGCCATCGCCCTCCGCAAACGCGGCGCCGCCGTCCTCGTCGTCGAGCGCGGAGAGCCCGGCCGCGAAGCCTCTCACGCCGCCGGCGGCATGCTGGTCGACTGCCCCCTCGAAACTCCCGCGGCTCTGCAGCCCCTGGCCACCGCCAGCGCCCGCATGTATCCCGAGTTCGCGTATGAACTGGAACTTGATTCAGGAATGAAAGTCGACCTCCGCGACCAAGGGACGATCCTGTTCCCGTCTGCCGAGCATCTTCACCAAGCCCAAGCTTCGGGTTTCCTTCCCGCAAACCTCACCGCATTGGAACCGGCCCTGGCCGAAACCAATTCGCAGCGCCCAGGGTTTTATCTCCGAGAACGCAGCGTCGATCCCCGCGCACTCACCACTGCTGCGTGGAAAACCGCCAACCATCGCAGCGTCGATTTCTCCTCCGGCGACGAAGTCACCGCCGTGACCCTAACCGATGGCCGCGCCACCGGCGTCGCCACGACCAGGACCGCTTTCCATGCCGCGAAAATCGTGAACTGCGCCGGAGCCTGGTCGGGCCAGATCGAGCCGCATCGCTTTCCCACCCGCCCCGTCAAAGGACAGATGCTCTGCCTCGTAATGCCCTCCCACACACTACTCAGGCACGTCGTCCGCACTCCCGAGGTCTACCTCATCCCGCGCAGCGACGGACGCCTCCTCGTCGGCGCCACCGTCGAAGAAGCCGGTTTCGACAAACGCACCGACCTCGCCACCATCCAGCGTCTGCATAAGGCCGCAATCGCGCTGGTGCCGAAGCTCGCCGACGCCAAAATCCTTGAAGACTGGGCCGGCCTTCGACCCGGAACTCCCGACGCGCTCCCCATCCTCGGCGAGACCGAAACTCCCGGCTACTACGTCGCCACCGGCCACTTCCGCGATGGCATCCTCCTAGCCCCCATCACCGCAGAAGTCATGACCGCGGTGATTCAGAGTCGAGCGCCAGAATTTGATCTGACCGCGTTCTCCCCAGCACGGTTCCACTGAAAGGGCGCTTCCCTACCCACCCGCTCCTAGCCCCTCGCGTTATACTGTTTCGTTTCCGCGATAATCAGATTTCGAAATCCTTTAAAGTTATCCCGCGAAAGGATGAACCCATGGCTTCTTCCGCAGTCAATTTTGCCCGCAGTAACCAGCAGCGCTTCTTAAACGAACTCAAAGATCTCCTCCGCATCCCCAGCGTCAGCACTCTCGAAGAGCACAAGCCCGACGTTCAAAAGGCCGCCAACTACGTTGCTGACGACCTGCGCCGCATCGGGATGGAAAACGTCGAGATCATCCCAACCAAGGGCCACCCCCTCATCTACGCCGACTGGCTGCACGCTCCCGGCCAGCCGACAGCTCTCTGCTACGCCCACTACGACGTGCAGCCCGCCGAGCCGCTCAACGAGTGGCTCACTCCGCCCTTTGAGCCCACCGAGCGCAACAACAACGTCTACGCCCGCGGCGCGGTCGATGACAAAGGCCAGCTCTGGATGGAAGTGAAAGCTCTCGAATCCCTGATGCAAAGCGGCGGCGGCAAGCTGCCCATCAACGTGAAAGTGATCTTCGAAGGCGAAGAAGAAATCGGCGGCGAATCGATCGACGAATACATCCGCAAGCAGAAAGCCAAGCTGAAAGCCGACTTCGCGCTGGTTTGCGACACCGAACTCTTCGCGCCCAACCTACCCACGCTCTGCGTCGGCCTGCGCGGCCTGGTCTATACGGAAATCGAAGCCAGGGGCGCCAAGGTTGATTTGCACTCCGGCGTGTACGGCGGCGCGGCTCCGAATCCGTTCTTCGCCCTGATCGAAATCATCAGCAAACTCAAAGACGCCAAAGGCAAAATCCTCATCCCCGGCTTCTACAAAGGCGTCAAAGCTCCCAGCAACGACGAACTCAAAGCCTGGAAGCGTCTGCCTTTCAACGAAGAGCACTACCGCAAAACCGAAGTCGGCTCGAAAACGCTCACCGGAGAACCCGGCTACTCCGTCCTCTACCGCACGTGGGCGCGTCCCACGCTCGAAGTTCACGGCATGCCCGGAGGCTTCGTCGCCGCCGGCGCCAAGACCGTGATCCCAGCCAAGGCGCAGGCCAAAGTATCGATGCGCCTCGTCCCCAACCAGGACGCCGACGACATCCTGAAGAAGTACACTGCCTTCGTCAAGAAACTCACGCCTAAAGGCATCGAAACCAAGATCAAAGTCTGGAGCAAAGGCCCAGCCGCCGTCATCGGCACCGACAACCCTTACATCAAAGCCGCCACTGAAGCCCTGCGCGACACTTTCAAAAAAGAAACGGTCTTCATCCGCAGCGGCGGCTCCATCCCCATCGTCACCGGTTTCCAGGACGTGCTGAAAATTCCCAGCGTCATGATGGGCTTCGGCTTGCCCGACGACAACCTGCATGCTCCGAACGAGAAGTTCCACATCCCGAACTTCCACAAAGGAATCGAAACCATCTGCCGCTTCTTTGAGAAGCTGGGAGAGTAAGCGTCGCTTCGGCTTGAGCCTGCTGATCGCGGGAGAGTTGTGCCTTGGGATTTGGCTCCAACATTTTTTTCGACGCTCTCGGTAAAATATTCATGGCTAAGGGTTTACGGGCGCGGATATCGGTGGCCCCTGCCATAATCTTGAGCCGCAAGGACTTGCGGGTAAAATCTTCTGGAATAAGGACTTAGTATTGCGCGCGGAGCCGCCGCGGGGACCGCCGGCGGAAAACTGGCTAGGATGGGTTTCGCGCATCTCGCCAGCTTGCACTTTCTGGAATTCTCGGTAAAGGTTGTTCGTCACACGATCAGGAAATCTTTCTGTGGAAGGCTGTGGAAAAGGCAACGCGAAACCGATTGCGCCTGCGTTCGAGGTACCCACCCGTCGAAAATCGCGACGGGTGGGGCAGCCTTGATCGTCCTGGTGCAGACATGGAAGAGCTTTCTAATCCGCATTCTTGGGAAAGCTTGGTTGCGAAGTCGCGCGCAGCCGCGGCAGCCATTCCTTGCTTCGACACACTGACGGAAGGGTCACGACAGTTCCAGTCCATTCCGGCGTTAGTAAGCAATCGCAAGCTTACGTAATCGCGCTCGACATGAAACATAACCATTGACAACCATTCGTAAGTCTCGTAATCTCTCCCGCATTCGGGTTATCAGAGTCGAAAAGGCCCTTCGCCACCCTCGTCGCTGTTTCGAAAATGCTCCATTCCGCCGAAAAGGAGATTAGTCATGTTATTTCTTCGGAAACTCTGTTTCGCCCTGCTCGCTCTCTCTTCGATCCCACTCTTCGCCCAAGCCGGATCCACCTTCTACGTTTCGAAGAGCGGCAGTAACAGCAACTCCGGCAGCTACACCGCGCCCTGGCTGACGATTCAGCACGCCGCGACTACGGTCACGGCCGGCGCTACCGTCTATGTGGAATCGGGCGTGTACAACGAATCGGTAAACTTCCCCGCGTCCGGCACGGCGGCGAATCCCATCACCTTCGCAAACTATCCCGGACAGACCGCGACCATCGATGGCACCGGCCTGAGCGTAACCGGCACGCAGGGCCTGATCAATATCGTTAACCAGAGCTACATCACGGTGAACGGATTTGAAATCCGCAATTACACCACCAGCAAGGCTACGCTGACTCCGGCCGGTATTTGGGTTACAGGCGCGGGCACGGGCGTGCAGTTGCTCAACAATCTGGTGCACAACATCACGACGACTTCCGAGAAGAACGGCAATGCGTTTGGCATCGCCGTCTATGGCACGTCGAGCACACCCATCACTGATCTGACGATCAGCGGAAACCAGGTTTACGACCTGAAAACCGGCGAGAGCGAATCGGTGAACGTGGACGGCAACGTGACTTATTTCTCCATCACCAACAACATCGTCCACGACAACGACAACATTGGGATTGATGCCATCGGATTCGAAGGCGTCGGCCCCACCGGCTACGACCAGGCGAAGTACGGCGAGATCAGCGGCAACACGGTCTACAACATCAGCGGCATCAACAATGCCGGCGAGGGCGATTCCTACGATGCGGACGGCCTCTACTGCGACGGTTGCGAGTACGTCGTCTTCGAGCGCAACACCGTTTATGCCTGTGACCTGAATATGGAAGCCGCCAGTGAACACAAGGGCCACGACAGCAGCTACGTAACCATACGCAACAATGTCTTCTACGACGCGAATACTGTCGGCATCTCGATAGGCGGCTACTCTAATACAGTAGGCGGCAGCGACCACGTCGTCATCGTCAACAACACTCTGTACAACAACAACACCAAGAACGCGGGCGCGGAGTTCCAGATTCAGTACCACTCCGGCGACACCTCCGGCAACATCTTCGAGAACAATACCGTCTACGCCGGAAGCCAGAACGTATGGATTTACAGCTTCGTCAAGGCCACGTCGACCTATCCGGCTCCGCCCGCGACGCTCAATTGGAATCTCTACTACTCCACCGCCGGCTACGTGCAAGGAACTTCCATCGACTGGGCCGGGAAATACAACTACAAAACCTACGCTGCCTACCAATCGGGTGCGGGCGAAGACGCGAATTCGCCGGTTGCCAATCCGCTCTTCGACAGCCTCGGCTCAACCCCGCCCGATCTCGATGTCGCGTCTAATTCGCCTGCCGTCAACGCTGGCAGCACCCACCTCACTTGCAGCGTTGGTTACTGCGGCAGTGCAAGCTCTATCTACGGCAGCACCGACTACGCCGGAAATCCCCGCGTGAACAGCAACGGGCAAATCAACATCGGAGCCTACGAGCAGTAACTTCTTGGATTGTCATCGTGTAAGAAGGTGGGGCATTCGCAACGTGAATGCCCCATCCCAGCCGCAGGAATCCCTCCACAGGCTCCCTGTCCTGGGCCATTTTAAAAACCCGCGCCTTTCTCGATCTGTTCATGGTTTACCATTGAATCAATGGGCTACCGCTTCGAGTTCGCGTTCGACTCGACAAACAAAATCTTGCTGGCCCGGTTCGAGGGCCAGCTTACGAATGAAGCTGCGGCGGCATACCACGACGCCCTCGGCAGGAATTGGAGAGCCACGGGTGCCCAGGCCGGGATCTGGGACCTTTCGGCCGCCACTGATTTCGCTATCTCGTCCGATTTCTTGCGAAACCTGGCGGCGCGAAAGCCGATCAGTCCGGGTTTAATCAACCATCCCCGTTTTATCGTTGCCCCGGTGACAGCCGCGTACGGATTGATGCGGATGTTCCAGATTTCAGGAGAGCTGAGTAGGCCTCTGCTGCACGTTGTGCGCACCGTTGACGAGGCGCTCGCCGCACTCGGCGTCAAGTCGGCACACTTTGACCCCCTGGACGACTCCGTCTGATCTGGCAATTCCTTTAAATGTCGTAACTCCGCCGTTGCACTCATTCATCGGCCTGCGCTAGCATTGTCTTGCTCTCGCGCTTCTCCCACCTTCTTCCCCGTCTCCACCCCGAATACGTCCAACTGCTGCAATGTGTGTGCAACCCAACGCGGTCCCTCGCAAGCCCACACCATATATGGTGTTATATTGCTTGACCCCGCCCCAATTTCACCGTTACAGTAGCTTATCTTTGTGCCCGCCCTACCCAGCCCCGGGGCGAAAATTGGTCAGTCGTTGCCGAAATATGCACCGAAACGACGAGGGGAATCTTGTCAGTAAACACGCGTTCCCAGGCAGTCGCGAGCCAAACCACTGGCAACCGACCACTGATCCACGATTTGACGATCACTGGCCATTGTTCTTAAGGAGTTCACGTTGCTCAAACTGAAGCGTCTTCAGATTCTCGGATTCAAGTCGTTTTGCGACCGCACGGAACTCAAGTTCCACGGGGACGGCGTGGCCGCCATCATCGGGCCCAACGGGTGCGGCAAGTCGAATATTTCCGACGCCATCTCCTGGGTGCTGGGCGAACAGTCGGCCAAAACCCTGCGCGGCACCCGCATGGAAGACGTCATCTTCGCCGGCACGCGCGATCGCAAACCGACAGGCATGGCCGAAGTCTCGCTCACGCTGATCGATCCCGAAGCCTACAACGGACCCGATGCCAACTCGCCAACTGAAATCGACATTCAAGACGATCTTCCTCAGGATGCTCAAGCCGAAGCAAACATCTCCGATAACTGGGACGAAGCCTCCATCCGCGCCCGCGCCGCGGAAGCCACCGAACAAGCCGTCGAAGACGCCCAGCCCGGTAAGACAGAAGAAATAGTAGTCCCGCGTTCGAAAGTGAACATCATCGCCCTAGCCTTCCCCGACGACGAACCGGGCTTCGCAACGCAGGTGGCGCTGCCCGTGCACAACGTCACCGCGCCGGTGACGGCGGCATTCGCGGGAACCGTAGCTCCGCATGTGGTGCTGAAAATCCGCCGCCGCAAGTTCAACCAGCAGCAATTCCGCGCTGGAGAAATCGTGGTCACGCGCCGCCTGTTCCGCTCCGGCGACAGCGAATATCTGCTCAACGGCAAGCTCTGCCGCCTGCGCGACATTCAGGAACTGTTTATGGGCACCGGCCTCGGCCCCGAATCCTACGCTTTGATCGAGCAGGGACGCATCGGCCAGATCCTCAGCAGTCGGCCGACCGATCGCCGCGCCATTCTCGAAGAGGCTGCCGGGATCACGAAATTCAAAACCAAAAAGCGACTCGCCGAGGCCCGCCTCGAAGACGCCAAGCTGAACCTGGCCCGTATTAATGACATTTTTGATGAAGTCACGCGCCAGATGAATTCGCTTAAGCGCCAGGCGTCCAAGGCCGAACGCTACGCCCGCCTGCGCGAAGAAATGCGCGCCAAGCTGCGCGTGGTTCTGGCCAGCAAATTCGCCGCCATCGAACTGGAAAGCGCCGAACTCGATTCGCAGCTCAACGCCCTAGCCGAAGAAATGCAGCATCGCACCGAAGCCGTGCAGCAACTCGAAATCGAGAATGCTGAACGCACGCAACGCGGCTACACCATCGAAGGCGAGCAACGCGAAAATCGCGAACGCATCAGCCAGATCGCGCTCGAAATCGATCGCGCCCACGCGCGCCGCCGCCACAATGAAGAACGTTGCGCGGAATTGCTGGTGCGCGCGGCTTCTTCCGAGGCGGAGCTCGCGCAGGCCCGCCACCGCCTGACCTCACTCGAAGCCGAGCGCGAATCCAACCGCCAGATTCTGGAATCCGCCGCCGCCGACCTGGCCGCTGCCCAATGTGATCTCGCCCTCTGCCAGCACGATGCCGCTACCGCCGCTGCAAGTCTCGCCGAAATCGAGCGCCAGCAGGAAGAATCACGCGTCGCCATCTTCGACACCGTCTCCTCGGCGTCTCGCCTGCGCAATCAACTCGCGCAAGCCGAAGAACGTCTCGCTGGAGCCGACCGCGAAGCCCGCCGGCTTGAAACCGAAATCACGAACGCGAGCCTCCAGGTCGAAGCCTTCGGCGGACAGCGCGGCCAACTCGCTCTCGAATTCGAAACCGTCACCCAGCGCGTCACCGGCATCACCGAAGAAATCAGCCAACTGCGCCGCCTGATCGAACAGAAAAAGCTGGACGAAACCCGTTCTAAAACCAATCTCGACGTCCTCCGCGCGGAATTCGCGACCGCGCTCGGCAAGAAAGGTTCGCTCGAAGCGGTCATCGCCGAGCATGGATATTCCACCGAATCCGTTCGCCGCCTCTTTCAATCCGGAGTCATGCAGTCCGGCCTTGCGCCCGTCGGCGTGCTCGCCGACTTCCTCGAAGTGGAGCCCCGCTACGAGCGCGTGGTCGAAGACTTCCTGCGCGACGAACTCAACTACGTCGTCGTCAAATCCTGGGACGCAGCCGATGAAGGCCTGCGCATGTTGCGCACCGGCGTCGACGGCCGCGCCACCTTCCTGGTCCATCCTGAAGATGCACAAGCCAAGTTCTCCTTCATCCTCGATGAAGCCGCACACTGCGCGCCGCCCACGGCGCAAATCGTTCCGCTAAAAAACACGATTCGCGTGCTCGACGGATTCGGCAAATCGCTGGAGGTTATTCTGCCGAAACTTCGCGACGGCTACATCGTTCCCGAAGCCAACGTGGCCCGCGGCCTGGCGCTCGAAAATCCTGACGCGTTCTTCCTGTCCCAGGCCGGAGAATGTTTCCACAACGTCACCGTCACCGGAGGCAAACAGCGCGCCGAAGGCCCGCTTTCGATGAAGCGTGAGTTGCGCGAAGTCCTGCGCCAGCTTGAAGATCTGGAACGAGCCCTGCGCGACGAAGAAATGCGAGTGCTCACTCTCGGCCGCGAAATCAAGGACCTGTCTTCCCTGCTCGACCGCCTCGACGGCGAGAAACGCGAAGCTGATCATCAGGCTATGACGTCCGGCCACATGCTGCAGCAACTCGAATCCGAAATGACCCGCGTCAGTGAGCGCCTGAATGTTTCTCAACTCGAACTGCAGCGCCTGGCCGGAGAGCGCGCCGAACAAGAAAACATTGTCGTCGCTCGCCAGTCGGAAATCGCCGCTCTGGAAGCACAGCGCTTTCAGCTCGAACAGCAACTCGCCGCCGCCCAGGAATCTTTAACCGCACTTCGCCAGCGCCGCGAAGAATCCGCCCAGACCGCATCGCAGCACGCCGCCCGCGTAGCCACTCTCGAAGAACGTCACCGCTCGGCAGCGAGCGTTCTGCAACGCATCGAGTCATTGTTCTCGGAGATGGGCGAGCGCGTTCACGCGCTGCACTCGCAGATCGAATCAGCCGCGGCGGAAAAACTCCAGCGCGAATCTGAGAATGAACAACTTGCCGGCCACGCGGCCGACCTTGAAGCCGAGCGCAATGCCGCGCAGACTCGCGAAGGCCTGCTGCAATTTGAAACCGAACAGCTCCGCGCCCGTCTGGCCGAAATTGACGAACTCCTGCGCAACACTCGCCTGTTGCTCGATCAGGCCCGCGACCGCCGCGGCGATTTATCCGCCGCCGCTGCCAAGCTCGAATCCGACGCGCAATACATGTCCGAGACCTGCATCAACGAACTCGGCGTCGAACGCGCCGCCCTAATGGCCGACACGACTCTGGAGCCTGTGACGGGCGAACAACTCGCTGCCGAAGACCAACTCTACCGCGACATGCGCGCCAAGCTCGAAGCCATGGGACCGGTCAACATGATGGCTCTCGAAGAATACAAAGAAACTGCCGAGCGCCATTCGTTCCTCGAAACTCAGCGCAAGGATTTGATCTCCTCGATCGAAAACACGGCCGCGACGATCAAAGAAATCGATCAAATCTCGCGCCAGAAGTTTGAAGAAGCCTTCGCCCGCATCAACGAGAATTTCCAGGCCACCTTCAAGAAACTGTTCGGCGGCGGCCACGCCTTCATGAAGCTCACTGACGAAGAGAACAGCGCCGAGAGCGGCATCGACGTGGTCGCCTCGCCTCCCGGCAAGCGCCTGCAGAGCGTGCTTCTGCTCTCCGGTGGCGAAAAGGCGCTCACGGCGCTCGCTCTCCTGGTCGGCATCTTCCAGTACGCGCCCAGCCCGTTCTGCATTCTCGACGAAGTCGACGCCCCGCTCGACGAAGCCAACATCGGCCGCTTCACCGAACTCGTCAAAGAGATGAGCGTCCAAACCCAGTTCGTGCTCATCACCCACAGCAAGAAAACTATGAGCATCGCCCCGGTGCTGTACGGCGTAACCATGCAGGAACCGGGCGTGTCGAAGCTGGTGTCGGTGAGGTTCGGAGCTCCGGCATAAGCGATTCGACTACGTTGATATACAATGTGTACAGGAGATTACAATGGCAGGATCTTCCGTACTCACGCTCCGTCTGGACCCCAAGCTCAAAAAACAACTCGACGTCTTGTCGCAAGCCGTCAATCGCAGTCGTTCGTTTGTGGCAGCCGAAGCAATTCGCGAATATGTCGAACTGAACAACTGGCAAATTGCGGAAACCGTCAAGGCCCTGTCGGAAGCAGATCGAGGAGACTTCGCGACTGACAAGGAGATGGAACAGACCTTCAAAAAGTGGACGCGCCGTGCGCGTTAGATGGCTTCGCGAAGCGAGAGCCAATCTCAACGCCGAAGCTGAGTATGTTTCTCATGAAAACCCTGCAGCTGCCAGTCGGCTAGTCGCCGCAATCGAATCGGCCGTGCGGGGACTCGCCAGGCACCCCGCGATGGGCCGGCCTGGCAGAGTAGTTGGCACCCGCGAATTGGTTGTGCCCGGTACGCCGTACATCGTTCCTTACCGAGTCCGCGAAAATGGTGTCGAAATACTCCGTGTATTTCACGGCGCACGGGGGTGGCCCAGGAAATTCTGAAGGGGAAGGACTTACTCATCCATCCGAATTCCGCCCCGTTTTCCACCTCCATCCTCAGCTTTTCCACAAACTGCCAGCCCCGAATCCCTTGCCCAGCAAGCCTTCCCGTCCAACCTCTTTCCCGTCAACATTTTTCGACCCAGCGATTTCGGCACCTCACCCAAAAGTGTGATCAGAATCGTTGACTTTTTTTTCTGACCCGTTAGAATACGCATCGCTTCTTCCTTGTAAAATTTCCTCATGAGCCCTGAACTTCTCGATACCGTTCTCTTACAGACTGACATCCCCGATCTCCCACTTCACGCCAGCGGCAAGGTCCGCGACGTCTACTCGGTCGGCGACCAGCAACTGCTGTTCATCGCCACCGACCGCATCTCCGCGTTCGACTACATTCTGGCCACCGGCATCCCTCATAAGGGACGAGTGCTCACACAACTTTCTCTGTTCTGGTTCGACTACCTCGCCGACATCGTCCCGAATCATCTCGTCACCGCCGATGTCGACCAGTACCCGCCGGCCGTCCGCAAATACGCCGACCAGCTTCGCGGACGCTCCATGCTGGTGCAGCGCGCCGAAATGTTTCCGGTAGAGTGCGTCGTGCGCGGCTACATTTCCGGCTCAGCCTGGAAGGAATACAAGGCTACGGGCAAAGTCTCCGGCATCACGCTTCCCGCGGGCCTGAAAGAGTCCGACGCTTTCCCCGAACCCATCTTCACCCCATCGACCAAAGCGACGACCGGACACGACGAAAATATTTCCTTCGATCAGATGTGCGAGACCGTCGGCGTGGAAGCCGCCAGCCATCTTCGCGATCTCACGCTGCGCGTCTACAAAAAGGCCGCAGCCTATGCGCTAACCCGCGGCATCATCATCGCCGATACCAAATTTGAGTTTGGACGCACCGCCAAGGGCATCACCCTGGCCGACGAAGTCCTCACTCCCGATTCCTCCCGCTTCTGGCCCGCCGACAAGTACGCTCCGGGACGGCCGCAGGATTCGTACGACAAGCAATACGTTCGCGATTACCTCGAGCAAATTCACTGGAACAAGCAACCGCCCGCGCCCGCCTTACCCGTTGACGTGGCTCGTCGCACCAGCGAAAAGTACCTCGAGGCGTATTTCCAACTCACGGGACACAAGCTGGATGTCTAATCGCGGATCGGTTACGATCCGCACCCGCGGGAGCTCGGTATGACCCTCGCGGACTGGATGATCTGTGCATTAGTACTCCTCAACGTCGTAACAGCCGCCATGCAGGGCTTCTTTTCTGAGGCTCTCACCATGGCTGGTCTGGTCGTGGGCTACCTCGTGGCTGCGTGGCGGTATCGCGGTCTCGCAGAGTGGCTGGAAAAGTTTTTGAAGAACCCGTGGTTAGCTGAGATTCTTGGCTTCCTGGTCATTTTTTTTGCCATCGTGCTCCTGTTCGGCTTCGCCGCCAGACTTGCACGCTGGGTGATGAAGGAATCCGGACTCAGTGGATTTGACCGTTTTCTCGGCGCAATCTTGGGGCTGCTAAAGGGCGGCTTGATGGCAGCGGTGATCCTGATGGGCATGACGGCATTCGAACCAACTTCGACCGTGCTGCGGAATTCGCAACTGGCGCCGTACTTTCTGGCTGTCGGCCAGGCCGCGATCTGGCTCGCTCCGCCGGAGTTGCGCGCCCGTTTCCATCAGGGTCTGGATCTGCTCCATCAAGCTCCGCACAATCTAACCAGCTCCCCTGCTTCCCCGCCGAAATAGACGGCGCAGTGAAAAATTCATAGCAAAGAGAGAAAGCCCCGTGAAAGATCAACTGGAAGCGCTTGTCCTGCAAATGTACCGCAGCAATATTCTTTATTCCGAGGGCGTGCGTGAGTTCAAGAAACGATTCATCCTGACCGTGCTGCAGGAAAATAAAGGCAATCAATGCCGCGCCGCCCGCGAATTAGGGATGCACCGCAACACCCTGAGCCGCACCATTACCGAGCTGAAAATCGACGTTCGCCAGCTCCGCGACGGCGTCAAGCGCCCGCCCCGCAGCGCCCGCCCCGTCACCATGGAGAAGAAGATCGTTCGCTAACTTTTCTCTCCGTCATCCTGAGCGTACTGTCATCCTGAGCGAAGAAAATGCTTCCGCGAAGCGGAAGCATTTTCGCAGTCGAAGAGCCTGCCCTGAGCCTGCCGAAGGGACCCCGTACAAGCCCCTGCTTACCGGGGGCCTCTGAGGGAATTCTCGTCGCGGCTCTGTTTGTTTGCCTCGCTCGCGTTCCTTACACAAAACAAAAGGCAGCCCTCACAGGCTGCCCTTTTATTTCCAACGAAAGCCGTCCGCTACTGCGCGGCCGCCGGCTTGTGATGCACTGGCGTTGCCGGCTTGGGCGCCGTCTTCGTCAGGATCACACCCTTCTCCATAACCATCATGAACGGACTCGGCGTGTACGACGCGGGCTCGCCCCGGAAGTCAAAACTGGCTCCGTCTTTCGGAATCAGCTTCGGCAAAACCTTGTCCACGAACTGCAGCGTGATGTCCGCCTTCTTCGCGTCGATGTCATCCGAACTGCCCGCGATCATGAACTCGGTCGGGGAGGTACTGATGATCGTGCCATTCATCTGCAACGGCTTGCCTTTGATCGCGTTCCAAACCAGGTCCTGATCCGCCTGGGCCCCGTTGGTGAATACGAACTGCCACTCCGCGAAGCTCATCTCTTCCGGCTTCTTCGAAGTCACGATGATATGAACCTGCTCCGCCGGGGTGGGCGCGGGCTTGATCGGAACCTGCGGGCTGTTGGCCTTGGCCGCCGCCAGCACATCCGCCCAGCCATCGTCTGCCGAGTGGAACTTGATGTACTGCGAGCGCGCATACTTCTCAATCCCAGCCTGGGCCTGGGCAGGCGCCACTGCCGCCGCGCGCGCCGCAAACCAGATTCCATTCTGATAGTCCGGTGGCGTCTGTCCGAGGTATGCCAGCGCCAGCGGATACACCACGCTGAAATCCGTGGGGTTCGCGTCCACCGTCGTTCGCAGGGCCTTTGCAGCGCAGGCGTCGTCCTTGTCCTGTAGACATGCAATGCCAATCGCGGCGTCGAAGATCCCCGTCATTTGACCGCTGAGCTTTTTGATGTCCGGATCCGTCGCCTTGTCCAGACATTCCATTCCCTGCTGTCCATACTTCTTGCCATCCGTCACTTCTTGCTTCGCGTTCGGATCATTGGCCGCAGCGCTTTGCGCCAGCACGCGATCAAAGTACGCCAGCAGCGCCAGTCCGCGCACATTGCACGGATCGGATGTCACCAGCTTGGCCGCTGTTTCCATAGTCTTCTTGGCATTTCCTGTTTGCTGGTACGTACCCATCAGAATTTCCAGCGCCTGATTCTTCATCACGCTGTTGGGATACTGCGTGAGAAACGCTTCCAGCCCGCTGATCTTCGCGGTGGGGTTGGTCTGTTGATACGCTCCCACATAGGCGTTGTACTCGGCAGGATCCTTAATCACCGGGGCCTGAGCAGCGGGCGCCGCGGCGGGCGCAGCTTGCGTTGCCGGCGCCGCAGATTGGGGTGCTGCGGGCGTGGCCGATTGTCCTTGAGCTGGCGGCGTGGTGCTCCGTGCCATCGCGACCACTGCAACTCCAAGCACAACCGTTAGCAGAATCTTTTTCATCAGCATGGCTCCTAGGTTCATTGGAAAATTTGGGAAATAACTTCTTCGGAAAATAGCTTCCTCGCGAAACCGGTTCTTCGGGAAATAGCTCTTCCCGAACCCGCATCATACGTCAAGCTCAGCAACACCTGCATTCCTATCCCGACCGCTTGGCCTTCGCATCCTGCTTTGGAATGCCGGGCTTCCGGACAGCGCCCCGGAGACAAGGGATGCCTGCTGGAACACAAGGGCATCCAGACCCATTTTCCCGGTTGCCGGATTATAAGTACCTCTTCTCCCGAAGGCAAGCGCCATCCCGTTCGCCTTCCGCTTTATGTTCAACTTTATGTTCAACCTGCGATCGCTTAATATGCGCGCTCGTTTACTATGCGCTTCTTGGCCTTCGATTGGTAAGATGCGCAAATCGGAGGGAATGGATGGTATTCATCTCCATCCGTACCCCGGAAGCCAGAGCGCAGGAGCGCCTTTGATATGGACACCGCAAACCGCAAAGTCGGGCAGGCAGCAGCCGGACAGCCCTTAAACGGCCCGCCTCTAACGGGACAAGTCGCAGTCATCACCGGGGCGGGACGCGGCATCGGCGCCGCCATCGCCCGCCAACTCGCGCAACTCGGCGCCACCGCGGTCCTCTGCGGCCGCACCCAGTCCACCCTTGATGCCACCGCGCGCGCCATTCTCGATGCTGGCGGCAAAACCGAAGTCATCCCCTGCGACGTTACCCTGCTCCACCAACTCGAATACGCCGCCACCCGCGTCGACAGCACCTTCGGCCGCATCGACATCCTGGTCAACAACGCCGGAGTTGCCAGCCTGAGCGAACCCCTGCACATGCTTCTCCCCGAAGACTGGGATCGCATCCTCAACACCAACCTGCGCGGCGTCTACTTCACCATCCGCGCCTTCGCCCCGCTGATGATTCGCGGCTACTCCGGCCACATCATCAACATCTCATCCCTGTCCGGAAAAAACGCTCTGCCCAACGGCGCTGCCTACGCCGCTTCCAAGTGGGGACTCAACGGCCTCACCTACTCTGTCGCCGAAGAACTTCGCCCCCACAACATCCGCGTTTCGGTCATCTGCCCCGGTTCCACCGAAACCGAATTCAGCCCCCACGCCGGCAAAGACGTTAACAAGATGCTCCAGCCCGCCGACATCGCCCACGCCGTAGCGATGTTAGTCACGCAATCCCCGCAATCATTTATGAGTGAGATCCTGCTGAGGCCTACGCAAAAGCCATAAGCCGCTCGTGGCTTTGCTCTGAAGTTGTCATCCTGAGCGGAGCGAAGGGCCTATGCAACTGTTTATTTTTACAGTCTTATTTTTTACAGTGCTGGGGCCGGAACGGTCATGACGCCAGGAGAAATTGGACAGGAAGCGCTATTTCTTAAACAAATTATCAAACGCCGCCCGCGCACTACTGGGCCTCAAACTCGCCGGAGTCGAAGTTTCTTTCTCGCGCGTCACCCGCATCTCATACAGCTCACACGAATTCCGTTCATCCTTCTTCGCGATCCGCTCCTTCACCGGCTGCATGCACTCAAACCGGCTCCCCGGATCGAAATACGTACACTGCTTGCATGAATGCAACTCAAACCCGCACTTCGGGCACTGCCCATCGCCCGTAGCCGCCTGCAGCAAAGTCCCGCACTGCGCGCACCGAGACACCGCCCGCGTGCCCGGCAGATTGAGCGGTTTCGGCCCCAGCGCATGGTCCCACTTCGGTGGACCGCTCGTGCGCTCCACCGGCGCTTTCCGCGGCTGTTCCTTCCGCGTATCACCCCGCGACTCGCCGCGCGGCTCCCGATCCCGATCCTGATACCCATGCTGCCGATATTTCGCCACTACAGCCCTCCCAAGCACGCGCGCGTATTGTCTCCCCAAGCCTGCCCGCGCGGCAAGTGCCCGCCAGTCGACGTGAGGGTGCCCCATGTCTCGCGTCCTTTGCGAGACGTGGGATTCCACGTCGTCATCCGTCCCACGACACAAACCGAACTCGCTACAATAAAACCATGATCCAAAGAGGCATGATCCATGAAATCCTCCCCGTAGGCCCGCTGCGATGCAACTGCTCCGTCATCGGAGACGAAACCACGCACGAAGCCATGGTCATCGACCCCGGTGACGAAATTGAAGACGTGCTCACCCTAATTCGTAAACACAATCTGCAGGTCAAGCAGATCGTCATCACCCACGCCCACATCGACCACGTCGGCGGAGCCATGAAGCTCCGCGCCGCTACCGGCGCCCCCATCCTGCTCAACCAGAACGATTATGAACTCCTGAAAATGTTAGATGTGCAAGCCGCCTGGATCGGAGTGGCTTCACCGGGAGAGGTCGTAATCGACCACAGCGTCTCGACCGGAGAACTCGTCACCGCCGGCTCCCTGACCGCCCAAGTCCTGCACACCCCCGGCCACACCGAAGGCAGCATCTGCCTCTATTTCCCCGCCCAACAGAAACTCATCGCCGGCGACACCCTCTTCGCCGGCTCGATCGGCCGCACGGACTTGCCCGGCGGCTCGCATAAAAAAATCCTCAGCTCCATCCACGAAACACTGCTTGCTCTCCCTGATGAAACCGTAGTAGTCCCCGGCCACGGCGAACTAACGACGATAGGCCAAGAACGCGAGAGCAATCCATTCCTGATCAAACGATAACTCCTCCTTCACCGAAACTCTTTCCTTACCGTAACTCTCCTCTTACCGTGGAAGAGCGGCCCTTGGAGGGCCGCGTCACCGGCCCAAGAAAAGAACAGGCCTTCAGGCCCTGCGCTGTCACCGGGGCTGAAGCCCCTCCCCTTTATCGTTTCCCGACGCGGCGCTGAAGCGCCGCTCTTCCGCTACTTTTTTTTGCTTCTTCCCCGTGAACAACGGAAAGCCCCACGCCCCGATCGCCAGCAGCGCTCCAAACAAAATCACGGCGTCAATACTGGTTCGCCCCTGCGGAGCCCAGTAAACATCTTCCAGGTTGAGCCACAGCGCGTATTCGTCGAGCGTAAGCGCCGCACCCACTCCGAACAGAATCGCCATCAGACGGCTGAGCAGCACCGACGAGTCATCCGACCCAATGCCGACCTCGCACAACCATCCATAGCCCACGAGAAGCAGAATGATGATGCCGAAAACCAGATGATGAATGTGCCGCCCATCATGTTGAATAAAGTGGAAAGGCGGTATTTTGTGCAGCACGGCATAAACCACCGCCCGCACTCCAGCAAACGTCAAAAAGAAGCTGACCGCAGCCCCAAACAACCGCCGCCTCGGCCGATCGGGAATGCGCTCCTTGATAAGGAGGCCCGCAGGTGTTCCCTGCAGCACCAACAGAACCAGAGCCGCCACCGAGAGCGCCACCAAGAGGACGAACCATGCATAGGCCATAAATGTTCAAAATGAATGTCTAAGCGAATTAACGCCCAACCAATTATGTGCGGGTCAGGAATGCAAAAACGCCAGAACTCTGCGCATACCTTCTTTAAATTCGTCCGCCGCAGTAATTAAGCTCAACACCAAATACCCATCCCCCGGAAAATCGTAAAAATGCCCCGGATGCACCACCACCGCCTTTTCCCGCACCAACCCAATCGCCAACTCCTCATCCGGGCGCGTCACCGGAACCCGCAACACCGCGTACCATCCGCCTTCCACATTCAGCCGCGAGCAAGCCTTCTGCCCCGCCAACTGCCGGTCCAGCTCCGCAAGATTCCCGCGAACGCGCTCCATCAATTGCCGCTGAATATCCTTCCGCTGCTCCAGCAGCGCCGGCAAAGCCCACTGCACCGGAGCATTCATCGAAAGATAAGTATCAGCAATCACCTCCAACCGGCCCATCGCCGCGTCAGCCAACTCGCGCGGCCCGCTCGTCACCACCCAAGCGACTTTCATCTGCGGCAGTGCCGCAATCTTCGAAACCCCACTCAACGTGAACGTCAGCACCTCATAATTCCCCGCAAAACTCGCATACGCATGCTGAGCTGCGTCAACTTGGGGTTCTCCACGCTCATCCAACCCATAATCCAGAAACACTTCATCCGCAATCACCGCCAGCCCACGCTCCCGGCAAAACGCATTGAGCGAATCCATTTCCCCAGCCGACACAAACGATCCCGTCGGATTATTCGGATGCACCACCACCACTCCCCTCGTCCGCTCCGTCACCCCTCTCTCCAGCGACGGAAAATCCATCTGCCATCCATGGTCATAAATCAGCGGATACGGCACCAGCCGCACATCCTGCAAATCCGCCAAAAACTCAAACAGCGGATAACTCGGCTTGGGCACCAGCAGCTCATCCCCCGCATTGCACAGCAACCGAAACACAAACGAATACCCCTCACTGGTGCTGGTAGTCAGAACGATCCGCTCCGGATCCAAATCTCGAATTCCATGCCCGGCGCCGTAGTATTCAGCCACAACCTCCCGCGCCGCGAGCAGCCCCTTCGGCTGCGGATCGTAATCCAGCGCCCGCGGCGACGCCAACGCCCCCAGAATCGCAGCATCGTCGTAGCGCAATCCGGCCCGCGTAGGATTTGAAACCGTCAGATCGAAAATCTCCGCCCCGCCCGCGCGCACTTCTTCCAGCGCCTGCGTAAACCGGTTCTGCGCCAGTTTCCAGTTGGTTCGTTCAGAAAACATATTCAGAAAACATGTTTAGAAGACTTCAGGTGGGATTCTACTTGCAATTCGATAAGGAGAAGAAATAAGAGGGGAAACTTGAGATGAGAATAAGAGTTCTCGGAAGTCACTCTGAGTGAGGGGATTGTCATCGTGTGCGAAGCGAAAGCCTGCCCCTAAGCGTGCCCTGGGCCTGCCGAAGGGGACCTCTGCAACTCTCTGCAGCGCACCCGCACTCGAAACTGCTTCTACCCGGGCGGCCGCACGAACGGCATCGCCGGTGGCGGAGTTTCGCGGGTCAGATCCTGCACCGTCTGCCCCGGCCAGTCGCGAATTCCCACCGCAGGACAGATCAGCCCCCGGCTCGCCGGACGCAGCAACTGCCGCAGGGTCTGCACCCCGTAGAACAATCCCTCGCCTGTCTTCGCTGCCACAATCAAGTGTGTGTTGTCGGAGAACAGCAGGTACCCATCCTCGCCCACCACGTCGTCCGCCCTGAGGCCGTTCTGCGCCAGAAACCGCCGCACCCGCGGATCCTGCAAGCGAGCCAGCACAATAGCTCCGCCCTCCGCCTTGCCCTTTTGCTTCATGGCCAAAATGTTCAGCCTCATCCCGGACTGGTCCGCAACTGATTCCGCCAGCGTTTGGGCAGCAATACGGTCCTCCGACTGGTGCCCCAGCAACACATAAATCTTGGTCTTCGGCCCCACCCGAAATCCGCCGTCACGCAGTTGCACTTCCTTGGGCGCGGGATCGATCTGCACCTGCGCCAGCACCGAAGCGCACATCAGCACGACCGGGAGGATCCCCAACCATCGCTTAACTAGTCGCTTATTCATTCTCGTTCACCAAAGAACTCGACCGACACAGCCTGCTCAACCCAGTGATCCAACCTTCTTGGCCAACATTGTACGCGCAATCGGGTTCTGTAGTCTCATGAAACATTCCGATGTTTCCTATTGATTGTTAACTATGACGTTTACCGTTCTAGTCCTCAAACCGGAATGTCTCTCGGAAATTGCATCCCGAACGGCTCGACTCCGCCACGAAGATTATCCCCCAAATGCTTCCTTATTAACGACATACGGCATCTTCTTCACGTCCCCGCGGTAGTTTCCTTCCAACACGTCGATCAGCCCCTGCACGCAGCGCCCCGCCATTCCCTTCTCAGGATCAGTCGACAGCCGCGTGATCCGCGCCGCGCTGGCAAAGTGCGGCATCAACCGGCAGCGGTCCGCAATCGCCGCATCGCGCAGCGGAGAATCCGCCGGCAGCGGCTCTTTCTCGTATACATCCAAAGCCGCTCCGGCAATCCAGTTTTCCCGCAACGCCCGTGCCAGCGCCACCTCGTCCACCACCGGCCCGCGCGAAGTATTCACCAGATACGCCGTCGCCTTCATCAATCGCAGCGTCTTCTCATTAAACAAATGATATGTAGGCTTCGCGCTCTCTCCCTCCCGCAGCAGCGGCACATGCACACTCACAAAATCCGCTTCCCGCAGCGCCTCTTCAAACGAAACATACTTGATCCACGCCTTCTCTTTGGCCAGCCCCCGCGCATGCCGCAAGTCATTGACTTCCTGAATCGTCTTCACAAACTCATGATTCTCATACGCCGGGTCATAACACAAAACATTCATATCAAACCCAACGCACTTCTTGATGAACGCCAGCCCAATCCGCCCCGTCCCAATCACGGCCACAGTCTTCCCGGTAACCTCATCCCCCAGAAACGGCAAGTAAGGATGCCAGTATCCCCACTTCAGCTCACGCGTCAGTTGCTCGGCCGGCCACATTTTCCGTGCCAGCGTCCCCATCATAAAAAACGCAAACTCCGCCGTAGCCTCCGTCAACACATCGGCCGTATTCGTAAACGGAACCTTATACCGATTCGCGTCCGCCCGATTGATGTTGTCAAATCCCACGGCAAACTGCGCCACAACTCTCAACGTCCCCTTGCCCGCCTCAAATACCTCCGCATCAATCGGATCACGCAGCGTAGTAATCAGCCCGTCGATCCCAGACTTCACTTTCTCCACGATCAAACTCTTCGCCGGCGCCTCCGGCTGCGGATACACCTCAACTTCATATCCTCGCCGGCGCAGCAGCTCAATCGCCTCTCCAATGTCGCAAGTAGCAAAGACGCGAATCTTCTTGTCCATAGGAATTGTCCGCAGAGTTAAGAGTAATGACGGGTGCCCACCCTTCTCGCGCCTTTCGCGAGAGGGTGGGGATTTCGACTCCCGATCAGAGAAGCAGTCGCGTCAGCCGGGCTCCTGGTAAATGCCCAACACATTCCCGCCCGGGTCGCGGAATCTCGCCGTAATCTCGGGAGCGTCCCCGCCGATGGCCTGCACAATCTCTCCGCCATTCGCGACAATCGCCTCAACCGTCGCTGCGGCGCTTTCCACCCAAATGTAAACCATCAGTCCGGGCGCCGATGCCGGCGGCCGCCCAGTCACAAACGCGCCGCTCACTTCCCCGACGCCGTCGTCAAACGCAGTGGCGCCGTCCCCGCGTTGCCGGATCTCCCAGTCGAATACTTTTTCATAGAAATCAGCCGAGCGCGCAACATCCGTCGCAGGAATCTCGAGATAGCAGACTTTGCCGTTAGCAAGCGTGGGAGGCATGGACAGCCATTCTACCCCGCCCGGCGAAATCGCTGTCTCGCATCCCCGCCCGATTCCGAATCCCCGCCCGATTCCAGCAGCGCCACCCCGCCCCGCCGCAAACTCTCCCAAGCCGCCTGATTCAGCGAAGGCTCCGCACTCACAATGTCGCGAATCATGTCCCAGGCCGCCAGGTTCAGCGCACCTTCCGGCGGCATCCCCATCGCCAGCGACACCGCGCACTGCGGACAAAAACAAATCCGCTGCGCCCCCGACTTCTGCCGCGGCTTCACTCCCACGGTCTGCGCAAACATATATACCGCGACCGACTTGTGCCCCGCCTCAATCTCGCGCCTGCAGCGTAAACAAGAAATAGGTTGCACGGTTTCCTTCCTCGGCTCCTGGTCTCGCACCACTCCGTGCCTTCACTCTCGCCCTCCGTCTTGTGGAGGCACAAGTACAAAGGAAGATTCCCAATCCGAATCCTCCTAGGAGAGTTGCAAGTCTTTTCACTCTACCCAGCCTGCCCGATCGGGTGTAGAGTTCGTACGCCCGCCGAAGTCGGAATAAAGTCCGAATAGAAGTCCCAAGAAGGGGGAGACTCCGATGCAAGTCGCCCACGCTACCAAAGCTTCATCGCTCGCCACGCTCTTACCCATTCTCATTCTTATTCTGGCCGCCGCGATTCCTTCGACCGCCCAGACCTTCACCTCACTGCACAGCTTTACCGGCATCGACGGCAGCTATCCCTATGCGGGGCTGATCCAAGGTACGAATGGGAAGCTGTTTGGGACCACATCCGCTGGCGGTACTTTTAGTGGCGGAACCGTTTTCACGGTCACCGCCGGGGGCACAGTTAAGTCCCTCTACAGCTTTTGCACGCTCGCCAGCTGCGCCGACGGCACCGACCCCAGAAGCCCGCTCGTGCAAGCCACGAACGGAAAATTCTATGGCGCAACGTTCGGCGGCGGTCCTTTCGACAGCTTCGGAACGATCTATCAGATAACCAGCAGCGGCGCTCTGACCACGCTCTACACCTTCTGCCAACTGAGCGAGTGTACCGACGGCGACATCCCTTATGGAGGCATGGTGCAGGGGCTCAACGGCGTGCTCTACGGAACCACCGCAGGTGGTGGAGCGGATGGTGGAGGCACGGTCTTCGATATCAAGACCACGGGCGGCACGCCCAACATCCTCTACTCGTTCTGCGCCCTGAGCGAGTGCGCCGACGGCGACTCTCCGCAAGCCACCTTGATCCAGGGCACGGACGGCGATTTTTACGGCTCAACGTATGACGGCGGCACCTTCGGCTACTACGGCAACGTATTCAAGATCACTTCCACCGGAGCTTTCACCTCGCTGCACAGTTTCGACGGCACCGACGGCGACGAACCCATTGGCGGACTCACCCAGGCCACCAACGGAGACTTTTACGGCACAACCCAGGTCGACGGCGCGAACGGCTACGGCACCATCTACAAAATCACTTCCAGCGGCACGCTGACCACACTCTATAACTTCTGCGTGTCGAGCACTTGTCCCGACGGCTCATTCCCCGAAGACCCGCTGGTCCAGGGAACCGACGGCAACCTCTACGGAACCACCTTCGACGGCGGCGCCTTCGGCCATGGCACCATCTTCAGCATCACCACCGCAGGCGTCCTCACGACGCTGCACAGCTTCGACACTACCGACGGCAACCAGCCCTGGGCCGGCGTAGTCCAGGACACCAACGGCACCTTTTACGGGACCACCTACAGCGGCGGCACCAGCAACCTGGGCACTGTTTACAGCCTGTCGATGGGCCTAGCGCCATTTATCAAAATCAATCCCCCCGCCGCCAAAGTCGGCGCGACCGTGACCATCCTCGGCACCAACCTGACCGACGCGACCAGCGTCACCTTCGGCACTCTTCCCGCGAAGTCGTACAAGATAGTGTCGAGTTCGGAAATCACTGCCGTCGTCCCCGCGATCACAAAGAATGTCAAAGTAACCGTAGTCGCCCCCGGCGGCACCTACTCCACCTACCCGCTCTTTCGCCTGGTTAAGTAGAAAGGTCAAGTAGCGAGGTCGAGCTCCTTTGAAATCAAATGACTCCCTACGTCTGTCATCCTGAGCGAAGTGAGTGTTGCGCAAGGCGCGGCACTCACGCAGTCGAAGGACCCCTGCCCCGCCGCAACTGCCGATGTCGCGTCAGGGAGCTCAACCACAAGAAAACCGGGAGAAAACGGGATGTTCGCTGGTTTTCCAAAAGCTAAGCAGCCTGGATTGCCTCTGTTAAGTGCGATGCAGTCCGCTGGGCATGGCGAACCCATAGTATCCGCAGCATCGCACCCGCCCTTGCAAGAATCGCAAGGACGGGGCACCCACAGTTTCGGAATGGGAAAGGAAACCAAAAGCATCGAGCACGTGCCCACAGACGTTTGATCTGCCGAAAGTGAAATACAGGTGGGTGCCCCGTCCTTGCGTCCTTTGCAAGGGCGGGAATCTAGAATGCTTGAGCTAGTGCTCGAAGGGTGGGCCGCCCGCCCCGTGCCACCGTTTCTTACTCAAAATCTCTTGATGCAAATCCCTTCACACTATGCGAACAGCGAAGCTGGGATTACAATTCTGACGTTTTCGGGCTCTCGTGAGATCGATTACGGCTATAGCCACACTACACCTGCCGGAGAGATTTGATCTGGGTGGGCTCTGGAAGTTATCGCCATCTTTGGGCCTGGGGAATTTTTTCTGCGCGCGATCTCAAGGAGGTTTGGAATGAGTCACGACGATCAACACCGTAAATCGATGTTGTCACTTCGTCAAATAGAGACCAGACCGGTTTCCGGCCTAGCCGCCAGCCTGCTATGCATGGCGGCGTTCTTGTTCGCGTCTTGTTCCCTGAGCGCGCAGGTCATCAACCAGCCCGTTGCTTTGTTTTCCACTAATTCGGGCTATCCCGCCCGCATCGCCCAAGGAACCGACGGCGCGCTCTGGTTTGCGACCTTCAACGAATTTGGAGTTGGTCGAATCGACATCAACGGCATTGTAAGCTACATACCGGTGTGTTCCAGTGAACTAGGTTGCACGCTCTTCGGAATAGCCACAGGCTCCGATGGCGCGCTGTGGGTCACCGGTTATGACTACATGGCGATGTCGTTCACTATATGGAAGGTAACTACAGAGGGCGACGTCACTCCTTACCCCCAGTTCCCCAGCACCTACATCCCTCTAAATGACATTGTAGCGGGACCGGATGGGGCGATGTGGTTCACATCTTCCCAACCCTCAGGCGCTCAGATCGGGAGCATCACTACGAGTGGCGACGTCACGCTCTCCTCCCCTCTGAATACTGACCTCTTAAGGGGACTAGCGGTGGGCGGCGACGGCGCTTTATGGACGACGAACTGGGAGGGATCCACTCAGAGTCCGGCCGAGATCATCCGCTTTCCCTTGTCTGGAGGCGCCCAATATTTCCCTGCCCCGACCCTGGACACTGTATATGGCGGGATCGTGGCCGGGCCTGACGGTGCCTTATGGTTCACCGAGAACAGTCCTGAGAATGGCAGCCAGATCGGGCGTATCACTACCGACGGAACTATCACCGACGAATTTCTTGTTTCCAGTGTAGATGTTGCGCTCACTGGAATCACTTTGGGTTCAGATGGAGCTTTGTGGTTTGTGGAGCAGGATACGGGAGTGGTCGGGCGCATCACGACTGCCGGAAGCATTTTGGAATGGTCGATCGGCGGGGATATTTATCCGTTCTCGATCAGCGCCGGGCCCTGTTATGGACACAGTGTGACTGAGGAATTTCAGGGCCTGTGCGACTACGGCCTATGGATAACGCAGCAAACTACAATCGCCCACGTTACCCTGGTGACCACGCCCGCGCAAAGATTTCCGCGCCCAGTCCCCATGGGTGTTTCCATCAGCCCCACGCCGACAGGTCCTCCCAACACTTTTGCCGGTACAGCCGGGATGCGCGTGCAGTCCAAATCGATGCCGTCGCAGAAATTCATTTTGAGCAACAGCCACGTGTTGAGCGCGATCGGGCCCACCGACTGTCCCAACACCGCTCACAAGGGCATAACCTGGGCGCTGCAGCCGGGCACCTTGGACATCGGTTTCGATCCTGGTAATGATCCCCATTACTATGTCGGCACGGTCGCCAATTACGTGCCCCAAACGACTACTACTCCCAACCGAGTCGATGCCGCCATTGCCAGCACCACCGATTCGCTGTCCTCTTCCACTATCCTGGGCATCGGCCAACCAACTCCTGAGATTGGCACCGCTTACTTGGGCGAACCAGTCACCAAGTCGGGAAGAAGTACCGGAGTAACTGCAGGGGTCGTAATCGGGATAAATTGTCAAGGCATAGCCCATGACAATTCCTGCGGCACCTACAAATATCAAGGCGAGGAGGCCGTGTTTGGTATCTCGCCCTGGTCGCGATTCAGCCAACCGGGCGATTCAGGGTCGGCAGTCTTGGACAGCGATACCCTGACTCCGGTAGGCCTGCTGTATGCGGGAAGCGGAACAGGACTCACGCTGATGAACCCAATCGCCAGCGTTTACGACGCGTTGGGCGTGTTGCCCGACGGCGCGACGCCCTGGGATGCGATTGGGATCAACTCGCGGAACCCGGAGGTGGACGACGAATTGTTGCGCGTTGAAGACATTCAGGCCCGCCACGAAGACGAACTCTTTGCGATCCCCGGACTGGCTGGCAATTGTGTCTCGCGCAGCGCATCGGGTTACGAGTTCCAGGTATACGTCACCGACAAGACGCCCAAATCCACAAGAGCTATTCCGTCTGACCTGGAGGGGGTACCGGTGCGCGTTATCGATACACACGGCGGATTCACTTCTTTCTGACACGCAACGGCGGGGGGCTTCAAACCGCGGCTCTGCGGGGTAGTGGGTCTTTATGATTTCCACAGGGCTTCACTCCGCCCGTGATCCGTGGCATCATGGAGTCGTGCCGAAAAGCAAAGACCGAGACTTCTTTGTAACAGCCCGTCGCGTCGTGGAGCAAGCCATCGGAGAGCAGATGGACGGGAAACCACTGGAAAAGGAGCCACCTAAAAACGAAGCGGCGGTCGCGCTGTCGAAACTAGGTGCCGCTAAGGGCGGCAAGGCTAGGGCAGCTAAACTCAATGCTACCCGGAGGAAAGAAATAGCCAAGAAAGCAGCAAAGGCCCGCTGGGAAGATTAACCCCTTTTCGGAGTGAAGCGAATAACCCTTCCTGTACCTGTCTCAGATCGCAGTCCTTCCCTTAGTTGCGGCAATGCCACGACATCTGGTCCGTGTCCTGACAAATAGCCGGATGGCAGACAGGCCAGCGATTCTATATCGGCGGGATTGAGCATTAAATCACTCTGAATCTGTTCCGCTGTCTTGATGCCTTCGTCGATGAGCAGTTCAAAACTGCGTCTTAGCAAGCGCGGCTCCTCAGGTACGAGCCGATCATCCAGTGGTTCCTGTTTTCGCCACCCGCGTCGGCTCATGTTTATCCAAGAACGCCGCGCTTGCTCCTCGCTAATGATTCCAAGTTGTTCGCAGCGCATGATCATCGCTGCTACCGCTACTTTCCAGTGAGGTTTGAGAGCCAGAAACGCATCGAGCGTGGGTGCCCATAGCTGATCTGCGAACCCACCTGCGGGGAGGTTGAATGCGGCTGCGAACCGATGCGCCTGATTCTCTATTAGTTTGAAAAGCACGGGATTGCGGATGCTTTTTGCATCGACATGACGATGGAGAATTACGTGCCCAAGCTCGTGAGAGGCATCATGCCGCGATCTCACAGCACTCGCTTTGTCGGACCCAAGAAACACGATTGGATGGCCAGACTCCTTCGGGCGCTGAGAATATGCGTCAAGAGACTCAGCTTCCAGTTCGCCACGCGATACGATAATGCCGTTGTTCTCCATGAGCAGCACAATGTCGGCTATTGGCGCGGTTCCTAACTTCCAGAATTGTCTACATTCGGTTGCGACATCCTCAATCATCTTTGTGGTGATCTTCTGGACATCGGTTGGCAGGTTGAACTCCGGCAAGTTTGCAGATGGGAAGTCTACGTAATCATTGAGGTAGGCAACAATTTCGCGCAACCATGCGTGCCGAGCTTGTGCTCGCGCCCGTGCGGACTTAGTAGCCGAACTCATGGCCCGCCACCAAATATCCTCCACTCCTCCGGGCGGCATAGCCCTGAGGAAGAAAGAAATCGGCTGATTCAGTGTGATGGCAAGACGTTCCAACACTTCCGGTTGTGGAGATTGTCTCCCGCATTCGTAATTGGAGATGCTCGTACTCCTCACTTCGATCAATTCAGCGAGAGACACGGCAGTCAGACCACGGGCTTCTCTGGCCTGTATCAGCCGTTCACCGACGAATCCTGGCGTTCCGATCATTCAGCGTTTCCCTCAGCCTTCTTTTTCACGTCGAGCGATTGGATTTTCTTTCGAGGTTGGGCTTTGTCTTCTACAGCCTGAGGCGCAACAGCGGCGTCAGCAGCAGTCGCATAGGCTAGTAATATTTCTTGCGCACTCCAGTTGCATAGATACTTCTTGGAGCCTTCCTCAGGGATTACTATGTGAAGGAAGCAACTTGATGGGTCTACCGTCAGGATGCCGGAATCCGAGTTTGCAAAGTAACCTCCGTGAAGGAGATTCAGGTAGATCGCTTTGCGCCCGAGCTTAGGCAACGGATGTATCAACAATCGTTCGTCGGCATATTCGTTAAGGAACTTGTTCACCGCTGTGTTCTGTTCGCGGGATTTAGCGTCTCGCACCCATTGGCCCGGACCGTCCACGAAATGTGCGGTGAGAATCAGGCCGTTGGCCTTGACCATCACACAAGAGCAGTTTTCACCCGCATGGGGCATGTCGAAGGGTTTCAAGCCACACTCAATCGCGGACTTCCGAAAATCGCTCTCCATCAGTCCGCGCCGAATATACGGCAGCACATTCAAGGCTTCGACGCTTGTCCAGCTCTCGTTAAAGGCTATTGCGATACTCTGCTGGTAGAGTGTTTGTTGCCGTTCCACGAGGCGCGTAATGAACTGCTTCGGTACAGCCCGCACAAATCGGTCAAGGAGAATGTGAGCCACTGATTTCCCGCCCTTTCAATGTGAAATGGACTGCTCGGCCTGACTGACTCCACCAAGCTAACATGATGGCTTGCAAAAGTCCACCGCGAAGGACATAATGCATCAAATAGTTCACTATTATATTGACAATTCTTTCCCGAGCAAGCATAATGGTCAACATGAAGCGGCTAACGATGGAGCAGAAAACACGAGTGGTGGCAGCGCTAGTCGGGGGCAATTCGATCCGCTCCACCGTCCGCATGACGGGCGTGGCGAAGAATACCGTCATCAATCTGGTCCTCGATCTGGCGGAGGGCTGCGCAGCCTATCACGATAAGCACGTTCGCAATCTGAAAGTGCGACGTTTGCAGTGCGACGAAATTTGGCAATTTGTGGGGTCTAAGGCCCGGCACACTTCGCCTGAGAAGAAAGCAATCGGATGGGGCGACGTGTGGACATGGATAGGGTTAGACGCTGACACGAAGCTCTGCGTTAGTTACTTGGTCGGCGGACGTGATCTGGGATGGGCGAAAGAGTTCATGCACGACTGCGCTAAGCGGATTCGTAATCGCGTGCAGATTGCGACGGACGGCCACAAGGCGTATCTAGAAGCGGTAGAGAGTGCATTCGGCGCGGACATTGACTACGCGCAATTGCATAAGGTCTACGGCTCTTCGGCAGAAAACCACACGCGCTATTCCCCTGCTCAGTGCATCGGCTGCGACATGAAGGTTGTAAGCGGCGACCCTGACCCGAAGCATGTGAGTAGGTCGTTTGTGGAGCGTCAGAATTTATCTATGCGAATGAGCATTCGCCGCTTCACTCGACTCACGAATGCTTTCTCCAAGAAACTTGAGAACCATGCGGCTTCGGTCGCAATCTGGTTTATGTACTACAACTTCTGTCGCATCCACCAGACCTTGCGCGTTACTCCCGCTATGGAGTCGGGGATTTCCAATCACGTTTGGAGCATCAAGGAATTGTGCGACCTTCTACCAGAGAACCACAGGATCGGCGTGCAGGCGGACAAAGCTCTGGTGCTGAAAGCTCTTGGGGAACAATAATGATTGGAAAGATCAAGAAGGTTACAGCCATTGTGGTCACCACCGTTGGTTTAGTGACGGCCGTGAGTGCCCTTGTTAATGCCTTCCACGCGCTTGGCTCGGGTGTAAAAAAAGTCAAACGCCTGTGGAAATCATAAAGACCCACTACCCTCTGCGGGGGGCCCCTTGACAAATCCTTCCGATCGCTTTTATGATTAGCACTCATAGGGCTTAACTGCTAACACAGTGCGCCTTATCCAAATAAATCATAGGTTTACGCAGCTCGATTCTAAGCGCCAACCTCATAACCTCTTGAAAGGAGCATTACCCATGGCGAAGTTTTCACCACTCCATGACCGTATTCTGGTCCGTCGCGTGGAAGAAGCGTCTACCACTCGTGGCGGCATCATCATCCCCGACTCAGCCAAAGACAAGCCGCAGGAAGGCGAAGTCATCTCCACCGGCAAAGGCCGCACCAACGATGAGGGCAAGACTTTCCCTCTGGCCGTCCACGAAGGCGACCGCATCCTGTTCGGCAAGTATTCCGGCACCGAGATCAAGATTGATGGCGAAGAGTACATCATCATGAAAGAAGAAGAAGTCCTCGGCATCCTCACCGGCGCCGCAACCCCGTCGAAGAAGGAACTCGCGGGATCGAAGAGATAGTGACCGGGTCGTTGGTCGTTGGTCGTCAGTCGTTGGCTAAAACCGAACTTCCAAGACCTGACGCCGCACTCGACCTTTGATTGATTTAGCTAGGAGCTAGAAGCTAGAAGCTCAAAAGCCGACAGCTGACAGCCCCCAGCCAAGAAAAGCACCGCAGGTAGTCCCTGCAAACAATTTAGGAGATAAAACAATGGCAAAACAAATCGTTCACGGAGAAGAATCCCGACAGGCGATCCTCCGCGGCGTCAACCTTCTGGCCGATGCCGTGAAGGTCACCCTCGGCCCTAAGGGTCGCAACGTAGTCATCGAAAAGAAATTCGGTTCGCCGACCATCACCAAAGACGGC
>Ga0302324_100000946_pt1 | contig 72651 bp, 72 predicted proteins | sample Palsa_T0_1_FD_201949 | JGI IMG/M metagenome (GOLD analysis project Ga0302324, IMG submission 201949) | Peat permafrost microbial communities from Stordalen Mire near Abisko, Sweden - Palsa_T0_1 | ecosystem: Environmental > Terrestrial > Soil > Palsa > Peat permafrost | place: Sweden: Abisko...
CCGGAGCTGATGGTCACGCAATCCGTGGCGCGCGCGCTCATGCGCAGCCTCGACGGAAGCGTCTTGCCCGACGAGAGCTGGCACGACGGTTTCGAAATGGTCGAACGCGTCGGTGCGGGCGCGACCCGCGTGCACTTGGTCGTCAAGATGGAGCGCAAGGTCGTCCGCATCTGGAACGTGATCGGCCGTCTGCGCGGCGCCATCAAGCCGAACGAGATCGTGACGATCGGCAGTCACCGCGACGCGATGACGTTCGGCGCGATCGACCCCGGCAGCGGAACGACGGTGATGATGCAAGTCGCCGACGGCTTCAAGAAGCTTAGCGACGCGGGCTGGAAGCCGGATCGCACGATCGAGATCGCTTCGTGGGACGGTCACGAACTTGGGCTCTACGGCTCGCTGTCGCGCGCGTATGCGGAAGGACCGGAACTGCGTAAACACGTCGTGCAGTACATCAACACCGACCAATTGACCACCGGCCCGCCGTTCGTCGGTTCGATGAGTCTGGAGTTGTGGGAGTTCGGGCGCGAGATCGCGGCACTAGTCAAGGGCCTCGACGGGCGCCCCTTGCTTGCGGCGGAAACCGCGAAGAAGCCGGTGATGCGACCGCCAGGCGGCGGGTCGGATCATCAGACCTACATCTACATGCTTGGCGTTCCGGGTTCGTCGACGGGTTACTACGGTCACTTCGGCGCGCACCATACGGCCGAAGACACCATCGAAGGGCTCAAGACGTACGATCCGGGGATGAAGCAGGCCGTCATCACGGCGCAATACACCGGTGTCCAGGCGATGCGCGCCGCCGGCGCCGAACGGATGCCGCTCCGTCTAACGCCCGTGCCGACGCAACTCTTGCTCGATCTCGACGCACTCGCGAGGCTGCCACAGCTGGCCGGCGTCGACCTCAAACCACTGCACGGTGAGCTCGCTGCCTACGCTTTCGCTGCGGCGAAGTTCGACCACCAACTGTTCCTTGCGGAACGCGCCGGCGATGCGAGCGCACTCGACGCGCTCGAGACCAAAGCGATGCTCGCCCGCGACGTCTTTTGGATGCCCGACGGCCTGGCCTACAACAAGTACTGGCACACGATCGACCGCAACGTTCTCCCGTATCCCGAGCTCGCGGTCGCCGCGTTCGCTCCGCAAGACCGCGAGGCCAAGATGAAGGCCGCGCTCGATCGCCTCACGGCCGCCATCGACCGCGCGATCGCGGCCATCAGCTAGCGACGCACTGCGCCCGAAACCTGCCGCTTCGGCCGCAAAGCCTTGGGTTAGCGGTAGGCTTCCTGCATTGCGGCGTAGGCGGGCGACCGGCTTACGATGTCGAGTTGCGCGAGCGGCGTCGTGCCGAGGTGCGAGAGCGATTCGAGCGTGGCGCGCGAGTCTTGGTAGATGATCCCGAGCGGAATCTTGCCTTCCCGCGAAAGGATGTCGAAGGCGTGCGAGCGATCGCCGGGATCGTAGTCCGGCGCCTCGTTCACGTAGTAGATATTTTCCTTGAACCATGCGTAGGTGTTGATCTTGTTGTAGGTGACGCAGGGCGACATCACCTCGACGATCGAGAAGCCTTCGTGCTTGATCGCGGCTTTGGTCAGCTCGACCACCTGCTTGGGATGCGCCGAGAAGCCGCGCGCGAGGAACGATGCGCCTGCAGCGAGCGCGACCGCGAGGCCGTTGATGGGCGCGTCGGGATTGCCCTGCGGCGAGGTGCCCGTCACGTAACCGGTCTGGCTCGTCGGCGACGACTGCCCCTTGGTCAAGCCGTACGTTTGGTTGTCCATCACGATGTAGGTGATGTTCGGGTTGCGCCGGACGGCGTGCAGGAAGTGGCCTGCGCCGATGGCATAACCGTCGCCGTCGCCGCCCGCGGCGATCACGGTCAGGTCGCGGTTGGCGAGCTTGACGGCGGTAGCGACCGGAAGCGCGCGTCCATGCACTCCGTGGAACGCATACGAGTGCAGGTATCCGGAGATCTTCCCGCTGCAGCCGATGCCGGAGATGAAGGCAACGTCCTTGGGCTGCATTCCGAGGTCCGCCAGGGCTGCCTTGAGCGCCGACAGCACGCCGTAGTCGCCGCAGCCGGGGCACCACCACGACGGGGTGGCCGTCGCGAAGTCCTTTGGGGTCAAGACCGCTGCCATTATCGGCGTACCTCCATCGGCACGCGCAGCAGCGCGTACTTCTCGATCGGGTCGATGATCTCGATCGGGCGGAACGGCCGCCCGTCGTACTTGTTGACGAGGTGCATGTGCTCTAGCGGGCCTACGACGTATCGGATCAGCCGCTCGAGCTGCCCGGTGTAGTTGTTTTCGACGACGAACACGTGCACCGCGCCCTCGACGAAAGCGCGCACTTCAGCTTCGGGGAACGGCCAGAGCGTGCGGAACTCGAAGAAGCGCGCGGCAATCCCGGCCTGCCAGAGGCGCTCGAGCGCCTCACCGATCGGACCGCGGTTGCTGCCGTAGCCGAAGATCGCGATCTCGGCTTGCGGATCGCCGTGAATGATGGGCTTCGGCAGATCGTCGCGCATCGACTCCATCTTGCCCATGCGCTTGTCCATCATCCGGCGGCGATTGAGCGCGCTCTCGGTGATGACGCCGGCATCGTTGTGCTCGGACCCCGCGGCCAGGTGCATTCCACCTTCGACGCCCGGTATGACGCGTGGCGACACGCCGTCGGCGGTGAACGCGAAGCGCTTGTATTCGCCGAACACGACCGGCTCCGTCTGCAGCTTCCCCCGCTCGACGGACGTGCGCGACAGGTCCAAGGACGGCAGCGTCGCCTTGCTTTGACAAAGCGCTTGCTCCGAGAGCACGAAGACCGGGCATTGATACTTCTCGGCGAGGTTGAAGGCATCAACCGTCAGGTAGAACGAGTCTTCTACGGTGCCGGGAGCGAGCACGACGCGCGGGATTTCCCCGTGGCCGCTGAAGATAAGATGGTTGAGGTTCGACTGCTCGGTCTTCGTCGGCATGCCGGTCGACGGGCCGGTGCGCGCGCACTCGATCACGACGACCGGAATCTCGAGCACTCCCGCCAAGCCGATCGCTTCGGTCATCAGCGCCTGACCCGGTCCCGACGTCGCCGTCATGGCGCGTACGCCGGTAAAAGCTGCGCCAAGAACCATGTTGATGGCGGACAGCTCGTCCTCGGCTTGTACGGCAATACCCCCGAAGCGCGGAACGTGTTTGGCCATCCATTCCAAGACGTCGGTGGCGGGCGTGATCGGATAGCCCGCCATGAAGCGGCAGCCTGCGACGAGCGCTCCGTAACCGATGGCATCGTTGCCCATCATGATCAAGCGGTCGCCGTCGGCTCCGGCGCGAAGCGCGTAGCCGCTCGGCCATTCCGCGAAATGCCGCTCGACATACTGCTCGCCCGCCTCGATCGCCCGCAGGTTTTGATCGAGGACCTTCTCGCTCTTGCGCTTGTACGCGTTGCTCACGAGCTCGCGTACGATGGATCGATCCATACCGATCAGTGCCGAGAGCACGCCGAGCGAGATCGTATTGCGCACGAGCTCGAGGCCGAGGTCGCTCTTGGCGATCTTGGCGAGCGGTACTTCATACCACGTCACGTCGCTGCGGCGAACGCCATCGGGAATCGGCTCGGAGCTGTTGTCGAAGATGATGAATCCGCCGGGACGCAACTCATCGAGATGTGCTTCGACCGCTTCGAGATCGAACGCCACGAGACAGTCGACGAAGTCGGCCATGCCCCAGTTCGGGTGCTCGCTCGCTCGGATAACGTAATTGGTGTGACCGCCGCGAATGCGCGACGGAAAGTCCTTGTAGGTATAAACCTCAAGTCCCATTCGTTTGAAGACGCCGGCGATCAGGTCGCCAGTGGTCAGGCTGCCGTCACCGGCCTGCCCGCCGAACATGATCTCGATGTCGTTGACGACCAAACTCAACCCCTATGCCACGCAACTAGTCGCTTTCGTGCTTCCCGCTCAGCCCGCAACTGACCTCGCGTGCGGTGGGGCGGCCAAGCGGCGCGGTTCGGCGCCGAACGTGCGGGCCGCTTGCTCCTAGCGGGGCCGTCCGGCCTTCGAACGGCGCTTTGCTGCGTTGAGCGCGATCACACTATGGAGCAGCGGCGTCGAGGCGGCTGCCTGCCCGGAGCATATAGTGACCTGGGTCCGAGGGTTTTGGGAGCATCACCCGCATGCGGTAGACAAGAGAGAGTCATGAAACTGCGAAATGCGTTCATCGGCCTCTTGACGCTACCACTGATGGCCGAGGCAGCCTTTGCTTGCCAGACCACGACCGCGACGCGCAACCAAAGAGCGCCGGTCGCCATCAGCCGCTGTGAAAGCGGACTGGCCGATGATAAGACCGGTCCGCGCGACCACTGGCTCGAAATCGGAACCGTTTACAAGAACGCGACCGACAGACCGATCGCTTCGATTCATTTTCGCTTCGACATCTACGATCGGCTGGGAAAGCACCTCGAGACGGACTTCACCGACGACACCTACGGGCTCGATCCCCACGCCGAAAGCGACCCGATCGCGCATGACGTTCGGGCCGAAGCACTAGCCGCGGAAGCGCAGCCGAGCGCGCCGCCAATGACCTACTACGACCCGACTTGGCAGTTCGTCAACGCCCATCCGGCAATTGAAAACGTCGTCTGTTCGGTCGACATGGTGAAGTTCGGCGACGGCAAGACGTGGGAGGAGCGCCGTCCGATCTCGAGTGCCGAGGTGGCGCGGCTCTTGAAAAATCGCCACCCCGGCGATTTTGCCTGGGCCCCCGACCAAGAGTAGCCAAGAAGGCCCCTTAGCGCAGGGCGGCGGCGACCGCTTCGATCTCGGTCGTGGCGTCGAGAAGCCAGCCGTCGTACGCGGCCAGGACGCGCAATCCGAGTTCGTCCTCGAGTTCGGCGGCCAGGCGGTTTGGGTTGCGCTCCAGCATTTTCGTGCCGAAGTGGGTCATGACGGCGACCTTGGGCCGAACTCCGGCGATCACCATGCGCGCCTCGTCAAAGGTCAAGTGGTCGACCTTCATGGCGTCGCGGTAGCGCAGCACGTTGACGATCAGGAGATCGGGTGCATGCGCGCGATAGTCTTCGATTAGGCCCTCGAAGAACTTGCCGCAGGGAAGATACGAGACGGTCGTGCCCTCGAAGGTGAAATGCAGGCCGTAGGTTTCGACGCCGTGCTTGTGGCGGATCGAGGTCTCGATTGCGACGTCGTTGACGCGATACGGAGCGCTTCGCTCGGTGAGGATGTGCCGCTGGGCGACGAACTTTGCGGCATAGGGGAAAATGACCGGCTCCCCTTCGAAGGCATCGCGCGGCGCCAGCAGCGCTCCGCGCCGTCGCCAGCCGCCGTGGGTCATCGCTTCGATCATGGCGTTGATGTCGCCCGAATGATCGAGATGCTTGTGCGAAAGAATCAGCGCGTCGAGCTCGAGCGGTTCGCAGGGAGGCAGGGCGGAGGTCGCGCGCACCAGCGCCCCGGGACCGGGATCGACATGGATTTGCGTGCTGCCGCCCGAGCCTTCGAAGCGAAACCACATCCCGCCGGATGCGCGGATCTGGCGTGCGACGACGAAGCGCGCCCCGCCCGTTCCTAAGAAGCGTATCGAAATCATGTGTGACGAAGGCTTATGTACGAGGCTGAGATCGACCCCGGCGCCTTACCAGCCCATGTAGATTCCGCCGTTGATGTTGAGCGACTGACCCGTCATGTAGTCGCCCTCGACGGCGAAGAAACGCACGCCGCGCGCGATCTCTTCGGGCTTTGCCACGCGGTGCATGGGAATGCGCTCGAGGATCTTTTCCTGCACGTTGGGCGGCACCGATTTCCACATCTCGGTTTCCACAAAACCCGGGCACACCGCGTTGACGGTTATGTTGAAGCGCGCGAGCTCGATCGCAAGCGATTTGGTAAAGCCGAGGATGCCGGCCTTGGCCGCGGAGTAGTTCGTTTGGCCGAAGTTGCCGAGCTGGCCGACGAAGGATGAGATGTTGATGATGCGGCCCCAGCCGTTTTCCAGGAGCATCGGCACGGCCGAATGACAGCAGTACATCACGCTGGTGAGGTTAGTTTCGATGACCTCGTGCCAGTCCGTGATCGACATTTTCTTGAACGTCTTGTCGCGTAAAATCCCGGCATTGTTGACGAGAACGTCGAGACGCCCGTGGTTCTCCTTGACGCGCCCGAACATGGCTTCGACGTCGTCGGCCTTAGAGACGTCGCCGGCCTCGGTCGAGGCTCTTCCGCCGGCAGCTTCAATCTGCGCCACGACGCCCGCCGCTGCTTCGGCCCCGCGTACGTAGTTCACGACGACGGTCGCACCGCTCGCCGCCAGTTCGCGGGCGATCGAAGCGCCGATGCCGCGCGATCCGCCGGTTACCACGGCCACGCGCCCGAGCAGAGGTTTCGACTGGGTGGGATCCGGGGCCGTCGATGAGGCTCGTGACTTCGTTTCCATAGCCGCGCCCATTCGCGCCGCGCCATTGCGTTCCTAAGGACGATTTGCAGTTATAAGCTCCGTGGAACCATGACGGAAAAGGAAAAGACCGGCGAGATGCCGGCCTCTTCGCTTCGCGGCGGGACGTTGCTTGGCGTCAGTTAGCGCTGACGGCGGAAGCAGGCCGGATCTGGTCTAGCCGCTGGGCCAGATCGCCGAATTGAAGTTCGGTCGTTTCGCGCACGAAATTCATATTGGAGATGCCGGTCTTCATCAGACCGCGCAACGAGTGAACGTACGAATCTTGCAGGTTGCCGGTAACGGAAAGGAGCTTCTCCACAACCTCGGAGGTGCGCTGACCGTTCGCCTGCAGTTCGCCGATCGACAGCGCAACGATTTGGTTCGCCCGCTCGAAATTGTCGCGAACGTTCGAGTCAACGGCCGTCGACGAGTACGGACGCGAAACGATCTCCCAAACGGATCTCCAGTAGTCAAGCCCACGCTGGTTGGCAGAGGCGAAGGCATCGACCACGATTCCATAAGCCTGGTTCGAAAGCTCGAGATAGCTCGGCGTCGTTTCCTTTTCGTTCATCCCATTACTCCTCATGATTGTTCTTGGGGGGCTCCTTATGCCACGTCCCAGTGTAGAGGCTGAAGAATGCGTCGAGGTTCGTGCGGTACTGCTCGAGGGCCGAACTCCACATTTTGAGGGCCCCGCTGCCGGCGTCGGTCAGGGTGTAGATGCGTCTGGCCGGACCCTGTTCTTTGGGGTCCCACCAGGAAGTAATGTAGCCATCGCGCTCGAGCTGCCGAAGCGCTCGATACACCGTACCGGGATCTGAAACGACGGCAAAGTTCTCCTTGAGCGCCTTCATGATCTCGTACCCGTGAAGATTGAGATCTTTGAGCATCACCAGGAGCCAAGCCATCAGGTAGTTCTTGGGCGTGCCGCGCGGAGGAAGCCCCGCCTCGGCCTTGTGAGTCGGGTCGACGTGAGGACCCTCATCGTCGTCCGGGTGAAAGCCCCGGCTACTCCCCACAACGTTCTTCATACTGATATATGCATTATGTACATATATGCCTCTTTCGTCAATGGGTCATCCGGCCGCTGCGCCGGACACGCTACCGCTTAAATCCGCCAGCTCGCTTACCAGGCAGACCGCCTCGCCGCTGACGACGGTTTGGCCGCGCTGGTTGCGGATCGCCGTCTGCAGGGTGAGGACGCCCTTTTCCGGCCGGTATTTGGTGACGGTGGCCGTGACCGCGAGGGTGTCTCCCAGATAAACGGGGTGCAAGAATTGGAGGCCCTGGCTCAGGTAGATCGTTCCCGGGCCGGGGAATTGCGTTCCCAAGAGCACCGAGATATACGACGCTGCCAGCATCCCATGGGCGATGCGCCGGCCAAAGCGTGTCGTGCCGGCATACGTCTCGTCCAGATGCACCGGGTTCGTGTCGCCGGTCGTCCGGGCAAAAGCCTCGACGTCGGCCTCCGTGACCGTCCGCGAGAGCGAGCTCGACTGCCCCACGAAGAAGTTCACGAAATCCCCCATATCTGCATATCTTCCCTAAGGAGCCTTCTTCACCCCGTCAAGTTGCGCAGGTCGTGTTCTCAAGGCAACCGCAAGTCCGGGCGTCACGCTTGCGAACGTCAAAAAGGCCCCGGCGCGGTACGCCGGGGCCCTGTCCGATGTCTTGCGGGGCGTCAGCCGAGGGCCGCGATCGTCGGGAACGTGCCGGCGATGATGCCTTCGGTCGGGCACGCGAACCATTTCTCGATCACCGTTGCGTAGACGCTGCGGAAATCGGTCGTATAGGTGATGTCGCCGTTGTCCAGACGGTCGAAGGCCGGATGTTGTCCGTAGACCCCGCCTTTGAGTCCGCCTCCGACCAGCAACATCGGGCCTGCCTCGCCGTGATCCGTCCCGCGGCTCGCGTTCTCTGCAACCCGCCGCCCAAATTCGGAGAAGGTCATCGTCAGCGTTCGCTTGTCGTTGCCGTGAGCGGCCAAATCGTCGTAGAACGCTTTCAACGCGTCGGAAAGTTCGCCGAGCAACCGGTCCTGGGGGGTCCTTTGCGAGACGTGCGTGTCGAACGACCCGTGTTGTACGTAGATAACGCGCGTCCCGAGTTTGCTTCCGATGATTTGGGCTGCAAGGGCGAGGCTGCGGCCGATCCCCGTCGCCGGGTACGATGCGCTCGTCCTGTAGCCCGCGACCAGTTTGGGCAATTGCTCCGATCCGCGTTGCGCGTGGTCCTCGATCTCGGCGACGGTGGCTAGATACGGCGAGTTGAAAGGCATGCGTCCGTTGCGCAGCACCGACGAATAGGCGCTTCGTTCGCTAGCATTGCGATCGCTCTCGAGGCCGTAGCCGCTCAGCGACTCGATCGCCGGCACGTCGACCGAGCGGGCGATCATGACCTGAGGCAATACGGGCGAGACGGCGACGGCGTTGAAGAGGTTCGACTCGGGCAGTTTCGACTCGTCGAGGAAGCGCCCGACCCAGCCGCTATTCTCGATGCGCTCGGGCACGCCCGTCTGCCAGATCTCGGTCGAGCGAAAGTGTGAGTGGTCGGGCTCCGGATAGCCGGCGCCTTGCACCACCGCAACGAGACCGTTGTCGTACATCGACTTGAGCGACTTCATCTTGGGGTTGAAGCCGATTTCCCGGTCGATCGCAAGGACGTCGCTTGGCGCAATCGCGAGGCTCGGCCGAAGGCGATAATATGCGGGCGAACCGTGCGGGACGATCGTGTTCAGACCGTCGTTGCCGCCTTGAAGGTTGACGACCACGAGAACGCGCTCGGCGACGGCCGAGCCGTTGCCGGGAAGCACGGGCTGCGCGATCGCCAGCCCGAAGAGCGAATCGGATCGGGCCGCGAGTGTCAGGCCGGAAATCGTGCCGAGAAGGAAACGAGTGCGCTTCATGCTGCTCTTTCTCTTACGCGAGTTGGTACGCGGGCATTGCCATCGTCAGGTAGGCCGCGCCGCGCATCCGCTGATCGAAGTTCTCGACGGAGAGCTTCTGACCCGAGTCCGCGTCGTCGAGGTAGGTTTTGAGGCGGGCGACGGATTCGGGACTGGCGTCGCCCTGCAGAATTCCGTCGACCAAGCGGTGCGATGCCTCTGCGCTATCGAAGCCTGCACCTTGGGTCAGCCACGTCGTCGACTGCATCGTGGCAGGCACGGCTAGGACCGAGCTAACGAAATTCGCGCGCGCCAGCATCGTACCCGAACTGAGCCAGCTGGCGCCTCCATCCCAACCCTTCACGCTTGGCGGACGGAATGGAAGCTGACCCATGCGCGTGAGGACCGCGAAGAATTCGGGCTGGGCTTCGCTCACGCCGAGCAGCCGGCAGGTTCCGACGACGAATTCGACCGGGCTCTTAACGAGCGCCCGATAGGATCGATCCGAGTAAAAAACCTGCGACTGGAAGAGCGTCGCAAGGACGGGCTTTAAATCGAAATCGTGTTTGCGCAGGACCGCGGCCAGCGCTTCGACGAGCTCGGGCTCGGGCTCGTTGTAAACGAAGAAGTTGAGAAGCTTACCGGCTAGGAACTTAGAGGCAGCCGGCTGCGCCATGATGATGTCGACGATCGCGTCGCCGTCGAACTGGCCCGTACGGCCGAGGAACGTCTTGACGCCGTCGTCATGTTCGGCAGCGTCGAAGTAAACGGGGCCATCCGGCTTCCGAAAGGTCCAGCCGGTGAAGGCGCGAGCGCTCTCGCGCACGTCGTGCTCGGTATAGTTACCGATTCCGAGCGTGAAAAGCTCCATCAGTTCGCGCGCGTAATTCTCGTTGGGTTGGGCTTTGACGTTGCGTGCGCCGTCGAGCCACTTGAGCATCGCGCGGTCTTTCGAGATTTGGTGCACGAGTTCGCGAAAATTACCGAGTGCGTGGCGCCGGAGCAGCGCGTTTTGCTCGGCGATGTCGAGCCCGTAGATGCCCTTGGAACGCGTCTTCGTGGCAAAGTGCCCGTGCAAGAAGAGCGTCATTTTCTCTTGAAGCGGGGCGTTCGTGGCGAGCATCCGGTTGAGCCACCAGGCAACGTCAGCGCGTTCCTGCTCGTGGCGCTCGAAGCCGCGTTGTTTCTTGACAATCTTGTAGGCGTCGGGCGACATCTCGTTGGCAGCCATCTCGTGCTTCGCATTCCGAACCGTGACGCGCAACGCCGATTCATCGTCGACGAGCGGGGGCAGAGCCGGTAGCGGGTCGACCGCGGGAACGAACAGCATCGCTTCCACCGCTTCGCCGCTGGAAAGCCGGGCGAGCCTTGCAACGTCCGAGGGTGAACCTCCGAAGCCGGCTCGGCGCAGAAGGTGAGCGGCTAAACGCGCGTTCCAGGGGCCGGTATAGGGAGCGAGCGGCGAGGCCGAAAGCGGCCCGGCCGGTCGAAAGGACGGCTGCGCGTTCATGATTGCCATGGTAACGCCTCGCTTTGCACGTTCGGCCGCAGCCGGATCAAGTCTAATCGCTACTTAATGGCGACGGAAACACCACCCTTGCAGAGGAAGAAAGGCGGCATGAAGCTGCTGGAGACGCGCGTCGCAGCGGACGAACCCGCCTATCGAAGCAACGCCGCGCACATGCGTGGTCTCGTTGCTGACCTACGCGAGCGGCTCGCGCGCGTGCGCGAGGGAGGTGGTCCCGAAGCGGTCGCGCGCCATCGCCGCCGTGGCAAACTTACCGCACGAGCACGGGTCGACCGGCTGGGCGATCCGCTGACGCCGTTTCTCGAACTTTCGCCCTTGGCCGCGTCCGGCGTCTACGAGGATGAGACACCCTCGGCCGGGATCGTCACCGGCATCCTCACCGTTGAGGGCCGTCACTGCGTCGTCATCGCCAACGACGCCACCGTCAAAGGCGGCACGTATTTTCCGTTAACCGTCAAGAAGCATCTGCGCGCCCAGGAGATCGCCCAGCAGAACCACCTTCCGTGCATCTACTTGGTCGACTCGGGCGGCGCGTTCTTGCCCAAGCAAGACGAGGTTTTTCCCGATCGGGAGCATTTCGGGCGCATCTTTTATAACCAAGCTCGTATGTCGGGCGACGGCCTCACGCAGATTGCGGCGGTGATGGGGTCGTGCACGGCGGGCGGCGCATACGTTCCGGCGATGTCAGACGAGACCGTGATCGTGGCCGGTTACGGAACGATTTTCCTAGGCGGCCCGCCGCTGGTGCAAGCGGCTACGGGCGAAGTGGTTACGGCCGAAGAGCTCGGCGGTGCCGACGTTCACACGCGCATCAGCGGGGTTGCGGATCACTTCGCCAACGACGACGAACACGCGCTTGCGATCGTGCGCTCGATCGTCGCCAACCTTGCGCCTCCGCCCGAACGGCGTCGCGACGAAACCGATCCCGAGCCGCCGGCCTACGACCCGAGCGAACTGTACGGCGTCATTCCTCACGATTCACGAACCGGCTACGACGTGCACGAGGTGATCGGCCGGCTCGTTGACGGCTCGCTTTTCCACGAGTTCAAGCCGCTCTACGGCGCGACCCTGGTTTGCGGCTTCGCACGCATTGAAGGCCATCCGATCGGGATCCTCGCCAATAACGGGATCCTCTTCTCCGAAAGTGCGCTCAAAGGAGCGCACTTCATCGAGCTCTGCGTGCAGCGCGGTACGCCGCTTTTGTTCCTGCAAAACATCACCGGCTTCATGGTCGGCAAAGAGTATGAAAACCGCGGCATCGCCAAGGACGGCGCGAAGCTGGTCACCGCGGTCGCGTGCGCCGAAGTGCCAAAGTTCACGGTCGTCATCGGAGGCAGTTTCGGCGCGGGCAACTATGGCATGTGTGGACGTGCCTACTCGCCGCGCCAGCTTTGGATGTGGCCCAACGCCCGCATTTCGGTCATGGGCGGCCAGCAAGCCGCAAGCGTTCTCTCGACCGTCCACGGCGATCTGAGCCCCGCGGAAAAAACGGCGTTCGAGGCCCCGATCCTCGAGAAGTACGAGCGTGAAGGCAGTCCGTACTACTCGACCGCGCGCCTTTGGGACGACGGCGTCATCGATCCGCTCGACACGCGCCGGGCGGTTGCGCTTGGACTTGAATGCGCCGCCTACGGGCCGCTCAAAGCGACGCACTTCGGCGTGTTCCGGATGTGAACGACCACGTGCTGGCCAACGCGGGCGAGCAGATGGTTTCGATCCGCGCGCGGTGCGGCTATGGGCTCGAGCGCGCCGCGGGACTCGCTCGCATCGATCCGGAGCGTTTGGCGGAGGCCGAAGCAGGTGAGGTTGCGCTCGATGAAACCGAGCTGCAGAACCTGGCCGATGCCTACGGTGTCGAGGTGACTGCTTTCTTCGGAGGTCGTGTAACGCCGGTCAGCTATCTCGCAGGCGCGTGACCGCGCAGCACAGCGTTGCGCGCTCGCGCACCCTGCCGCGACGGCTTGCGCGCGAAGCCTGCGGGACGGCGCCGCGCGTGCGGACGCGCCGGAGCGTAGCCGTGGAAACGCTCGTAGCCGGCCTCGGGGACGTCCCGACCGTTCAAGATTTGGCGCGGCGCCCGCCACTCCGGCGACAGTCGTCCATGCGCGCGTAGCGAACCGTCGTACAAGTAAACATTGCCGGCCGTGCTCGACGCATTGACGACCGGGCCGCCCCCGTCAAGCTGCGCTTTGGCCTCATAACTTCCGGTCTCGACCCGCTCCCCGCGATCGAAGAGCGTATAGATGCGCCCTCCTCCGGAAACGCGACCGTTCAGTTGCAAAGCGCCGGTCGCGCCGATGGCAACGTCGCCCCGAGCTGAATCGAAGCGTGCAAGGCCTGGCTCGAACGAACCCGCGTCGTAGACGATCGAGCCGTCGACGCTGCTGGCCTGTATCTGACGGGACCGGCAGCGCCGGAAGAGCATGTTGCCCAGCGCCGTCCGCGCTCGCAGACGGTTGAGATTTGAGTTCGTCACCACGAGCGGTCCGCGTATCACTTGCACGAAGCCGTCGCCCCCCACGTCATCGAGCGAGACTTGGCCCGCGCGGACGGTGGCGATGAACGTCCCGCCGTGGTAGTTGTCGATGTCGATCGAGCCGTTGACCAGATGGGCGGCCACCAGCACTGAATCGCTCGGCACCGTCACGGTCATCGGTCCGGCAAACGCCGCAAAAGCAGCGGCCGGCTGATCCGAGCCGGGCGCGTTGATCTCGACGAAATCGCGCGGCCCCGGGTGCACGGTCGCGATCACGAAGCTTTCAGCCGGCAACGTGATCGTGTTGCCCTCCGGTCCTTGCGTCACGGCCGGCGCGATCGGGGCGGGCGGAAGGTATTCGGGGATCCGTCTGATCTCGTGCAGCACGACGAACGTGCCTGCGTCGCCCTCGACCTTTACCTCGGCGCGGCTCCACGTCCGAATGGTGACGTTGGCTTGCTCGAGGTTGACGCGCACGATTGGGGCGCTGAGCCCATCGATCGAAGTCGCCTCGGTGCGCGCTGCGGCAACGCTCGGCAGAGCGGCGCCGAGGGCGACCCAAAGAACGCCCCCCAACGCGAAGGGCCGAAAAGCGTGCACGCGCTCTAGGGTAGCTCGGCCGGAACGCGCGTGCATGAAGCAGCGATGAAGCACGCTTCTTTTTAACCTTCGAGCAGGGGCAGCGTGACTCGAAAGAGCGCCCCGCCGGCGGCGTTGCGCCGCGCTGCGACGCTGCCGTCGTGAACGCGCACGATGCTGCGTACGATCGCTAGGCCGAGGCCAGTCCCGGGCACCTGACGGTTGCGCGACTTGTCGGTCCGGTAAAAGCGGTCGAACACCCGTTCGAGAGAATCGTCGTCGATCCCGATTCCCGTATCGCTGATCTCGACGACGGCCCGGCCGTCGCTGCGCGAAAGTTCAAGTTCGATTTTGCCCCGTTCGGTGAACTTGATGGCGTTGTCGATCAGGTTGGTGAACAACTGGCGCAACAAGTTCGCGTCGCCGAGCACGACCAGCGGCCCCTCGCTGTGCCTCTCGAAACGCAGCGTTAAGCCCAGTTCGGCCGCGCGCGGCTCGGCGAGCCGTGCGGCCTCCTCGACAATCGCGCCGAATTCGACCGGTTCGCGCGGGATGGCGTCGCCCGATTCGGCCTTGGCGAGAACGAGCATCCCGTTGACCATGCGCGCAAGCGAGGCGCTTTCGCTCGCGATCGCATGCAAACTTTCGGCCCGCAGCTTGGGGTCGCGGTCGGCCCAGCGCTCCAGCATCTGCGCGTTGGCGTTGATGATCGTCAACGGCGTTTTCAGCTCGTGCGACGCGTCGGAAATGAATTGGCGCTCGCGCGCGAAGGCTTCCTCGAGGCGGCCCAGCATGGCGTCGAAGGTTTGAGCCAGCGTGCCAAGCTCGTCGTGGCGCGACTTCGGCCAGTTCAAACGGCGATGCAACTGCTCGGATCCGATGCCGCGCATGGCCGCGATGAGGCGGTTAATCGGTTCGATTGCGCTCGAAGCGAGCGCAAACGAGCCGGCCAGGACGACGATCGCCGCCAGCACCAAAACGAGAGCGAGCAAGCCGCTGACTCGGTCGAGCATCTCGTCATAGAGCTGCACGCCTTCGCCGACCTTGACGATCAACGCAACCCCTGGGTACTGGACCAACTCGTCGCGCACGAGCACTTCACCGAGGCGCGTGTGCTCGTCGGAATCGACGACCGTCGACGGCCGCGGATCGGGGCTGCGGTCGAACGTGGCACCGCCCATGTTCGAACTCTTGCCGATCGGATAGCCCTGCGCGTTGTCGATTTCGACGTAGGTCGTGGGGGATGAATAGCGGTCGAGATTGCCTGGAAGTGTGAGGGCATCGTAGGGCCCGAGCGTGTCGCCGATTGCATTGAGGGCACTCGTGCCGCGAACCTGGCGCGAAATTTCGCTGCCGATTTGATCCGCTTGCACGCGTGCGGTATCCAGCACGATCGAGCGCAGTTGGACCGTCAGGACGACCGCCACCGCTGCGACGACGCCCAGGAGCAACAGCGCGTAAAAAGTCGCGATTCGCCAGCGCAGCGAGCGAAAGTTGATCTTAATCTTTGAGCGTGTAGCCCACGCCGCGAACCGTCGCAATCAGCTTGTCTTCAAAACCGTCGTCGATCTTGCCGCGCAAGTAGCGGATGTAGACGTCGATCAAATTGGAATCGCCCAAGAAGTCGCTGCCCCACACCCCGTTGAACAGCTCGTCGCGAGTGTGCACTTTGTTGCGGTGAAGCAGCAGATACTCAAGCAGCGCGTACTCCTTGGCCGTTAGAGCGATCGGCTTTCCGCCGCGCTGCACTTCGTGCTTGTCTCGCTCCATGACCAGGTCCTTGGCAGTCAGCACGTTGGACTTGGGATGGCGTTCGCGCAGCCGAGCGCGCACCCGGGCCAGCAGTTCTTCGATCGAGAAAGGCTTGGTGAGATAGTCGTCGGCACCCGTGTCGAGACCGCTGACGCGTTCTGGGATGCGGTCTTTGGCGGTCAGCATGATGATCGGGACGCGGCTCTTGGCGCGTACGCGGGTGCAAACTTCCAGCCCGTCCATTTTGGGCAGCATCACGTCGAGGATTACGAGATCGGGTTCTTTCAGTGCCTTTTCGAGGCCCGAGAGGCCATCGGCTGCCGTTTCGACGGCGTAGCCTTCATGTTCGAGCTCTAGCTTGAGGACGCGAGCGATCTGCGCGTCGTCTTCGACGACGAGAACCTTGAAGGGGCGCTCGTCGTCTTCGCTCACGAGCGCTCGGCGCGCACGGCCGGGCCTGGGAGGCCCAGATTGAATACCGACAACGACAGCGCGATGAAAGCGCCGGCTGCGAGCCAGGCGAGCGTCCCGGGGTCGGCGAGGGCTTGGCCGAATGCGCCGAAGACGTGCCCGATCTGCCACGCGAGCACCTTATTGGTTGAAAGCGCGAGCGCTAGCCAAGACGCGACTGCAAGCACGACCCCAAGCCCCACCGTCTCCCAAAGGCTCAAGAGGGCAGGCTGTGCGGCCGGTTGCGCGTAGATCGTCGCGCGCAGGATGCCTTCGCGCAGACCCGGCGGCGGCGTTTCGAGCGGTAATGCGAAGAGGGCGCGGTCTAGCTCGTCGTGTGGATTCATTCTTCTGTCACCTCACCGGAGACAGGCTGCTCGCGCAACCCGGCCAGCTCTCTACGCAACAGCTCCTTTGCCCGGAAGAGATGCGTCTTGACCGTGCCGAGGGGTACGTCGAGCACCCTTGCGATCTCCTCGTATTGGTGTCCTTGCAGGTGGTACAGCGTGATGACCGTCCGGTATTTCTCCGGGAGCCCATCGATCGCGGCGCGCAGTGCGCGCGCCTCGTCGTTGTGCTCCGCGATGGCTTCGGGGCCCAGGGTGGGGTCGGCGCGGTCCGGCAGGGGCCCATCTGAGTAACGTTTGCGCCGGGCGATCCGGTCGCAACAGGCGTGGTATGCGATGGAGAAGATCCAGGTCGAGAACTTGGCGCTGGGGCGAAACGTCCCCAGACCCCGGTAGGCCTTGAAGAACGCCTCCTGAGCCGCGTCCTTGGCCTCCTCGACGTCGTGCAGCGTGCGGAAGCAGAGATGATAGACGGCGCGATCGTAGCGTTCCACCAGCGTGCCGAAGGCCTCCGCCCGGCCGGCCAGCGTTTGCGACACGAGCTCGGCGTCGAGGACTTGCGGCTCGAGCGGGACGCTCATGGGCGCATGGATCTCGGCCAAGGCTGCCACGTCCGCACGTACGGACCTCGTGCACGCAAGGTTTCAGCCCGCGCCCAAAGCGTTATCGCGGCGGGAGGCTCGGCGGCGAAACAGATTTCCGCCTGCGCCGTATCTGAGGCGAACGGCTGAGTCCGGTTCGATGAGGAGCATACTGTGAGGGACATGGGAAGCCGAGCGCACTTCGCGCCGGCAGCAGCCGCAGCCCGCGGCCAGTCGAAAGAGCGCCCGGCATGAGCGACGATTCCGGCCTCATACCAATCGTTGCGATTCTCTGCGTCTTCGGCCTGCCGGTGTTTGGCTGGATCGTTACCCGAGTGCTTGCGCACCGCGAACGAATGGAGATGATGCGGCGGGGCATCATTCCCCCTCCCGGCGGTCTGCCGGGCGCCAAGGATTGGGGGAACCGCGCGGGAGCTAGCGCCGGCATTGGCATGCACCCCCAGCCGGCGCCGGTGCCCTTCGATCCGCGCGGGCCGCAAGCTGCCCTTCATAAGGGGATTCGGCTCACGTGTATCGGGCTCGCCGTGACGACGGGCCTTTCGTTCATCGGCTACGATCACGGCGAGATCTCGCCAGGCCCCTGGCTGCTGGGCGGCCTGATCCCAACCTTCATCGGCGTCGCGCAGATCTTAAGCGCCGTGCTGGCCGGGGCGACAATCCGCGCGCCGCAGGCGTTCGGTCAACCGCCCCCGCTCTACACGGTGCCGCCCTCCGAGCCGCCGCCGGCCGCGCCCGGCCCGTCTCCGACCTACGAAGGAAGCTATACCTATCGGCCCGGCTCGACCCAGGAATTGCGCCCGCCCCCGCCGCCCTTGGACCGAAGATAAATTCCGAACCATGCCGCCGAGCCGGAAAATGAAGATGGGACGCACCGTAGTGCGTCCCATCTCTTATCGTTCTCGTTCGGATTTCGTGAGCTCGGTTACCTACACGTAACGAGCGCCATCGCCCAGCCCGTGGGCGTTTTCGTCCGGACGAGGTAGCCGTCTTGGGTACGATCGTAAATCTGGAAGCCCGCTCTCAGCGCGTCGGCCAGCGATTTGAAGACCAGTAGACCTGTCATGCTCTCGACCCTCCTTTCCGGAATTCTCTCTTATCCTTATTAACGGCCAGTTGCCCAAAATGTTCTAGAGTCTTCTGTCCAAAGGGGTTAAGTTTCGGAAAAGCTTTCGAGAGCGGCGTTCGGTGTTGCGCGTATCGGCGCGCGTGGGGATTTCTTCCACTCCGCGCGGAAGTTTGGGCACATGCGCGCCCTCGCGACGTCGCCGGCGATTCATGAAACGGTCGTCGTTGACCGGCGCGAAACGCTTTCGGGCATCGTCATCTTGGGCTTATACGCGCCTGAAATCGCACGGCTGGTGCGCCCGGGTCAATACGCCATGGCCGTTCCGCCGGGCGGCGAACGGGCTGCGACGGCGCTGGGCGTCTATGAAGCACGCGACGAGCGCATTTCCTTGATGCTGGCGGTCGTCGGCGTGCGGACGCGCGAGCTAGCGAATTTGCAAGTGGGAGCGAAGCTCGATCTGCTCGCGCCGCTCGGCAACGGATTTGACCTCGAGGCATTGCGCGATGACGTCGCCCTGGTCGCCGGTGGCGTCGGACTCGCGTCGATGCTTCTGCCGGCGCAGCATCTGACCGCGAGCGGCCGGCGGGCGCACCTCTACTACGGTGCGAGCACGGCGGAAGCGCTTGTCGACGAGAGCAAATTCGCGGAGCTTGGCATCGGCGTTTCGGTCGCGACCGACGACGGTACGCGCGGCTATCACGGCTTCGTCACGGAGCTGTTGGAGCGCGACGGCCGCGCCCACGATGTGCTCGCCGCGTGCGGGCCGTCGCCGATGCTGCGCGCCGTCGGCCGCATCGCGCGCCTTCGCGGGGTGCGCGCCCAATTGGCGCTCGAGGAAACCTTCGCATGCGGTGTCGGAGCGTGTTGGGGCTGCGTGGTGGCGATCGATCGTTCCAGCCCGCAGGCTCCGCGCTTCCCGCAGGCCTCTAGCGCTTGGGATGGGCACGCGGATGCGGCATCGGCATCGGAGTATGTCTACGCGCGCATCTGCAAGGAAGGGCCGGTCTTTTGGTCGGACGAGTTGCGCTGGTGAAATTGGAAACACATCCCGACCTGCAGGTTGAACTCGGCGCGCTGCGCCTGCGCGTGCCGACGCTGATGGGGAGCGGCTGCTACGGTTCGGGCGAAGAGTACGCGCCCTTCGCGGATCTCGCCGAGATCGGCGCCGTCGTTCTCAAGAGCGTGACCCGTCTGCCGCGCCTCGGCAATCCGACGCCGCGCCTTGCCGTGACGCCGAGCGGCCTGCTCAACGCGATCGGCCTTCAGAACCCCGGGATCGAGCATTATCTAGCGCACGACGTGGCAAAGTTCGCCTCGCGGCCATGCGCGGTCGTCGGCAGCGTTGCGGGATTCTCGGTCGACGACTACGCCTACGTCACCCAACGGCTGGCGGTTCGCGACGAGATCCACGCAATCGAACTAAACATTTCGTGTCCCAACGTCGGCTCGGAGGGCGAGACGTTCGCGTGCGACGCGAACCTGGCGGAGGCGGCGACCAAGGCCGCGCGTGCCGTTACGGCCAAACCACTGATCGTGAAGCTTTCACCCAACGTCACCGACATCGCCGCCATCGCGCGCGTCGTCGAAGGCGCCGGTGCCGATGCGTTAGCGGTCATCAATACGGTGCGCGGCATGGCGATCGACGTCGATCGACGGGAGCCGCGCTTGGGGAACGCCGCGGGCGGTCTGTCGGGGCCGGCGATCCGGCCGATAGCGGTCCTTGCCGTCTGGAACGTTGCCGCCGCGGTGCGCATTCCGATCGTCGGACAAGGCGGAATCGAAAGCGCTCGCGATGCGCTCGAATTCTTCTTAGCCGGCGCGAGCGCCGTCTCGATTGGAACCGGAAATTTCACCGATCCTCGCGTTCCGCTCAATGTCACAAGCGGGCTGCGCACGTATCTTGCGCAGCGCGGCGCCGGTTCGTTGCGCGAGATCGTCGGCACAGCGAATCCAGGGTTTCTCGGGCCGGCATGAGCTCCAGCAACGCGCCGCGGCTAATCGTCGCCCTCGACGTCGAGCGTTTGGCCGACGCGGTCGCCCTCGTCGACCGCTTGGAGCCGCTCGGCGTCATCTTCAAAGTTGGTTTGGAGTCGCTGCTCGGTTACGGTGAAGCGATTCGGGCTAGGCTCCAGGAAACCGGCGCATCGTCGTTCATCGATGCCAAGCTGCACGATATCCCGCGCACCGTCGCCGCCGCAACGCGTGCCATCGTCGCTTCGGGCGTCCGGATCGTGACGGTCCATGCGATCGGCGGGAACGAGATGATGCAGGCCGCCGTCGAAACGGCCGATGAGCGCGCCGCCGAATTGGGCATCGATCCACCGAAGATCTTCGCGGTGACGATCTTGACGAGCATCGCCCCGGAGGAGCTCAACGAGCTCGGCTTACGCGGCGGACCGGGCGAAAACGTGATGCGGCTGGCCGCGCTGGCGCGCGATGCGCGCTGTGCCGGAGTCGTCTGCAGCCCGCACGAGGTGCGCGATCTCAAACGCTATTTCGGCGCCGGCTTCGAGGCAATCTGCCCCGGGATCCGCCCGCTGGGCAGCGCTCACGGCGACCAAAAACGTGTGGCCACGCCGCGTGATGCGGTCGAGGCGGGAGCTGACTACATCGTGGTCGGCCGGCCGATCACCGAAGCGCCGGATCCCTTGGCAGCGGCGCGCGCGGTGCTCGCCGAGATCGAGGCCGCCGGAGTTCATGGAGCCCTTTGATCTCGGCGCCGAGCTCGAGCGGCGCGGAGCGCTGCAGAACGGTCACTTCCGCCTTTCGTCCGGACGCCACAGCGACCGCTTCATCCAAAAATTCCGTCTGCTCGAGGACCCGCGGCTCGTCGAGCCGGTGGCGCGGGCGTTAGCGGATGCGGCCCGTCCCTTTGCGCCGCAAGTCGTCGTTAGTGCTGCGGTCGGCGGAATCGTACTGGGCTACGAGGTCGCGCGGCAACTGGGAACGCTCGCCATCTTCGTCGAGAAAGAAGGCGGCTTTCCGAAGCTCCGGCGCGGCTTCGCTCTCGCTCCTGCAACGCGCGTGCTGGTGGTCGAAGACGTGGTGACCACGGGCTTATCGGTGCGCGAGGTGATCGACGTCGTTCGCGCGCAGGGAGCCGACGTCGTCGCAGCCGGCGTCATCGTGCGCCGGCAGCCGGTCGAATTCGGCGTACCGACCCTAGCGCTCTTGGACCTGCCGTTCGAATCATATGATGCCGCAGACTGTGTTCAATGCGCGCGCGGCGAACCGCTCGTCGAACCGGGCTCGCGTTTTACCTGACGACGACCAAAGGCGTCCGTACCGGTTTACGAGCGCCCGAAAACGGTGAAGCGTTGGCTTGCGGTGTGGAGCCCGTCCGAGAACTCGATCTGGACCTCCGGCGCGCTCGTCAGGAACGTAACCTGCGTATACGTGCTGCTGCCCTCACCCGAGCCGAGAATGCGGCCGGTGCGGATGTCGCGCACGCGGATCGCCGGGAAGCGAGTGCTGTCCCAGATGACGAGCACGTGCGAGGAGTCGACGTCGATGATCTCCGCATCGGGTGTCCCTCCCGTCGCGGCGGTGCGTTCGACCGCTTTGCCGCCGGAGATCAGCCGCAAGCGGCGCAATTCGCTCTGCGTCTTCGCGTCAAGCGGCAAAATGAGCTTGAACGGTCCGTTCGCATCAAACGGAAACGTGAATAGCGTGCGTCCGTCGGCGCCGTAGCCCTGCAGCGTTGCATGGCCGGACGTTCCCGGGCGGGCGAGATCGGCGAGTGGGGCGGACTCGGAGAAGGCCGGATCGAGGAGCAGGCCGTCGCTTTGCACCTGACCCGAAAGCTCGAGGGCCGGACAGATCCATTCGTGCGTAACCGCTGCCGGCGTAGCCGGTACGGAAATCGCAGCGGACACGATTGATGGGCACTTCGGGGCCTCGGCGATTTTGTTAGAGGCCGTAACCGACACCAGGGCGACAAGAGCAAGCAGGCTCACACAGTTCATCCTATCAGGGAAGCGTCAAGAAACTGTCAACGCATGGCGGGCGCGGTACGGCGTCGAATCGGCAAACGTAATGCCACCGCCGCCCGATGACCTCCTTCGGCGGACGCTGGACGGGCTTGAGCCATACCGGCCGGGGACCTCGGTCGGCGAGGTGCGGGCGCGGTTCGGCATCTCCGATCCGGTCAAGCTCTCGCAGAACGAGAATCCGCTTGGTACCTCCCCTCGGGCCTTGGCTGCACTACGCGCAGTCGATTCCTTGAGCGTCTATGTCGAAGACGACCACCGCGAGCTCAAAGCGCGTTTGGGCGAGCGTTACGGACTCGCCGGCGACGCGGTCATTCTCGGCCATGGCAGCAACGAGCTCGTCCAACTCGCTTTCACGGCCTTCATCGACCCTGGCGACGAAGCGGTGATGGCGACGCCGACGTTTTCCCTGTTTCGCAAGAACGCGCAGCTTTTCGGCGCACGCGCCGTCCAGGTACCGCTCGACGACGGCGTTCACGATCTGCCCGCGATGCTGGACGCCGTGACGCCGCGCACGCGGCTCGTTATGGTGTGCGATCCGAACAACCCGACCGGGACGAGGGTCGAGCGTTCCGCCTTCTTGGGATTCGCCGGCGCCTTGCCGCCCGGCGTGCTGCTCGTGATCGACCAAGCGTACCGCGAATACATGGACTCCGGAGCGACCGACGGAGTCGACGTTCTGAAAAGCCGCCCTGAGACGCTCGTGCTGCGCACCGCCTCGAAAATCTACGGTCTGGCAGCGGTGCGCTTCGGGTATGGATACGCGAGCCCCGCGGTCATCGAATCCATGAACCGCGTGCGCCTGCCCTTCAACGTCGCGCGGCCGAGCGCAGCCGCCATGCTGGCCGCGCTCGACGATGATGAGTTCGTGGCGCGCAGCATCGAGAACAACGAGCTCGGGAAACGCTACCTGTTCACCGAGTTTGCCAGACTCGGCGTGCACGTCTATCCGTCGTCGGCGAACTTCCTTGCGGTAGGGGTTCCGGTGACTGCCGACGAGGCGTACATCGCGCTGCTGCGCCGGGGCGTGATCGTGCGCTCCGGAGATGGGCTTGGGCTGCCGCGCTACCTGCGCGTGACGGTCGGCACGCCGGCCGAAAACCAGGCGTTCGTTGCGGCCTTCGAAGCGGCGCTCGAGGGCTGGCGCACGCACGTTTCCCCGGCGGCATGCTGAGCGAGCGCGGCGACTACACGATCCGCCACGGCGGTCCGTCCGACGTGCCGTTCGTTTTCGATCTGGGCCGGCGCACGGTCGACGACGGTCTGTCGTCGTTGCGCAATGCACCGGCTTCGAATGCGGCCGCAGCGTTCGACCGCAGCGTGAATTTCGCGCTGTCCGAGCCGCACACGCTGTTGATTGCCGAAGCCGGCGGCGAGCGCCTCGGCTTCATGCTGGGGTTGGACGACGCGCCCGACGATGCGACCGGGACGCCCCAGCTCTTTTGCGTTTACGTCGCCGTCGAGGCGTACGCGCGCCGTCGCGGCATCGCGCGGGCCTTCTTCGACGTCGCTGAAAAAGCCGCGCAGGCGGCCGGCGTTCGCTACCTGTCCCTCGTGGTCAGCGAAGAGAACCTTGCGGCTCGTTCGCTGTACGCGCACCTCGGCTTTCTGACCGAGCGGCGGATCCTGTGCAAAGTACTCTGAGCTCGCCGCTCGCTCGCAAGCGCGCGTGGCGCTGGCTCGTCATCGTCGCGGTCGCGGCCGTCTCGCTTTGGTTCGCTTCGCGCATTCCGCGGACGCTCACGGTCTTTACCTTCGCGGCCTTTGTTGCGTTCGGCGTCTATCCGATCGTCGTTTGGCTCGAGCGCCGCATGCCGCGCGCTTTCGCAATCGCGATCGTCTACGTCGGCCTGCTGGCGTCGGTCGTGGTTCTCGCGTTCCTGGTCGTGCCGGCGACGTTCGCGCAGGTCCAGACGCTGGGTGCGAACGCGCCGGCTTACATCGCCACGATGCAGGGCTGGCTCGACCTTGCGCAACACTCGTTGCGCGCGCGTTTGGGCAACGCCTACCTGCCGCCCGGATACAGCGACCTGCAGACGCTGCTGGCTTCGAAGGTCACCGCCGTTTTTACCGGATCTTTGAACTCGCTCACGAACGTTCTCGTTAACGCGTTCACCGCCGTCTTCATCACCTTTTCCGCGCTCGTGCTTTCAGCGTTCTTCCTCGTGCAGGGCGAGCAGGTCGCCGAGTCCTTTTACGATCTGTTGCCCGCTCACCGCCGCGCGCAAGCGCGCGCACTGGGCGCCGAAACGGCCGAGGTTTTCGGCAGCTACGTTTCGGGTCAGGCGGCCTTGTGCACGCTGACGGGCGCGTTGATCGTCGCAATGACCGCCGCGACGGGCTTCAAGTTCGCGCTTTTGCTCGGAATTCTGGGCGGAATCGCCTATGCCGTTCCCTTCGTCGGACAGGTCGTGGCTCACGTCGTGGCGCTCGTCCTAGCGGCGCCGCAGGGACCGCAAACGACGATCTGGGTGCAGGTTGCGGTTTTCGTAGCGTATCGCGTCGCCGACATGCTCTTGACGCCGAAGATCATGTCGGAGCGCGTCGGCGTCTCGCCGATCGTCGTGATGTTCTCGGTGTTCGCCGGCGGCGAACTGTTCGGCTTGCCCGGCCTTCTCTTCGGCATCCCGGCGGCGGCGCTGGCGAAGATCGCGTGGCGCTTCTTCCGCACCGAAACAGCCGACCCCACGGCCGAGATCATCGCTCCCGGCGGCATCGCCGTCATCGAGGCGGCGCCGGTCGAGATCGTTCCCGTGGAGGTCGTCAAACCGATCTAGCTTCAGGATCGCTTGCCAAACGTTCCATCGAATCAGGGGCGCTGACGCCGAGCAGCTCGAGCGCATTGGCGAGCACGATCTTGGTGGCGTGCGCCAAGGCCAAGCGCGCGACGGTCAGCTGGGTGTCGTCGCCGAGCACGGTGCACGCCATGTAAAACTGGTGGAAGTCAGCCGCAACGTCGCGTGCGTAGCGGGCCAACCGGTTCGGGGCCAGCCCATCGACGACCGATCGCACGATCGCGGGAAACTCGGCCAAACGCCTTGCTAGGATAAGCTCGGGCGGCTCCGTCAGCCGCTCGACCGCCTCGCCGCGGGCCGCCCGCTCGAGCAGTTCGCGCGGCGCCTTGCGCTCGATCGACGCGATCCGCGCGTGTCCGTACTGCACGTAGTAGACCGGATTCTCGCTCGACTGTTCGACGGCGAGGGTCAGGTCAAAGGTGAGCGGCGTGTCCGCGTTGAGCAAAAGGAAGAAGAAGCGCGCCGCATCGACCCCGACCTCATCGACGATCTCGTCGAGCGCGAGCACGTTGCCCTCCCGCTTTGAAAGCGAGACGACTTGCCCGTCGCGCAGCAGCGTCATCTGTTGAGCGATCAAGGCCGAGATCGCGCCCGGCTTCCCGAACGCGCCGGCGATCGCCACCAAGCGCGCCACGTAGCCGTGATGATCCGGGCCAAGGATCAGAATCGCCCGGTCGGCGCGAGAGAGCTTATCGTAATGATACGCGACGTCGGCTGCGAAGTACGCGGGGCGCCCGTCGCTGCGAATCACGACACGATCCTTGTCGTCACCGAACTCGGTCGTGCGTACCCACGTCGCGCCGTCGGCTTCATAGACGAATCCCCGCGCGCGCAGCGCCGCGATTCCGGCTTCGATGGCACCGCTCGCCGCTAAATCATGCTGGCTCTGCCAGCGTTCGAAATGCACTCCAAAGCGCGCGCACGTCGTCTGCTGTTCGGCCACGATCGCGTCGCGTCCGTAGCGACCGAAATAGGGCATCCACTCGGCGGCCTCGGCATCGACCCAGCGTGCGCCGTCCTCATCGCGAATGCGCACGGCGATCGGAACGAGATAATCGCCGGGATAGCCATCCTCGGGAAAGGGAAACGAAGGGTCGAAGAGCCGGCGGTAGCGCGCGTGGAGCGAACGTGCCAACGTGTCCAACTGCGAGCCTTCGTCGTTGACGATCCATTCGGTGGTCACGTCGAATCCGCAGAAGCGCATCGCTCGAGCCAGCGAATCGCCGAGCGAGAGGGCCCGGCCTTGGACGACGACGAGCGGGCCGACCGGGTTCGCGCTCCCGAATTCGAGCGAAATGCGCGTCCCGTTCGGGGCGCTGCGGCCGTAGTCGCGACCGCGCCGAACGATCTCGGCGACCAACTGCTGCCAGCACGCGGGCGCCATTCGGATGTTGATGAATCCGGCTACGGGCGTGGCCTCCGCAATCAACTCGCGCAGCGACGGCTCCTCTTCGAAGGCCCGCTCGACGAGCTCCGCGGCCAGCTGCTGCGGCGGGCGCCGCGCCCGGCGCGCGAGCTGGAGCGCGAGATTGGTCGCAAAATCGCCGAAGTCGGGGTTGCGCGGGGCCTCGAAGGCAACGCTCGGCATGCGCTCCTCGCCCGGGACCAAGGCCGACGCGGCACGCTCCAGCGCCGCGCCGAGGCGCGCAAGCACGTCGCTCGACGCGTCAGCGGTGGTAGGGCTCATCGTGCGCGATCTTCGCCGCGCGGTACAGTTGTTCCAGCACGAGCATCCGCGCCCACTCGTGAAGGAAGGTCAGCCGCGAGAGCGACCATTGAAAGTCGGCTCGTGCGATCAGCTCGGTGCCGGCGCCGTGGGTGCCGGCGACTGCGAGCACCAGCCGCGGGGCAGAAGAGCGCTCGAGACCCTGCACGCGCTCGGCCAGCTCGCGGCTGGAAAGCTGCGTTCCGCTGCGCTCGAGCAGCCAGAGAACGTCGCCGCTCGAAACCGAAGTCAGAACGCGGCTCGCCTCTTCGCGCATCGCGCGCTGCGAATCGGTCCCGCGCGACGGGGCAACTTCGATTTCCTCGTAGACGTGGTACGGGCGCAACCGCGTGCGGAAATCATCGGCCGCAGCCGCGACGTAACGCTCGCGAATCTTGCCGACCGCGACAAGTCGGATCTTCACGGCGTTGCGATCGTCTCGAACCTTGACACCGGCCCCGCCGTTAGAGTGAGACTCTCTTATTCCTGCTCTTGAGTGCGCGCCCTGAGTGTTGCTCGGCCCCGCGCGTTTCCCGCGCCGCGATCGCTGGGCGCATTGCGTCGATCGAAGAATCGTAGCTCACGAGCAGTCCCTACCGGTTCAAATTGGCGGTCGCAACCTCTTCTACGAGTTGTTCGCGCCGCACGAAGAAGCCGCAAATTTGTACGTGCGCGATTCCCTCGGGAAGAGTCACCTGGTCTTCGATCCGACTCGCTCGCAGGGCGCCGGATACGATAGCGTTCTCTATGCCCTAGCAATTCGGGCCGCTACGTGGCGCTCGACACGTCGGGGGCGGCAGGACTAGCGCTGGACGGTTCCCACCCGACGCGGCTCTTATGGGTACGGTGCCTATGGACATCGATCACGCCCTATTTCAGCCCGTCGCTGCTGGCGTGGTACGAACGAGGCGGCGCCGTCGAGACTCGCCATTGAGGGCGTAAGCGCAGGCGGCGTTCCCGTGGGAAATGCGCTCGTGCAGCAGCAAGGTTTGTTCGCGTTCGCGATCGCTCAGTCGGGCGTTGAGGACCTAGTGGGCCACGAGCGCACCGCGAACGGACAGGGGCAGGCCCCGGAGGTCGGCTCGTCTCGGAAGATGCTCTCGCCCGTGCCGAGCGCCGGCTCCGGCACGAAGTAGCGCCGGTTCCCCTTCAGATCCGGCGCTACGGACCGATCGCGCCCAATTCGCCGATATGTCGGAGCACGATGCGGTGCGTTTCGCTCGCGAAGGCGCGCAGCTTGGGATCGGTTCCGTCGGCGGCTTCTTTCGCGAAGGCGGCCCCGTCCTTGGCATGGATGTCCTTCATTGCCTGCAAGTACTCGGCGTCGAACGCGCGGCCCGAAAGGGCCCGGAGCGAAGCGAGCTTTTGCGAGAACATCACGTTCAGCGTGCTCGGAAACGTAATGCCGGCGTCGCCCGCCACGGCTTTCAGCTTCGCGCCCACGAGCATGTGATCGTGGGCCTCGGTGGCTCCCTGGTCCCGAATGTCTTGCCTGGAGCCTTGCGTCTGCGCAAGCCGTCCGAGCGCGACCTCGAACATGCCACCTTGGCTCACCTTGGCGACGAAGGCCCGGTCCGCAGACGAAACCATATCTGCCGCGGATGAAACGAGCGGTAACATAACGGTCGCAGCCACCGCGCTGACGAGAGAAACGAATAAGGCAGACTTCACAGATCGACTCCAATAGCGTTGCATGTAACCGGCGGGGTTTGCCCATATAACGCAGATTTTTCGTCGCCGGATTGCCGCCTCGCTGACCGAAGGGCAGGTCGGGGTGCGCTCCCGGCTGGGTTCCGGCCCAACGGCATCTCGGGCGAGCCGTATGGCGCGCGTGGGAAACTTTCATCGCGGACGTGACGCGCGAGCAGTAGCGGCGATGTTTTTAGGCGCGCAACCCGCCGCGCAGGGTGTTGATCTGCGATGCGTCCGAACCGCGCAAGAGCGCCTGCACATTCTTGACAATTTGAGCAACGCAGATCAGCACCAAGGCCGCTACCATGCCGAGGATCGCGTCGTTTACGGCCGCGGTCGATGCACTCTGTGCCGGATTGGCGTGCGCGGCTCTCAGGAATGGACCGGCAGGAAGTGCCAGAGCCGTGCCAATGAGGCAAATAGCGTTAGCGGCGATCAGAACGGCACGACGGACGCGCGTCAGCTCCGGGCGCACGGCGAGAATCGCATCAGAAACGACGATAAGTGCCGTGGCCAAGAAGATGGCGACAAAGAACCAATGCCACGTAGCGCCCAGGAGGCTCTCGCGAACGGCGGATATCCCAAGCAGCCATAGCGCGCCGCCGGCGAGCACGAAGGCCTCGACCAAAAGGCATGCCGGCGACAGGCGTTCTGCGTGAAGCAGCGGGAGCGTTCGGGGATCCCAGCGGTAGGCGAGCACGCGCCTCATCAGGCTGTCTTCCGCGCCGGTCCATTCGGCGATCGCAAACATGATCGTGACGGCGACGACCGGATAAAGGATACCGGGCCACAGCATTTCTGCGCCCGAAACGAACGTCGCGAACGGGTTCGCGGTACCCAGCGCCGTGATTGTCGACCCGAGCAAATCGAGAATCACGACTGCCACAACGACAAGTCGCAGCACATACGTATAAAACGGAAAGAGCAGCGGGCCAATGAGGTAGCGTTGTGGTCGATGCTGGAACGCGACGATTTGTGGATGACCGTAGTTCGCAATGAGTTCCGCAAGCTCGTCGGACGTCAGCGGGCGCCCCAACGCATCCGCGCGGGATTCCAGCTGCGACTGCACATCGTCTGCGATCTCCGCGAGCACGTCATCCCGGTCGTCACCCGGGCGGAGATTTCGGCGAATCTCAAGCAGATATCGCTCGAGCAGTTCCATACTTAGGCCTCCTGAAGAATCGATGTAAGGGATGCGTTGAGCCGGTGCAACTCATCCAGAAGTTTTCGCAACATCATCTCTCCGGCGGTGGACAGGCGATAAAAGCGTCGGCGACGCTTGCTCTCCTCGCGCCACTCGCTCTCCAGCAAGCCCTGAGCCTCGAGCCGGCGGATGAGAGGGTAAAGCGTGCCCTCGTCGACATCCAGCCCCCGTTCCTCCAGTGCTTTCCGGAGCGCATAACCGTAAAGCTCGGATCGCAGCTGGCCGAGAATTGCCAGGGTCAAGCAGCCGCGCCGAAGTTCGAGTCGCAGGTTCTGAAAAGCGAGGTCGGCGTTACTGTGTATCATATGCTATGTCATACACAGTATACCAACTAGGCCGCGACGCCAAGCTCAGATCGCCGCAAAATCTCGCTTTGGACGCAAGCGACAACGTCTTCGTTACGGACGGGGACGCCCTAGACGAATTTAGCGCCGGTACCTACGGCGACGTCGAGCCGCGGCATAGGCTCTATGGTCACAAGACCGGACTCTCCGCAGCTGACGGCGTTGCCGTGGATTCCAGCGGCGATATTTACGTCGCGATCGGTGTCGCTCAAGGCAAGACAGAAGCCGGCGTCAACGAGTACCCACCGGGGGCAAAGGGCCACACCGCGCCCATCAACGCTTTCTCCGGCACGGCGACGACGCTCCAGAGCCCGCAGGGAATAACGATTCGATAAGCTCGGGTAAGGCGTCGGTCGCAGTTTCGGAAAGAAACAGGATTACGAACGTTCCGAGACCGCGCCGACGCTTGGCTCACCAAGCCACACTTAAACCCTTGGTGCGCATCGAGGTCCGCGTGGCGCGCTGAGCGATACCAGCGCGCCTTCGCGTTCGACGAGATTATCGATTTCGAGCCGCACGAGCGCAGCGAGTAGTTCGCCCGCCGGCCGCCTGCAGCGTTCGAGCAATTCGTCGAGCTCGGCGGGCTCACGCAGTGCTTCGAGGATTTCCCGTTCTAGCGGATCCGCACGCGGACGAGCGGGTTCGGCGCGGCATGCAGCAGCCGCGCGGGTAAGCCCGATTCCTGCGAGCACGTCGTCCGCATCGCGCACCAGAGTCGCGCCGTCGCGGATCAACGCGTTACAGCCCGCCGCCTTCGGCCGCTCGACGTCGCCGGGAAAGGCGAAGACGTCGATCCCAAGATCCGCGGCCCAGCTCGCGGTGTTGAGAGCGCCGCTGCGGGCGGCTGCTTCGACGATGACGACGGCGTCGCTTAGCGCCGCCACGACCCCGTTGCGCTGCAGAAACTGGGAGAGTCGTGCCGGTTCCTCCGGCGGAAAGGGCGAAAGCACCGCGCCGCCAGTCGCGATGATGCGCTCGGCGAGGGGGCGGTTGCTGGGCGGGAAGAAGTGATTGTGACCGCCACCCAAGATGCCGATCGTCGGTCCCCCGCCTTCGGTTGCACCGAGATGCGCCGCGCCGTCGATGCCGAGTGCTAGCCCGGACACCACGCAGACGCCGGCCTCTGCGAGGCGTTTACCGAGGGCGAATGCACGGGCACGCGCTGCTTGGGAGGGCGCCCGCGCTCCGACGACCGCGACGGTCGGGCGCTCGAGCCCGGCGATCGAACCGGTTATCCAAAGGCCGTCGAAGCGAACGTGTAGCGCCCTCGCGCGGCGCGCGCGAAGGAACTCCGACTTGAGCGCGAAGCGCGGCGGCACGGCATCCATTCGACTCCATCTTCACGCAGACTGACCGGCGCGCAAGCCAGGGCTCTCAGCCGTGAATACGAGGCGCCGCTCTGGCTTGGTTGCTCCCTAGGGCAAAAAAGGCGTGCTGCCGTTCCTGCGAGGAAACTTGGGTCGCCCTGAGAATGGACCGCGGGAATTGCGGCCTGGCTTCCCACAAACCTGGGGAGGCTCGCGGCCGCACCGGAGGCTCCCCGAAACATGGCTGCTGAAGCGTACTGCGTCAAGTGCAAGGCCAAGCGCGAGATGAAAAATGCCGTCCAAATCCAGATGAAGAACGGTCGGCCCGCGACCGAGGGCACGTGCCCGGTGTGCGGGACCAAGATGTTTAAGATCGGGGCCGCTTAGCAAGGCGTCCCGCAAGCCGTTTGCCCGCCAAGCGGCTTGTGCCTTATACTCGGGAGGGCCCCATATCTTGTGGGGCCGCTTCGCGGAGGCCGCCTCAACCTGATCTGTCCCACTTGCCGGAAAAATGAAACACGCGTCGTCGACTCCCGCGACGACGAAAGCGTCGTTCGCCGGCGGCGAGAGTGCCTGGGCTGCAAGTTCCGTTTCACCACGTACGAGCGGATGGAAGCGCCCCGCCAGTACGTCGTCAAGAAGGACGGCCGGCGCGAGCAATACAGCCGCGACAAGGTCCTCGCCGGGCTGCGCCGCGCGTGCGAAAAGCGGCCGGTTTCCGAGGCACAAATGGACGACATCGTCGCCCACATCGAGCGCGAGCTCTTCGCCCGTGGAGAGAATGAGGTGCCGAGTTCCATGATCGGTGAGAAGCTCATGGAGGCGCTCAAGGGGGTCGACAAGGTGGCCTACATCCGCTTCGCAAGCGTCTACCGCTCGTTTGACGACATCGGCAGCTTCCAAGCCGAGTTAGCCGAGCTTGCCAAGTGACGTCCGGGTCGCGCTGAAGCGGCTTGCGGAAGGGGCCGGGCTTCCACTGCCGGCCTACATGACGCCCGACGCCGCGGGGGCCGACGTCGTCGCCGCGATTCACGACGAGCTGACCCTGCTTCCCGGCGCTCGTGCCCTCGTGCCGACCGGTTTTGCCCTCGCCATTCCGCGGGGTTACGAGGTGCAGGTGCGGCCGCGTAGCGGCCTCGCCTTGCGCTCGGGCGTCACCCTTCTCAATTCCCCCGGAACGATCGATGCCGACTACCGCGGGCCGGTCTCGGTCATCCTCGCGAACTTCGGTACGGAGCCCTTCGTCGTGCGGCGCGGCGACCGCATCGCGCAACTCGTCGTCGCTCCGGTCGCGCGCGCGGACTTCGCCGAGGTGACCGAGCTTGCGCCGACCGAACGCGCAAAGGGCGGTTTCGGCAGCACGGGCCTCGCCGGCGCTCCAACGAAAGACCAATCGTGAAGGTCTACATCGTCGGCAAGGGCGCGGTCGGAACGTACCTCGGCGATCTTTTGCGCAGCCAGACGACGGAAGTCGTCTACGCGCCGCGCGCGCTCGAAGACGTGGTTCCGGTCGAGGCCGAACTCGCCATCGTCGCGGTGAAGTCGTACGACACCGAAGGCGCAATCGAAACCCTGCGCCGTGCCTTCGGGAGCAATCCGGCCGCGACGATTCTCTGCCCGCAAAACGGCGTCGGCAACGAGGAAAAGCTGGCGGCGGTCTTCGGTCCCGACGCGATCGTCTCTAGCGCGCTCACCGTGCCCGTCGAGCGAACGCGCAACGGCTCGATGATACCCTCGAATGCGGGCGGCATTGCGCTCGCCCCGGTCGGCAACCTCGCACACAACTGGCTCGTAGCCGCGTTCGGCGAGTCGAAGATTCCCGTCAAGGTGAGCGCCGATTACAGAGCGTTGAAGTGGTCGAAACTTTCGCTCAACATGGTCGCCAATGCGTCGTGCGCGATCCTTAACGTGTTGCCGGAACGCCTCGTTCACCTCGATCATATGTTTTCTCTCGAGATGCGCGCCATGCGTGAATGCCGCGCGGTGATGAACGCACTGGGGCTGGGCTCGGTCGACCTTCCGGGATACTCGGTTCGCGCGCTGCAGGGCGTGATCTCGTTGCCGACGCCGGTCGCGCGCATGATCTTGGCGAGCCGGATCGCAGGCGCGCGCGGCCGCAAGCCGCCCTCGCTCCTGCTCGACTTGCGCCTCGCGAAAGGACAAACCGAGGTCGACGTGCTCAACGGCGCGGTGGCCGCTGCGGGAGAGTCGGCCGGCATACCGACGCCGGTCAACGCCGCCTTCTGGCGCGTTCTGAGCGACATCGCGCACATGCCGCAGCTCTGGGCCAAATATCGGGAGCGCCCGCAAGCACTGCTAGCCGAAGTCGACGCCGAGGAGCGGCGAGCGCTCGACCTGCACGCCCGCGCCTGATGAGGGGCCGTGCGGACGCCCGCGGAAAGCCGCAGCATGCGACATCCTGACGTTCCTGAAGCACTCGACGGATGGCACATCCTGCATCGCATGTTCCGCTTGCGGCGGCGCGCGCTCGACGCGCTCGGCGCGGCACGGCGCGACGGCATCGTCCGTGAAGCGTGCGCCTTCTTCGAGCCGCTCGCCGCGGATACCGAGGGTGACGTTTCGCTCGCGGCGATGATCGGGCACAAGTGCGATCTGATGGTGACGCACTACGCCAAGAGCTTCGACGAACTGGGGGTGGTGCAGGCAGCGTTCGATAAACTCGAGCTGTCGGATTTCCTCGAGCCTGCCTCGTCGTACGTCTCGGTGCTCGAGCTCGGCTTGTACGAAGCGACTGCGAAGTTTCACGCCGAGCTCGCGGAGCGCGGGCTCAAACCGCACTCGGGCGATTGGAATGAGGCCTTCGATGCGCTCCTTGCAAAAGCTGCCGTCGAGCCGCGCAGCGCCGCGCGGCTCTGGGCGAAGGTTCCGGCGCGTCGCTACGTCTGCTTCTACCCGATGGACAAGAAGCGGGGCGAGCAGGTCAATTGGTACGCGCTTCCTTACGCCGAGCGAGCACGTCTCATGCTCGATCACGGAAAGATCGGACGCTCTTTCCACGGCTTGGTGACCCAAGTGATCTCCGGCTCGATCGGCTTCGACGATTGGGAATGGGGGGTCGACCTGTACGCAGACGATCCGATGGTCTTCAAACGCTTGATCTACGAGATGCGCTTCGACGCGGCCAGCGCCCAGTACGCAAGCTTCGGTCCGTTCTTCACCGGAATGCAGTTTTCTATTGCCGAGCTTCCCGCTTTCATCGAAGGAACCCAATCGCCTCGGTTGCTGGCGAGGATCGCACGCGAACCCGTGATGTCCTGAGCGACGACGCGGCGATCTTCGAGGCGATCGCCCGCGCGCTCAGCGAAAGCACGGAACCGGCGGCGGCGCTCGAGCGAACCCTCGCGATCGTCGCGCAAGCGCTGGGGCTCGCGTCTGGTTGGGTGTGGCTGATCGATCCCGAAAGCGACCGTTTCTACCTTGCGGCCAGTTACCGTCTGCCGCCGTACTTGCAGCAACCCGTGCAGATGACGGGCGAATCGTGCTGGTGCATCGAGTCGTATCACGACGGCGACTTCGTTTCCAAAAACGTCGACGTCATCGAGTGCAGCCGCTTGAGCAAGGGGGTCAAGCACGGAAGTCCCGAACTGACCGGTGGGCTCAAGTATCATGCGAGCGTCGCGCTGCGCTTCGGCGAACGGCAACTCGGCATCATGAACGTCAGCGGGCCGCACTGGCACGCGTTGTCCGAACACGAGCTGCGCGTGCTTTCGGCGATCGGCGCGCAAGTCGGCATGGCGGTGGAGCTCGCTCGCCTCTCAGAGGTGAGCGCGACGCTCGCGCGCACTCAGGAGCGGACGCGGTTGGCGCGCGAGATCCACGATACGCTAGCGCAGGACCTCACCGCGATCGCGCTCCAACTCGAAAGCGCACTCGGGCAGCTCGAGCATGCTGCGCCCGAAGCTCGCGCTCGCATCGAGACGGCGCTGGCGGTGACGCGCTCGTCAATCGCGCAGGCGCGCGATTCCGTGCTCACGCTGCGCTCCGACCCGCTCGGTGGAAAGCCGCTGGCCGCGGCCCTCGCGTCGCTGGTTCGGGGCTTCACTTCCCAGAGCGGCATCGTTGCGACGCTTCACGACGGCCTGCCGCTCGCGCTTCCGCATGCCTTCGAGGTCGAGTTTTTCCGGATCGCTGCGGAAGCCCTGACCAACGTGCGACGGCATGCACGGGCGCATCGCGCCGACGTGCGGCTCGCCTTCGACGCTTCTGCGCGCGAAGCGTTGCTGCGCGTCGAGGACGACGGAGTAGGTTACGCCCCGGGCGACGACGAGACGGCCCATTACGGCGTCGTCGGCATGATCGAACGCGCCCGGTCGCTGGACGGAACGCTCGCGATCGGCCCAGCGGCGAGCGGCTCCGGAACGCTCGTCGAGGCGCGCGTTCCCTTGCGCCCGTGATTCGCGTGGCGGTCGTCGACGATCATCCGATCGTGCGCGACGGCATCGTCGCGAATCTTGCGGCCGCCGAGGGGTTGGCGGTCGTTGCAACCGGCGGCAGCCTCGCGCAAGCGCGCACGATCGTCGAGCGCGAACGGCCCGACGTCGTCATTCTCGATCTCGAGTTACCCGACGGCAACGGCCTCGAGGCGATTGCGCAGCTCAAGGCGCTTCTGCCGAAGGTGCGGATCGTCGTGTTCTCGGCCTATGCCGGCGAGGACCGGGTCCGGTCCGCGCTCGGCGACGGCGCCGATTCGTACGTCTTGAAAGGCACTCCAAGCGACGAGTTGATCCGTGCGGTGCGCGCGGTAGCGGCCGGCGAAACGTACCTCGGTCCGCAGATCGCGGCGCAGGTCGTCGGCGCCTTGCACGCGCCTCGCCGCCTGCGCATTACCGAACGCGAGCGAGAGATCCTACGTCATCTCGCAGCCGGTCTTTCCAACAAGCAGATCGCCGCGTTGCTGGGTGTCTCCGAACGTACGGTCAAGTTTCACGTCAGCGAAATCTTAGGGCGGCTCGAAGCCGACAACCGCGCGCAAGCCGTAGCGATCGCCCAGCGCCGCGGCTTGGTGTAGCCCGCGAACGGGCCGCTCGATGATTAGGGCGGCTTGCGCGCGGCACCCTCGGATCGCCTGCGCGAATGCTTTCGTACCGAACTCGTGACCTCGTCATCCGAGCGAGCTGCGTCGGGCTCGGAGCGGCGCACCTGTCCTTGTGGACAGGTGCGAGTCCGGCCGGCCGAACGGTGCGGCCCGTCGCCGCCGAGCGTACCTTTTGGACATGAATATTGATGATTGGTTCGAGCGCGGGCACGTCGCGCTCATCACCGGTGCCTCCAAAGGACTAGGCCGCGCCGTAGCCATGGAACTGGCCGGGCGCGGGTTGCGCGTGGCCCTTACGGCACGCGGAAATGACGAGCTCGAGCGCGTGGCCGCGGAACTGGCGCAACGAACCGACGTGCTCGCACTCCCTGGTGACGTCGCGGACCTCTCGCACGTCCACGCGCTCGTCGTGGCCGTCGAGGAGCGCTTCGGGCGCCTCGATCTCCTGGTCAACAATGCCTCGACGCTTGGCCGTTCGCCGATGCCGGCACTGCAAAACGTATCGCCGGCGACCTTCGACCGTCTATTCATGACCAACGTGTTCGCGCCGTTGCATCTGATCCAGCATAGCCTGCCGCTGCTGCGCGACTCGGGCGGAACGATCGTCAACGTCTCATCCGATGCAGGCGTGAACGCATATCCCGGATGGGGCGGCTACGGTGCGAGCAAAGCGGCGCTCGAGCACGTCTCGCGCACGCTCGCCGCCGAACTCGAGGGAAGCGGCGTCACGGTCATCGTGGCCGACCCCGGCGACATGAACACCGAGATGCACCGCGACGCCGAGCCCGGTGTCGACCTTTCCGGTCTCCCGTTGCCCGAAAACGTCGCCCCTGCGCTGCTCGCTGCGATCGCCGCTCCACGCGCGGCATTTGCGCGCTTTACGCTGCAAGCGCTCGACCTGGCGGCCGTCTAATGGTGGCGGCCCTCGAACGTTTGCCGCTCGACTTCAGCGTGCCGCCGGAACTTGAAGCACGCGAACCAGCCGAAAGTCGCGGTTTAGAGCGCGACGACGTCCGCCTCCTCGTTAGCGACCGCGCAGGCGGGGCGCTCGCGCATGCGCGCTTTCGCGAGCTGGCCGGCTTCCTGCGTCGCGGCGATCTCTTGGTGATCAATGACTCCGCAACGCTGCCCGCGGCGCTCGAGGCCTGGGCGGAACGCAATGGTCGCGAGATAGCCTTGCATCTCTCGACGCACGTTGCGGGAACGCTCTGGACCGCCGAGCCGCGCGGCGACGTCGAGGCTACCGAGGTCCTGCACCTGCCGGGCGATGGGCGCGCGACGCTGCTCGCTCCGGTCGACGCGCGGTCGCGCCGCTTATGGTACACGCGATTGGAAGTCGCCGAGCCCGTCGTTGAGTATCTTTCCGCGTACGGGCATCCGATTCGCTATTCCTACGTGGCGCGCGAGTTTCCGATCTCTTGCTATCAGACGATCTTCGCGCGCTCTCCGGGTTCAGCCGAGATGCCGTCCGCGGGCCGCCCGTTCAGCCCTCGCGTGCTGGATGATCTGGGGCGGGCCGGCGTCGAGATCGCGACGCTGACACTGCACGCTGGCGTCGCGAGCCAGGAGTCTCACGAGCCTCCGTTTGCGGAGGCCTACGCCGTTCCGCATCGTACGGCGCTGCGCGTCAACGCAGCTCGTCGCGCCGGACGTCGCGTGATCGCGGTCGGTACGACGGTCGTTCGCGCGCTCGAGAGCGCCGCCCGCGATGGGGAGGTCATCGCCTCGCAAGGATGGACGGACCTCGTCGTAACCCCGCAGCGCGGCGTCGCGGTCGTCGACGGATTGCTGACGGGCCTGCACGAGCCGCAGGCCTCGCATATAGCAATGCTCGGCGCCTTCTTGGATGAGCGCTCCTTGTCCAGTGCTTACCGGGCCGCGCTGGAGGGCGGTTACCTTTGGCACGAGTTCGGCGACGTGCACCTCATCGCACCGCGTACGCTTCCAAGTGCCGGGCTCGGTCAGGTTTCCGCTGGTTGCTCGATTTGAAAGACTCGGCTCCGGCGGATGTCGGGCTCGTCGATCATCCGCAGATCGTCCGCGGTCACGGTGCCGCCGTGCTCGAAGAGGCGCGTCGCTTGACGGAGGCGCGCGCGGTCGATCGCATTGCGAACGCTACGCGCATTGGCAAACTGGGCTTGCTTCATTCGGCGTTCGATGTACTCTTCGAACGCGCCCTCGGCCGACGCCGTAAACGTATAGTTGAGCTTGTCGAGCATCAAGTGTGCGATCGCGACGAGCTCGGCCGCACTATAGTCGGGGAAGTCGATATGATTGGCGACCCGAGAGCTCAGGCCCGGGTTCGAAGCGAAGAAGCGGTCCATGCGGTCTTTGTAACCGGCGAAGATCACGACCAAATCTTCCCGGCGGTTCTCCATCACTTGCAGTAAAATCTCGATCGCTTCGCCGCCGTAGTCGCGCTCGTTTTCCGGCTTGTAGAGATAGTAGGCTTCGTCGATGAACAGCACGCCGCCCATCGCACGCTTCAGGACCTCTTTCGTCTTGGGCGCGGTGTGCCCGATGTATTGGCCGACCAGATCGTCCCGCGTCGCGACGACGAGGTGACCTTTGCGCACGTAGCCCAGGCGGAAGAGAATCTCCGCCATGCGCATTGCGACGGTCGTCTTTCCGGTGCCGGGGCGCCCCGTGAAGGACATGTGCAGCGGGGGTGGTTCGGCCGCGAGGCCCACCTTGCGCCGCAGCGTGTCGATGAGCAGCAGGTGCGCGACTTCGCGGATGCGCGTCTTCACGGGCGACAAACCAACCAGCTCGCGGTCGAGCTGGTTTAAGATCTCGCCGACCTGCGACGAGCGATAGGCCTCGTCGAGGTCGAGCCGTTCCGAGATCGGCTCCTCGGCGCTCATCGGATTCGCTGCACCCTCCTTTGGGGCGCACGTTATACCCCCGTGGGACGGCTTTGCCCTCTTTCATCGTCAACGTCCGTGCGCTTCGCCTCGCTCCGCCGTTCTCGCCGATACGCCGGAGGCGGCCGCGTGCGAAGGACGAACCCATTCGGCCGCCGCACACGACGCCGAGCCCTTCCCGACTTCTCTAAAACTTGCACGCTTCGTACTTCTCCGCTTTGCAGGGAGCTCAGCATGCTCAAAGGCTTTGGAACCTTCATCATGCGCGGCAACGTCGTCGATCTGGCCGTTGCCGTAGTCATCGGCGCTGCGTTCGGAACGATCGTCACCGCGCTCGTCAAGGATTTGATAACGCCCCTGATCGCCGCACTGGTGGGGAAGCCCGACTTCTCAGCGCTGGTCTTCACGATCAACAACAGCAAATTCGCCATCGGCGACTTCATCAACGCCCTCATCTCGTTCGTTCTCGTGGCCGCCGCGATCTACTATTTCGTGGTGCTTCCAATGGGTGTCGTCACCGCTCGTTATAAGAAACCCGCGGAAGCCCCGAGCGCCGAGACCTGCCCCGAATGCCTGAGCGAGATTCCGCTCAACGCTCGCCGTTGTAAGTTCTGCACGAGCGTGCTGGCCCCGTCGCAGGGTGGCTAACTCAGTGACCGGCGCGCCTCGGCTCGCCGGAAAAGTGGCGCTCGTGACCGGCGGCGCTAGCGGCATCGGGCGGGCGACGGCGTTGCGCTTTGCGGCGCACGGCGCGCAGGTCGTCATCGGCGATCTCGCCGTCGCCGAAAACGCAAGCGAACGTGATGCCGAGCAGGATGCGCTCACCTCACTCGTTCTCGACGTAACGAACGAGGCGAGCTGGGCGCGCGTCGTGGAAGAGGTGGAGCGACGCTTCGGCAAGCTCGACGTCGTCGTCAACGGGGCAGGCATCGTCGTCGTCGGCGACGTTGAGACGATGGAGCTGGAAGCATTCCGGCGCGTCTTGGCCGTTAACGTCGAGGGTGTCTTCCTTGGCTGCCGCTACGCCGTTCGCGCGATGAAAGAGAGCGGCGGCTCGATCGTCAACATCTCGTCCGTCTCGGGGATCATCGGCACGCCGAACCTAGTCGCCTACGATGCGTCGAAAGGCGCGGTGCGGCTGCTCACAAAGTCGGTGGCGCTATACTGCGCGAAGCGGCGGTATGGCATTCGCTGCAACTCGGTTCACCCGACGTTCGTCGACACGCCGATGTTCAAACGAGTCGTGGCCGGGACGCGCGACCCGGAGTGGACGAAAAACGCCCTCGCTGCGGCGGTGCCGATCGGGCGAGTTGCCCAGCCTGAAGAGATTGCCGACTTGATCGTCTATCTCGCCTCGGACGAATCGAAATTCGTTACCGGATCCGAGCTCGTTATCGACGGAGGCCTTACCGCGCAGTAGGCACGCGCCGATAGACGATGCCGAACGGCGTCTGGGCGACGAGCGTGAAAGGCGCGCCCCGCTCGAAGAGCTCGCGCTCGAGCGGGGTGTGGTACAACACGACGATCTCGCCGCTACGCTCGGCCGCGAGCTTGCCGACGATGCGCTCGAGCACGACCGAGCGAAACGGGTTGTACATGTAGACCACCAGATCGCCCGCCGGGAAGGCATAGCGCGCGGCATCGCGCCGCACCAACCGGATGTCGCGGCAACGCAGCCGCGTGCGATCGACGCGGCCGAGATTCTCGCGCGCGACCTCGTGCAAAGCCGGCGAAATCTCGACGCCCACGATCTGGCGGTACGGGCGCCGCGCCGCGAGCAGCACGACGCGCCCCATGCCGGATCCGAGATCGATGAAGGCGGCGCGCTCCGGGGCGATCGGCACGAGGGAAAGCAGTTGCTCGGCTTCGTCGACCGGCGTCGGCTCGTAATGCGTTGCAAACTCGATATTTGCGCCGACCGCCTCCGGGTCAAGGTCGCCTAGAAAGATCAAGGCTTCCGTCGTAACGCCCTGCTCGGCATCGAAGCGCAAGCCGGCGCGGCGTCCGCTCATCCCAGCGCCCGGCGAGATGTGCTCAGGGAGCCGGCACGATTGCGTGAATCGCGCGGCCGGCACGCGTCACCCCGTCGATGCGGGCCAGCGCGTGGACCTGGAATTGGCTCCACGCGACGTCAAGACTCAGTGCGAGCCGTCCGCTGTCGTCGGCCGCGTGGATACCGCGCGCGCGTACTTCGCCGGGTGCGCCGATGAAGGCGGTACCGAGGACCGCGGCCGACCCAGAGACGGTCGTGTCGTTTGAATAGGCGATGCGCTGCAAAATGATGCGCGTGAGGTCGTTTGAAGCGCGGTACGTGCCGCCGCGCAGGCCGACGCCGCAATACCCCGGGCCGCAGTTCGGAAGGTACTCGTCGTTAAGGTAGCCCGCATTCCAAATGACGTCGCCAAGCGCCTCGACCGCGAGTGCGGCGAGCCGCAGTTCGTCAGCATCCGCCTGGTTGCCGCGCAGCGGCGCCGCGGGCGGCTGATCGGCCAGCACCGTTGGGAAAACGCCGACGGTGCGAATCTCCGGGATGCGCGCGGTACAGGAAGTATCGAGAGAAGCGCTCGGATCGGTAACGAAGGCGCGCACGATGCGCGCGGCACAGTGGTAGGGATCGTAGAGATACGGGCCGCCAAGTGCCGGCGTGTGCCCTTCGTTCGGGATCGTCACGAGACGAGCGGAGGGTCCAAGTTGTCTGAACGCCTGTTCGTTATCGCCGGGCGACGTAACCGTGTCGATATCTCCGGAAACGATCAGCACGGGCAAGGTTGCCGGCACGAGCGGCGGGTGATTCGTAATGATGGGGTCGTCGAGGGTAGGCCTTGGCCACGTCAAGCATTCATCGTACGCCTCGTCGGTCGCATTCAAGGCGTCGGCGTTCGAGACCGGATATCCGAAGTGCGGCGGCAGCGCCGCGGTCGCTTGGGCGTATTCGCGGCGGCGCTGCGGGATGGAAGAGAGCAGGCTGAAGGGATTGGCATAGACGGTGCACTCGTCCGCTAAGCCCATACCGGCCGAAAACTCCTTGTAGCCGTAGGCGTAAAACGCCGGACCGTAGAGCGTAAATTCAAAGAGCCGCGCAAGCGGCACGTCGTCGCCGCGCTCCAGCCAGGCGCGAAGCGCGGCGTCGAGGTTGCGATAGGTTTCGTAATCGTAGCCTCCGGCGGCAAGCAGCGTCTCGAGCTCGGGAGAGTCGACCCGGATGCGGACGGAGGCGCCCCGCGGCGTTCGCGTCGTCGTCACGAGCGGGGCTGCGTCGAGCCGCTCGGCGAGGCGATGAATGCGCTCGTCCGAGTTGCCCGGAGCGTCGGCGCTGCATGCGAGGCTTCGTTGACAGACCGCGTCGTAGGCGAAGCGGATTTCAGCCTCGCCGTACGCATCGAACGGATTTTGATGGATCGTCGCATAGGTGCTGTCGAGTACGACGGAGCGGAGCAGCTGGGGATAGCGCGCCGCGAAAACCTGCGCGAAGAAGGAGCCGTACGAATCGCCGTAGAGGTCGACCGGGCCCTGCTGCAGGGATGCGAGAATCGCCGCAAGGTCGCGAACCGATTGACTCGTGTCGAACAAGTCGCTGGCCCGAACGTACGCTCCGCCGGCACGGTACGTCCGGTCGAGCTGATCGCCGCAATCCCTTGCCACTCGAAGATAAGCTGGTCTAGCGTAATCTGCCACGAAGGCTTGCAGAGGCTTGCAATCGATTGCCGCCGATCCGCCGGTTCCGCGTTCGTCCATCATCAGCAGATTGTGGTTGCCGAGCATGGGAGCAAAGAGGGGCACGTACGAGGCGGCGGTGCCCATCGAAGCGTAGCCGGGCCCACCTTCTTCCGCGACGATGGTATGTTTCGCAACACCGCTGCGGGGCGGAATCAACTCATAGTGAATGCCGATCGTGCCCTGGCGCAGGTCGAGCCAATTGAGCGGCACGATGAGGTTGCCGCAGTAGCCCGGCTCCGTCGCCTGGCACCGATGCAAGAGTTGCGTGCCGACGACGATCGACTTGGGTCCGCCTGCCGTGGAGGCCGCGTGCGCCGAAGACACTGCCGGGTTGCTATGGATCCAGCTGCCCACCGGAACCAAATGCAAAGCGGTGGCAAGGGCGATCGTGCCGATCAGCATCTCGAAAGTCGTTCCTCGCGTGATGGCTCCCGCCTTTCTCGGGGATCCCGCAAACACGCGGCATTGCGATCAGAGTGCCAACCGGAACCACGCCGTATCGCCCGAGTAGTCGAACCACCATTCAAAGCCGCCCAGGACGTCGGTGCCGATGATGCCGTCGAGCGGAAACTCGACCGTGTCGCCTTGACCCGTCAGCTCGACGGATGCCGGCAGTTTCCTGACGGCGACACCCCCGATCGCTAACTCGGCGATCTCGCCGGAACCCACCACGATCGTTCCCTCGAGGTAGCCGTTCGACCGAAGGAAGCCCGTGCGATGCACGAGGCCCGGTTCGCCACCGTCGTGTTCCCAGAAGTAGCGCGTGAGGACGACGCGCGCGGATCCCGTGTCGAGCACGAAGCGGTCGGCGGACCGATCGCCGACGCGACCGGTGATTAACGGCATTCCTTCCTCACACCACGCGTCGAGGCGCTGGGCGTCCGCCGGGGGCTCAAAGCCGTTGCGCGGGATCAGCTCGACGTGCCGGCCCCGGTAATCGACGTGTACTACCACGCCCGCAAAGAGCTCGTAGCCAAGGATGCCCTGGGCGCGAAACCCACCGAGCCCAACGGTCTGGATGGCGACCTCATGCAGGTGAACCGGCCCTACGCTGATATCGGAAGCGATGCCGTGCCCGAGGACCGTTCGAATCCCGGCCTCGCGCGCGGCCGACTCGTCGAGCAAGATCTGCGTTGTGCCGGTGTCGAGGAACATCGCCTCGGGTTTCCCATCGACGTTCGCTTCAAGAATGATTCTTCGGCCGCGGAAGATAGCTGGTACGGTGACCGGCTCGTCGATGGGCGGATCGAACGGCGCCGCTCCTCGAGGCGGTAGAGCAACTTGGTCGACCGAAACCGGCAGCAACTCGATTTGCTCGACCGTGACGTCGAGCTCACCCCCGGCGCCGCTAACGTGCCACCGATACGGTCGCTCAGTGCCGTCAACCGTCCGGAAATCTTCGAAGGCGAACGTGACGATGCGAGCACCCTCTCGGAAGGTCTCGCGAACGATCGCTCCACTTTTTTCATCGACGTAGAACCAGTGCGGTACGTCGTGCTCGGGGCGGTACTGAATTACCCAGAGCAGCTGCGGGCCGCCGCTTTCTCCCGCAACGACGCAATCACTCGCGTCGAAAGGGAAGATCGCCAGGGGCCAGCGGTCCAAGTCGTCGCCCTGAATGTCGCTCGCGATGATGCGCACCAGCCCATTGGGCGTGCGTCGCCAGCGTCGAGTCGCGCTGCGTCCAGATTCGTACGCAGCGCCCGCGATCTCGGTATGGAAGCGAAAATCCGCGTCGCGTACGTATGCCGTCGTCGCCAACCGCGTCGTTCCGGCGACGAGGCTGTAACGTTCGATGCGCTGAGCATAGTCGGCGGCCGGTTTGCCGCGCGACGTTTCGTAGGCGGAAAGAATCGCAGCTAGCGTCGCGGCCGTCGGGTGAAGGCCCGGCGGCTCCCAGTGCCCTCCCATCGCGCGCACCGGCGTTCTTACGAGTAGGACAAGCAGCAAAACGACGGCCAGCAACGACGACCGAATCATGGCTCGGCGCGCTTCGCTCGCGTCGCTGCGGCTTCTTGCCGATCGATGCCGACGGGTCACATCGAGGCGGCGTTGAAGTTCGACGCGGTGAATGCAAGCGCGGGTTTGTCCGGCGCGTACGAGCGAATTGCTCGCGACGACGCCGAGTTGCGCGCCTGGGTCTTGGTCGATCGCGCAGCGGCCGCGACACCTGCAGGCGGCCCGCTTGCGGGTATGCCATTTGGCGTTAAAGACATCATCGACGTGGCCGGCCTGCCGACGCGCTTCGGCATGCCGTGGAAGGCAGAAGCGGCCCGTATCGATGCGTGGTGCGTCGCCGCGTTGCGCGCGGCGGGGGCCTTGCCGATCGGCAAAACGCAGACCACGCCCTTCGCGTACAAAGATCCGGCGCCGACACGCAACCCGCACCATCCCGGCCGCACGCCGGGAGGCTCGAGTTCGGGAAGTGCGGCGGCGGTCGCAGCCGGGCACGTGCCGTTCGCCCTCGGCACCCAGACGATCGGCTCGATTCTACGACCAGCCAGTTTTTGCGGCGTCGTTGGTTACAAACCAACCTACGGAACGATTCCGGCGAGCGGCGTCGGACCGCTCGCGCCGTCGGTCGACCACGTCGGTTGGCTGGCAGCGAATGTTGCAGTCGCTCGCAGCGTCGCCGATGTCTTTGCGATCCCGAACGAGGCGTCAGGCGATCGTGCGGTTCGAATCGGTTTTGCGCCGGAGCTCTTTGCCGAGCGCTTCACAAGCGAAGTGCAGCTCGGACTCGAAACGGCTGCGCGGCGAGTGCGTGACGCCGGCGCGCACGTCGCGGCCCTGACGCTGCCGGAGATCATCGGAGGGTCGATCGAGCCGTTGATGACGATCGTTGCGTTTGAGGCAAATGCCGTCCTCGCCCGGCTGCGTCCGCGCGGATTTCCGCCCGAAATCGACGGGCTCGTCGAACGTGGATCGAGGACGACGTACGCGGACTACTACAAGGCGGTGGAGCATCGCCGCCGCACGCGTCCGGAGATCGTCGAGATTCTCGAGCCTTTCGATGCCGTGCTGCTCGGGCTCGCAAATGCTGCCCCCGAACCCGGAACGACCGGTGATGTCATGCCGCTTGGCCCATGGTCGTACTGGGGAGTTCCCGCGATGACCATCCCGATGATGCGCAGCGCTGAAGGCCTTCCGATCGGTATGCAGTTGATCGCCGCCCCGGGGCGCGACTCGCGCCTGCTAAGCGTTGCGCGCTGGATCGAAAGAACGATCGCGCTCAGCCCAGCGGCGCGCGAGCGATGAAGAGCAGCGGCTTGCGGAATTTTATGAGGCGATCGACTTCCTCGAAACCGCATGCTTCGTGCGCGAGCCGCGACGATTCGTTGTGAAGCTCCGTGTCCGAAGCGATCTCTTTGAAACCGCAAGTGCTCGCCCAAAGCTCGGCCGCGTGCATGAGCCGCCGCCCAACGCCGCGGCCGCGCGCGGCAGGTTCGACGTACCAACCCTCGACGTGGGGGACAGGCATCGAATCGCACCCGTCTGAAAACGGCCGGACTGCGACCTCGACAAAACCGAGCGCTTCAGCCTCCTCGTCCTCGGCCAGGAATGCCGCGGCAAGGATCGTTTCGGGTAATCCCGCGACGAACGCGCGCGCTTCGCTTGCGAGGCTGACGGCATCGGCGTCGGGCCAGAGGCGCGCGCGCATCCTGGTCCAGGCATCCACGTCGCGCGCTTCGAGCGGCCGTACCATCATCGATCCGGCATCACGCAGAGCGTCGGGCTGCGGCTAGCTCCGGCTCGTCGAGGACGAGACGACCGCTCCGGCCCCACAAGAGCGCCACGCCGGCGAGGAAGTAGGCGGCGAAGATGTACGGAAACGTGTTTGCCGGTGGGGGCGGAACCGGGTACAGGCTGCCGGCGGCCGGAATCACGAGCAGCGCGAGCGTGAAGATCGCAAGCGCAATATTCCCCGCCCGCAGTTCGCCGCGGCGCCTGAGATAGAGGGGCGCGCCCAGCGCGACGAATGAGTAGATCGCGACGAAACCGAACGCGCCAAGCGTCGCCGTATCGTTAAACGCATCGAGTGCCGTAACGCCGGTGAGGAGCATACCGCCTCCGACCGCACCCACCACGGCCGCGAAGGAAGCAAGCGCCACGTGCGGTGTGAGAAATTCGGGGTGCGAGCGTTCAAGGAACGCGGGAAAAAGGCGCGTGCGGCTCATCGTGAAGACGATTCGGCCACCGGCGTTGAGCGCGGCGAGCGAAACCGAAAAGGACGAGAGCAGCGCTCCGACGTCGATGGCGGCCTTTAGCGCCGGGACGCGAGCGGCGTCGGCGAGCGCGTCGAGCGGGGTGCCGAGTTTGTCGAGCGGCGTGGGAAGCCCGTGGGCGCCAAGCACTTCGACGTATGCGCAGATCACGAAGAACGCGCCGGAAACGAGCACGCTGAGGATCACGGCCGTCGGAATCGTGCGCAGCGGATCGCGCGCTTCTTCGCCAAGGGAAGTCGCACTTTCGAAGCCCACGAGCGAGAAGATGGCGATCGTCGCGCCGAGCGCGACGCCGGGCAAGCTTGCGCCCTTCAGTGCGATCTGATCGCGGTCGAAGAGCGAGCCGCGATGCTGCAAGACGAAGGCAAATAGGATCAGGACCAACGTAACCGACCCCGCCTCGAGCAGTAAGAGCGTAATCGTCGAGAGACGGATGTCACGGTACGCGAAGCCCAGGCCGACGGCCAGGCAGAAGAGTAACGGCACCAGACCCGGCACGCTAACGTGGGCCATTCCGAGCAAGGCGTTTGAGAAAACGGCGAAGCCGGTAAGTCCCGCGACGCCGACGAGCGCGTAGGCCCAGAGCAGCGCCCAGCCGCAGAGCAGACCTCCGCGCGCGCCGAACGCGCGGCGAGCGAACTCATAGAGTGAACCGGCCGACGCCGAACGTGTTGCGAAGGTGCGAATGTTGAGTGCGACCGCAAGCAGCATCAGCGAGCCGAAGGCATAGGCAAGCCAACTCGCGTTGCCGGCCGAGCCGTACATCAAGGGTACGATCAGCACGGGCGTCATTGTCGGGCCGAGCATTGCGATCGATTGGGCGACGACCTCCCACAGGTTGAGGCAGCCGGTGCGCAGTTGGTTCATGCGCGCGTCGGCACCCCGCAGTCGTGGAGCACCTCGCGGGCCGCGCGGACGCCTTCGCGCGCCGCACCTTCCATGAAGCCTTGCAACAAGACCGAGCAGTGCTCGCCCGCGAACAAGACGTTCCCTTGGCGCACGCGTTCGTATCCCGCAAAGCGCGTGTACTGCCCGCGCAGCCATCCGGCGTAGCTGCCGCGCGCAAAGGGGTCATCCACGACGTGACTGAGCGCAGCTTTGCCGTTGAAGTGCCGCGTCGCTCCCGGCCACACGACGTCGAGCCGGCGGACGAAAGCCTCGGCGTAGCCGTAGGTTTGGGGCGTGTACTGGGTGGTGTAGGGATGCGGCGGGCGCAGCGCCGCGCTTTGGCCGGCGGCTGCGTAATCGACGATCAGCCCGCTCCTGCCGGGCTGAGCACGCGAGGCGTCCCACGTTTGCATGAAAGGGCCGTCGTAGGTGATGTCGCCCGTCGAATGCCCCGGCCACGCTCCCCTGCCGGTCCAATACCGGTCGTCGAATTGGACGATCAGCTTGGAATGATCTCCGTAAGCCAGTTCCCGTATCGCTGCGAGTTTGCGCTCGTCGAATCCGGCCGCCGCGATGTCGATTCCTCGCAAAACCGAAAAGGGTACCGTAATGATGGCTTTGTCGACGACTTGCGTGATGCGGATGGCTTGGCGTGCAAACGTCAACTCGACGCGCCCGTCCGGCCGGCGTGCGATGCGCTCGAGCTGATGGCCGAGCAGCAGACGGCCTTCCGGCAGGCGTTCGGCGATTGCGCGCGGCAGCCGTTGGTTTCCGCCGGCGATGTGAAAGCGTTGATCGGACGGCCCGAGCGCAACGAACTCGCCCGACCGCGCGTCGTATTGCGGCTGCCGCCCGAGCCAATACACCATGTTGAGCGAGCTCTGACGCTCCGCCTCGATCCCGTACTCGGCAATGTATTGCAAGTAGATGAACGTGCCGACGTCGGAGCGCAAACCTCCCGGCACGAAAGCCTCGATCCATTGCGTCAGGCTCATCCGATCGAGCGCTCGCCCGGTCGCGGTCGACCGCGCGTAGGTTGTCGCTATGCCGGCCGCTGCGACCTGAGTCACGAGCGTATGGTAGACCGGCCGAAACGCTGCGAAAAGCTTGCTCTGAGGGTAATATCGGCCGTGCTGGTAGATCGTCTGCTCTTCGTCTTGCGCTTCAGAGGCCAGGACGTCGGCGAGTCGAAGTCCGAAGCGCTTGCCGAGCGCCTGAAGCAGCGTGTGATCGGTATCGATCAACTCGGCACCATACTCGCTGACCTGGCCGTCGCTCCATAGCGACGTTTCCGAATGAATGCGGCCGCCGACGCGCTGCTGTGCCTCGTAAACGGTCGCGTCAATGCCGTGGTCTTGCAAGACGAGCGCCGCCGCGAGCCCCGCGATCCCGGCGCCGACGATTGCAACGCGCGGTTTCGCAGCGACGACGGCCGCAGGCGAGATGGCGGGGCCGCCGCCGGCCAGAGCGGCAAACGCCGCTCCGGCCCCCCGAAGAAACGCCCGCCGCTGCATCCTCACAAGCGAATATCGGCGCTCAGAAAAGCATTGAATGGTAGTTTTTGGCCGACAAAGCCGGTTTGTGAATTGTTGTACCAGCTCGAATAGGGGTAAGCGAGCTGGGGTGGCGGGTTATTGACGAAGTTGCCGGCTGGTGCCAGTAAGTTCGAGGGTAACTGCGCGTATACGCACGTCGAGCGGTTATCCCACGGCTCGCCCCGCTGAAAGCATTCGTCGAGCAAGCCGGTCATGGTCAGCGAGAACTTCACCGCCGGCGTCGCCGCGTACGTGAGCTGCAAGTTTGCGGTGAGGCGCGCCGGCTCTTTGAAGCTTCCGAACGTATCGAATGTCCCCGTGTACTTGTCGGGGATGAACAGATAGCCCGAGCACGTCGTCGTATCAGCTTGGTTGCCGGTGGTCGTACCGGTGCAGGTGACCGGATCGTAGCCGGGCCATGTCAGCGGCGAGCCGTAGAACGATCCGGTAGTGAACGTGGCGCTCGGCGTGATCGCGAGCCGGTTGCGCTTGTAGTTGAGGACGAGCGTGAACACGTTCGGCGTCTCATAGCCGTTGGCACCTTGGAAGGGCGAGGGCAGGATGTCGTACGGCGTATACGACCCCGACGGATCCATCAGCGGCTGCGGCGTTGCGCTATAGTACGGGTTCGCGATGTCGCCCGCGGCGCAGCTCGCCACGGCAGCGCCGCCCGGGGTGTAGCAGGGTGCGGCCGCGGCGCCGTTGCTCGTCGTACCGCAGTCTGCGGTTCCATATTTTGCGCCGCTCGGCGCGCAAGCCGAGGTATAAGCGTTGTAGTTCTGAATGTAGGTGTTGAGGTAATCGATTTCGTTCGTCTTGCCGTTCACGAAGGTGTCGTAGGTTATGCGGCTTCGCGTATACGTATAGCTCAGCAACCCGGAAAATCCATTGCGGTCGAAATCGCCCTTGCGAATCTGAAACTCGACGCCGTAATTCCGCTGCCGGCCGACGTTAAGGCCGTCGAGCACCCCCTGCGCCCCGATCGGGATGTTGGCGAGCTGATTCTGGGTCGAGCGGTAGTACGGCGTAAGCTTGTACGAGAGATCCGTGCCCCTGAACTGCTGTTCGACCGAGAAATCGTAGTTATTCGAAATCGAGGGCTCCGACATGTGGAACGGCGTGTTGAAACCGTAGGGTAAGAATTGTCCGAGGAAGGTGGGAGCATCTTGTTGCACCACGTTGTACTGCTGGTAAGAGGTGGGCGCTGGTGCGGCGTAGCGGCCGTACGATCCGCGCAGAACGACGTCGGGATTTACGGTGTACGTGAACGATAGCCGAGGCTGATATTCCATGAAACTGATAGTCTTTGGGCTAACGTTGACGAGATCGGCGTTCGTACCGGGCGCACACAGCGACGCGCCGGTGAGCGGGTTCACGCCGATATCGCCCGCCGCGTCCGTACATTGGGTGACGGCGGTCGAGCTCGTGCTGAAGGAATATTCGCGATCGTACGCGTCGTACCAGAACGCCCGCGCCGGATAGCCTGAGACCGTGTTGTCGAGCCGGTAGTTGAAGTTCTCGGCCCTCAGACCGGCGCTGATCGTCATACGGTCGTTCGGGCGAAACTGGTCGGTCAGCGAAACGGCGCTGTAAAAGGGAGTGATCGTGTCGATCTGGGCAAACTGGCCGTTGCCGGTGATGACCCACTTCGCGCCGTTGAGGACGGCCGGCGACCCTGCCGGCGCGGTGATCGGCTGCGTCAGGCTCGAGCCGGGGAAGCCCGGCGCCGGCTCACCGAAAAAGCCGTATTCGTTGAGGCCGCCCGACGGATTCACGCTTCCGTTCGAATTGTAGATCGGGGCGTAACAGCTCGCGTAGAGCCCGCTACTCGGGCTGTAGCAATTTCCACTCGCGTCCACCAGATTCGAAGTGATCGAGCCCTGATACGTGTCGCCGCTATACGTCTCGAGCTTTTGCGTGAGATACGACGCCGTCGCAGTCAGCAGGTTCTTCGAGTCGAGTTGATTCGCATAGTTCGCGGTCACGCCGTAGTCGTTACCGTGAACTTCGTAATCCTGGAGCTCGCCGCCGAACGTCGTATCGGCGCTGACGGGCCCGTTGAGAAACCACGTCGTGTACTCGCTGTAGGCGAAGAGGCGCAAGTACGAGCTCGTATTGAAGTTTTTTTGGTATTGAAGCTTGAGTATCGAGGCCTGATGGTCGTCTGCGTCACGCGTGTTGGGCGCGATGACGCCGTCGAACGGCGTGTGCGGCGGACTCGACGGCGAATAAGCGATGCCGATGTCGGCGGGATTCGGGGGAGCGTAGAGGAGCCCGTTGTAGATGTACTCGTCGACATACGTCGGCGTGCCGTAAGCGGAAATAAAATTCGATTCCCCCAGATCCAAGGGCGAGCTGTAGAACTGCGACTGAACGTCGCTGACGACGTAGAGCAGCTGAACGTCGTCCTTGAGCCCGCCGTTCTCGTGTGGTATCGAGAAGTGGAAGTTAGCGATGCTGTCGCGCTCGCTCGTGTTTGCAATCGCGTAACTTTGGCCGGGTGAAAAGAGCGGCGTACCGCTGCCGTCGTAAACCGTACCGTTGTTCGTCGGGATGTAAAGCGGATAGAAGAACAGCGGAACGCCCGCCCCGTTGAACTGATCGGAATACCGATAGTCCTCGTTCTCGCCGCCGAAAGCCAGGTAGTAGGTGAAGTTGCGGTTGTTGGTCGCGCCGCTAGCTTCGACGCTGAGCTGATGATAGAAGGTCGGAGCCCCCAGTCCCAGATTCACCTCTTCGTAACCGGGATACGATCCGGTCTTGACGACTTGATTGATGAAGCCGGAGAGACCGGAGGCTTCGGCTGAGGCGGGGGTGCCGCCGGTATACGTCTGGACTTCCTGCGAGCCGAGGCTCGCGAGGGTCGTGATCGGAGCGTAGTCCGAGGCGCGCTGCACGGGAATGCCGTCGAGCTCGTTCGAGACGTCGCTGTAGTCGCCGCCGCGAATATAGACGAGCTGGTTCCAACCCTGCTGCCCCTGAGGAACGTTGACGCCGGGCGCCGTCGCGATCGCGCTATAGGCCTGGTTGAGGCTGCCGGGGCCCCCGACAGCCCGGGCGGCATCCTGTCCTGCCGCGTTTACGGAATAGACGTCGCTCGTCGTTCCGGGGCGGACCAGCGCATTTGTTGAACGCGAACGAACGGTGCCGATGGTGCGCAGGGCCTTGGCGATGCGGAAGGTGCCGGTGTTCTGCACTTGGTCCGCTTGCACGGTGATGCCGGAGGCGGAGATGGAATTGTAGCCGGGCAGCTCGAGCGAGACGGTGTATGTGTCCGGTTCGAGCGAAATGAAGACGAAATCGCCGTTGGCGTCGGTCCGTGCCGTCGCAATTCCGGACGGCGACGCGACCGTGACCACGACCCCTCGAAGGCCGGTGCCCGAAGCCTGATCGACGACTCGTCCGCGCAGACCGCCGGTCGTCCCGGCCGAGGCCGGGGCCGCCAGGATGAATGCGAACGCCACGGTCAGCGCGACGGCAACGAAACGGCGTAGCAGCAAGATTGAAGCCTCCCGAAACATGCGAACGGCGAACCAGCCCATCGCTCCAAGCGGGCGCTGTTTTCGCGTTCCGCCTATCCTACAATGGCTCGGTTGCTTTCCGCCACACCGTGTGCCGCGCCGCGATGACCCTCAGCCGGCCAATCGGCGAACCGGCGCCGAGGGTTCCCTGGTGGCGTGCCGAGAAGACAGGCAGACGCTGCCTTCTTGGAGTCTTACCGTGCAAGCGACAACTACCCGAACTGGCGAGCTCATCGATCGTCGGAACCGGGCTGTCGCGCGCGGCGTCTCGTCCGCTCTGCCGCTCTTCGTGGCGCGGGCCAAGGGAGCGCGATTGTGGGACGTCGATGGCCGCGAGCTCATCGATTTTGCCGGCGGGCTCGGCGTGATGAACCTTGGCCACGGGCACCCCGAGGTTGCCGGCGCGATCCGAGCACAGCTCGAGGCTTTCACGCATACGTGCTTCCAAGTCGCCATGTACGAAGGCTACGTGGCCGTGGCGGAGCGGCTCAACGCGCTTGCCCCGGGCGATTTCGAGAAGAAGACGTTGCTGCTGACGACCGGGGCCGAGGCAACCGAAAACGCAGTCAAGATTGCGCGCGGCGCGACCGGGCGTCCGGCGGTTGTCGGATTCTCCTATGGCTATCATGGCCGTACGCTCCTCGCGCTGTCGATGACCGGAAAGGTCGCCCCCTACAAGCAGCGATTCGGACCGTTCGCACCCGAGGTGTACCAGGCGCCGTTTCCCGACGCGCGGCGCGGTTACGATACCGACCGCGCGCTCGCGGCCCTCGAGGAGCTTTTCGAGACCCGCGTGGCAGCCGCGCAGGTCGCCGCGATCATCATCGAGCCCGTGCTCGGCGAGGGCGGCTTCGTACCTGCACCCTTCGGCTTTTTACGCGCCCTTCGGGGGCTGGCCGACCGGCACGGTATCGTGCTGATCGCCGACGAAATTCAAACCGGCTTCGGACGGACTGGAACGCTCTTCGCGATCGAACAAGCAGGAGTGGTCCCGGACCTCATCACCTTCGCCAAGAGCGTCGCCGGTGGGATTCCATTGGCCGGCGTGGTCGGCCGGGCGGAAATCGTCGACGCCGTCGATCCAGGCGGCCTCGGCGGGACGTTTGCAGGTAATCCGCTGGCCTGCGCGGCGGCACTCGCTACCCTCGACCTGTTCGAGCACGGCGACGTGCTCGAACGGGCGCGGACGCTCGGCGTCACGATTCGCGCGCGCCTTGCGGCGCTGGCCGCCAAGTATCCCCAAGACGTCACCGACGTACGCGGACTCGGCGCGATGCTCGCGATCGAGTTTCGCGGCGGCGCGGATGCGAGCGGAAAGTCGGTCGCGCAGCGCGTCGTCGCCGCCGCCTTCGAACGCGGCGTGGTCCTACTAACCGCCGGTCCGAACGCCAATACCGTGCGCATCCTCGTCCCACTCCTGGCGAGCGACGACGAGCTCGCGCTCGGCTTCGAAGCGCTTGAAAGCGGCTGCGAGCGCGTTCTCTCAAGCTAGTGCCGCACGCCATTGAGCGAGGTCCAAAATTCTTGAACCATCCAAGTTCGCAGACGTCCGCGCCTATACGCAGCGCGTCCTAGATCTGATCCACACCCCGGCGGTCGATCGCGCGCAAGCGGATTGGATCGTGCGCGAAACCGTCGAGGGCTTCCGCGACCACGTTAATCCCGGATTTCTCGAGTACCGGAAGGCGGGCGCTAAGGGAACGCTCGGTGCTGCGGTCGAGTGGTCCGACGAGAAGAACGTCTTCACCGACGTGAACGGACGCGAATACATCGACTGCCTGGGCGGCTTCGGCATCTTCAACGTCGGGCACCGCCATCCCAAGGTGGTCGCTGCGGTGCGCGCACAACTCGAACGGCAAGCTCTGCACAGCCAAGATCTGCTCGATCCGTTGCGCGCGATGCTTGCCAAGACGCTCGCGCTGCTAACACCCGGCGACCTGAAATACACGTTTTTCAGCAACAGCGGCACCGAGTCGATCGAAGCAGCCCTCAAGCTGGCGCGCGCCTATGACCCGGCGAAGCCCACGATCGTCGTCGCCACCAAAGGCTTTCACGGCAAGAGTTTCGGGTCGCTTTCCGCCAGCGGAAAGGCGACCTTCCGGACGCCTTTCGGCGCGATGCTGCCCGGCTTCAAACACGTTCCCTTCAACGACGTGCTGGCATTAGTCGACACGTTCAACGCCTGCCGGATGACCGGCGACGACGTCGGCGCGGTGCTGCTCGAACCGATCCAAGGCGAGGGCGGCGTCAACATTCCCTCGGACGACTACCTGCCCGCTGTCCGAAGGCTCTGCGATGAATTCGGTGCGCTCCTCATCCTCGACGAAGTGCAGACCGGGCTCGGCCGGACCGGCCAGATGTTCGCCTGCGAACATTGGGGCGTCGTTCCCGACATCATGTGCCTGGCGAAGGCCTTGGGCGGGGGCGTTATGCCGATTGGCGCGACGGTAGCGACTGAAGCCGTATTTTCGCGACTCTTCGGTAACCCGTTCTTGCACACGACGACCTTCGGGGGAAACCCTCTCGCCTGCGCGGCGGCGCTTGCCACGATCGACGTCGTGATCGCGGAGCGCTTGGTCGAGCGTGCCGCCGCGATGGGCGAATACGTGCTGGCCGGTCTCCGCGGCGCGGTGCGGCGCCACGAGGACGTCGTCGTCGACGTGCGCGGCAAAGGGCTGCTGATCGCGCTCGAGTTCGTGGACGATGCTGCCGGCTTCGCCGTTTCGAAGTACCTTTTCGAGCGCGGCGTGCTCGTCGCGGGAACGCTCGTGAACGCACGGACGATCCGAATCGAACCACCCCTGACGATCGAGCGCGCGCAAACCGACACCGTCTTCGCGGTGCTTGCCGATGCTCTCGCCGCGATGAAAGGCGAGCGCATCGCGCTCTCCGCTTAATGACGACCTGCGAGGAGATTCCCATGTTACAAGCCGAACGACCCGCGGCCGATCGCGCCGCCTCGCTGCGCCACCTTGAATGCGGCGCGTCCGGCGACGTGCTGCTATACCTCGGGGGTGAATGGCACGCCGCCTCCGACGGCGCCACGCGGGAACTCGTCGACCCGGCGACCGGCGAGCCCATCGCCCGTACCGCGGAAGCCACCGTGAAAGACGCCGAACGGGCAATCGCCATCGCTCGCAGGGCCTTCGATGACGGTCCGTGGCCGCAAACCTCCGCGCTCGAACGCGCGCGTTTGCTCAACCGGCTTGCGGACGCGATCGACCGCAACGCCGTCGATTTCGCGGCCATGGAGACGCTCAATTGCGGCAAGCCGCTACGCGAGGCGGAATACGATGTTGCGGACGCGGCCAATTGCTTTCGGTACTATGCAGGGCTCGCGACCAAGCCGCACGGGCAGACCTTCGACGTTCCTGCACCGTCGCAGAGCTTCACCGTACGCGAGCCGATCGGCGTGTGCGGGCAGATCGTGCCTTGGAATTATCCCCTTTTGATGGCCGTTTGGAAGCTCGCGCCGGCACTCGCGGCCGGCAACGTTTGCATCCTGAAGCCTTCGGAATACACGCCGCTTTCGGCGCTCTGGCTGGCCAAGCTGACGCAGGATGCCGGCTTTCCGAGCGGCGTGCTCAGCGTGCTTCCCGGTGCCGGACCCGTTGCCGGTGCGGCGCTCGCGGAAAGCCTGCACGTCGACAAGATCGCCTTCACCGGCAGCGTGCGGACCGGGCAGTCGGTCATGCGTGCAGCGGCGCTCAACGTGAAAAAGATCTCGCTCGAACTCGGCGGGAAATCGCCCAACATCGTTTTCGACGATGCCGATTTCGCAACGGCGGTCGACTACGCGCTGTTCGGTATCTACGCCAATGCCGGGCAAGTGTGTTCGGCCGGCTCGCGCCTGCTCGTTCAGCGCACCTTGGCCGGCCGCTTCGTCGCCGAACTCGTGCGCCGCGCGAAGAACATCGTGGTGGGCGACGGCTTCGACCCGCGCACGGAGATGGGGCCGCTCGTGAGCCGTCGCCAACGCGACCGTGTTGAAGAGTACATCCGGATCGGATCCGAGGAGGGCGCGACGCTGGCCTGCGGCGGTTCGCGGCTCGGCGGCGAACTCGGCGAACGCGGCAACTTCATCCTTCCGACGATCTTTACCGACACGCGCCCGAGCATGCGTATCGTGCAGGAAGAGATCTTCGGACCGGTGCTCGCCGTGCAGGTCTTCGATGACGAAGCGGCCGCAATCGCGCTAGCCAACGATTCGCCCTACGGCCTCGCGGGGGCCGTCTTCACGAACGACGCAGCGCGAGCGCTGCGCGTAATCCGAAAGCTCCGTGCCGGCATCACCTGGATCAACGCCTACCACCCGACGTACAACGAAGCTCCGTGGGGCGGTTATAAACAATCGGGGATCGGCCGCGAGCTTGGCACTTACGGCTACGATGCGTACACCGAGGTCAAGCAGATCAACATCAACCTTGCAGTCGAGCCAAGCGGCTGGTTCCGCGACACCGAGTGAAGGGCGGGTCAAATGCTTATAGCACGGTCCGATTTTGCCTACGTGGCGCGAGCGCGCTCGCTTCGAATGTTGTTCTCGGTCGTCTGCGGCGCCGCGCTTGCGGGTTGCTCGAAGGGTAGCGGCGGTTCTTTGCCGCTTCCGGCCGGCGTACCGGATGGCGCCATATCGTCGCTGGTTGCAGCGCAGCGTCCGAACGAATCGTTCATGTTGGACCCTTGGACGAGCGCCGGTTTCAAGTCCATTTACGCCTTCAAAGGCGGGATGGACGGTGCAAGCCCGCAAGCGAACTTAGTCGAGCTGAACGGAGTGTTTTACGGCACGACGGTGTCCGGGGGCGGTTCCGATAACGACGGAACCGTCTTCGAAGTGAGCAAATCCGGCAGCGAACGCGTGCTCTACAGCTTCAAAGGCGGGACGGACGGCGCATCGCCGGAAGCGAGCCTAATCGCCGTGGACGGCAAGCTTTACGGCACCACGCGATTTGGCGGCGACGGTCCGAGCGGTGGCAACGGTACGGTCTTCGAGGTGAGCACGTCGGGCAAAGAACGCATCCTCCACCGATTTAAAGGAGGGCTGGACGACGGCGCGTTCCCGTATGCAAACCTGATCGCCGTGAACGGTGCGCTCTACGGCACCACGGAGGAGGGTGGCGGTCCGACCGGCGGGGGCGGAACGGTCTACGAGGTGAGCACGTCCGGTAACGAAAGCGTCATCTATCACTTCAAGAACCAGCCGGACGGCGCTTACCCATTAGCCGGCTTGATCGCCCTGAATGGGGAGCTCTACGGGACCACGGCCGGAGGCGGAACCCTCAACGGCACCGTCTTCGAAGTGAGCACTTCCGGCGAAGAAAACGTACTCTACACTTTTAAGGGCCGACTGGATGGCGAGACCCCTGCAGCGAACCTCATCGCTCTGAACGGCAAGCTCTACGGAACCACCACTTATGGTGGTTCGGTTAACCCGAGCATCAGTAACGGAACCGTTTTCGAAGTGAGCCTGTCCGGCAGAGAACGAATACTCCATCGCTTCCAAGCCGGGCTTGACGGCGCAAGCCCATTGGCGGGCTTGATCGCCGTGCGCGGCGAGCTCTACGGCACCACGTACTTTGGCGGCACCGCTGCTCCAAGCAGCCACGGCAACGGAATCGTCTTCGAGGTCAATAAGTCCGGTCAGGAAAGCGTGCTCCACCGGTTCCAAGGCGGCACGGAAGGCGGAAACCCGGCGGCCGGTCTGATCGCCGCGGGCGGCGCGCTGTATGGGACCACGAGCGATGCCGGTCTCTCGAGTGCAAGCGGCGACGGGACCGTCTTCAAAATATCGCCGTAGATCAAGCCGAGCGTCACGATGCAGAGCGCGAAGATTTCCTGCAGCGCGCCCCTGCGGCGGTAAACACAGCTTCGAGGGCTTAGCGACTCACTTTTTCGTGCGCAGCGAGCCGCAAGCGCCCTGGGTCATTTTAATTATACGACCGGAGTTCGCACTCGGAGGTTCGCGCGACGATTGGGCTTCGGGAGCTTTGGGAAACCGGTTTCTATGTGGGCCAAATCGGCAAGCGTGGCGGAACGGCCGGTCGCCACTCGTTCGGGCGCTCGCATGCTTTCCGCGAGGCGCTGCCGGCGTACCTTCTTAAAGTTCTTTCCCGGCGGTTTCTACGACGCGACCTATGTGGATTGGGAGCGCGATTACAAGTGGGAAGCCCACGAGAGATGGCGCGACATACTCGGGCGGACGCGTTTCTCAAATCTGCTTGGTGCCGGCGCATTCCTGGAGATCGCCTCGCGCGCCGTCAAAATCGAGTCTCGCACAAACCTACTCTTTTCGTTCGAAAAGATGGCTTTGCGCGACGCCGTGAAGTCCGAGGCCGGCGCCAAAGCGTTCGCGGAAGGGCTCTTTGCGTTCTTGTACGGACGGGCCGGCGACAGGCGGAGGTTCGACGATTGGTGCGCAGTCATCGGCACCCTTCCTCGAAAACAGACACGCGTGCTGACGTGGCCGATGGCGACGGCGTTCGGTTTCATCGCCCAACCCGACAGGCACATTTTCCTCAAGCCAAATGTTACGCGGCGAGCCGCCGAAATCTATGGCTTCCCCTTCCATTACGAGTCACGGCCTTCATGGAGCGTGTATGCGAACTATCTTGCGTTCGCAGAGACCGTGCAGGCCGACGTGAGCGACCTTCATCCGCGCGACTTAATCGACATCCAGTCGTTTATCTGGGTGCTTGGTTCGGACGAGTACGAGTAGCCTGGCGGCTGGGTGCGCCCACGGGCCCATAGGGCGGCGGCAGCCGGAGTGGCGACCGGATCCAACCAACGGCGGGTTGCGCCGATACGCGGAGACGGTTTGGAGACGCCCCCTGGTTAGCATGGGTTGAGCCGGACCACCTAGTGTCCGGCGCACCTTCTAAGCTAATCACAGAAAGGCACACGAACATGTTACACGATACGATCGTCACGATGGTCCAGCGACGCGCTCGAATCGGCGCGGCAATAGCTGGTTTCGTCATGGCAGCGGGCCTCTTTGCCGGCGTCTCCAGTCTTCCGGCTCAGGCGGGCATCACATCGCTTCCGCTAACCATGACGCCGCACAAGAGCTCCAACGGTTGGGTGGGTGTCACGAGCTTCAGTTTTACCGCGGGAACGACTTCGATCCAGCTAGGCACGAGCTGTCCCTCCGGCTACAATGCTTCGAGCGGCGCTTACGCTCTTAATTCAGTGGGTCAGACGTCTGGGGTATACGTTACGTACAACGGCCCTCGCATCGACGAAAACCCGGTGAATTACAATGAATATGGATGGCACTTCTATTGGCCGGGCGGGTCACCGTCGGGCACCACGGCCCTCTTCGACGTCTACTGCGTCAAGAGCTGACCCGGTCGAATCGCCCGCGGTGGCGGGCGTTCAGCCGCGTAGCGCTCGGGAGCCAGCCAGACGAATCGTCCGGCAGGCTCCTTGGCGTTGCCCGTAGGTCTCGCGAACGCGCGAGGCATGCGACGCGCCGTTCATCGGCGCGGCTAAGAAGTGAATGCGCGTAACCACGGATGGACGTGCGCCACCAGGAGGCCGCCTATGACGGTTGGATCCGCCTGCGCGAGCTGCTCCGCCGTTTCCTTGGTCACGCCCGCCGATAGCACCATCATGCCGCCGCTTGAATCCAGGAACGGACCGCCTTCAAACAGATTTCCCTCCTCGGATAGCCGGGAGTAATACGCTACGTGTTCGTCTACGGTAGGCTGCTCTCGAAAATCGACGCCGTCGAGCCATTTCGGCCCCGGACTATGCATGATGACGTGGTGAATCTGCAAATGCTTCGTCGCCATGCATCTGAGGTTCGTGGAACTCTACGGCGCGGCCCTGCGAAAACATCACGGAAGAGACCCGGTCCAGGCGCCGTGCTGCTTGTCCAACAAGTCCGCATTCTCTGAGGCTAGCGCTCGAAATTCCGCCGACTTCGTGTCGAGCGCGAGACGGTGCAGCGCAACCACGAAGCGGCGCCAGCGGCCGTCACGCGCGACCTCCGGCCGGTTAGCATTCAGGGCGTGAAGGAAAAGCAATCCTGCAAGCCGCGCCAGCCGCTGCGTGGGTCGACTCGGGTGGAGCATCGTTACTTCGATCAAGGAGAGCCACAGGTCGCAGGCGACGTCCATCGCCTCGGCCGGTATGCGCGCCAGCAACGTGGAGTGCAAGTTGCGGTTTTGGCGGACCGGTGGTAGGGACTGCATTTGCATCATGCTTACGTTCCTTTGGTCTATTGAGCGCGAGCGCGAGAGGGCTAAGCAAGATACCGACGGAGCCGACCGCCAAAAAGGCGTCGGCAAAAGCAAGCGTCGTGGCTTGAGAAACGACGAGCCCGTACAGCTCGCGAACGGGATGGGTCCGCAAGAATTCCGTAACAGGCAGGCGCGCCATCGTCACGTTCGCCGCCAAGATGCTTTGATGGAACTGCTCGCGGCGATCGACGAAAGCGACGAGCGAGGCGGAGGCGATCGAGCCGCCGAGCTGGGTCGCCAGCGTTACGAAGGCCGCGGCTTTCGGTGCATCGGCCGGCGCGACCGCGCGCACGGCGCAAACGAGCAGCGGCGAGAAGACGAACGCGATTCCGAAACCGACGACGAGCAAGGGAAGGCCGAGGGTCGATAGCGTGCTTCCGGTCGAGATCCGTTGCGAAAGCCAGAGCGAACCGCACGACGAAACGACGAGGCCGCCTCCGATCATCAATCTCAAATCGATGCGGTTCGCGTTGACGATCCGGCCGACCGGAATATTTAGAAGCGCGATGGGCAAGGCTCGGATACCGATCAGGATGCCCGCGAGGGTCGCGGTGAACCCAAGCTCGCCGACCGTGAATTGCGGGAGAAGCAGCAATCCGCCGTAGATATTGACCGCGATTGCGGCGCCGATCAGCGCCGCCGCTGCGACGGCGCGGTTGCGAAGAACGCGCAGATCGACGATCGGATGGGACGTGCGAAGCTCCCACCAAACGAACGCGGCCGCACCGGCAAGCGCGCTCGCCGTGAAGAAACAGATATCGCTGCTCGAAAACCAGTCTTCGCGCTGGCCCTGATCGAGCACGAACTGCAAGCTTCCGATCGCAACGATCAGCAGGGCGATGCCCGGGACGTCGAGCGGGCTCGCTTTCGGCGCCCCCTTGCGAAGGTACAGCGCGAGCAGCAGCGTCGCGAGAATGCCGGGAACGAGGTTGATGTCGAATACCCACTGCCACGACAGATTGTCGGTAATGACGCCTCCGAGCGTCGGGCCGATCGAGGGGCCGAGGATCGCGCCCATCGCAAAGAGCGACTGGCTCGTGCCGACTTCTTCCGGCGGGAAGGTTTCACGCAACACGATCTGCGCGAGCGGCAGAAGACCACCACCGAACGCGCCCTGCACGACGCGAAAGACGATGAGGGCGTCGAGCGACGTCGCCATGCCGCACAGCATCGAGGCCACCGTAAACCCGACGATCGACGTCAGGAAGTAGGTCTTGCGACCGAGGCGTTGTATCAGCCATGGCGTCATCGGAATGACGACGACGTTGGCGATGACGTAGGCGGTGACGATCCAGGTCGCCTCGTCGACGTTTGCGCCGAGATTGCCTTGGATGTTCGGAAGCGCGACGTTGACGATCGTCGCGTCGACGGTTTGCAGCAACGCCGCAAGCATCGTGCCGGCCACGATCAGAGCCCGGCGCGCGCCGTATTCGACCGTCGGCGGCGCAACGGCCGGTGCAACGGGCGGTGTTTTAGGAACGGAAACCGGTGCGCGGTTCGCCTGGCGAAGTGCGCCTTCCATCGAGTCGGGATCTCTCTAGGCCAGGGATCGCATAGACAGAGCGGCGGCCTGGTGGTAGGATACGCCCACAGATATCCTATGAGTAGACTCTTAATTATCCTAGTACTGACAGTGATACCGCATGCTTGAGCAACGCCCCATCCTCGAACGCCGCGCGGAACTCACCGATTTTCTTCGGTCGCGACGGGCTCGGCTCTCGCCTTCAGAGGTTGGGTTGCTCGGCGGCGTGCGGCGCCGCACGCCCGGCTTACGGCGCGAGGAGGTTGCGCTGCTGGCCAACATCGGAGAGACCTGGTACACGCGGCTCGAGCAGGGCCTGCTGATCAACGTCTCGCCGCAGGTGCTCAACAGCATCGCGCGAGCGCTGCGAATGAGCGAAACCGAGCGGCGCCATCTGTTTCTGCTGGCGGGCCAGACGATGCCCGACCATCACGGCGATTCTGACGAGACCGTCAGCCCCATCCTGCGCCGCGTCCTGGCGGCGTTCGATCCGAATCCCGCCTGGGTGCGTGGCCGGCGCTGGGACATGCTTGCCTCCAACCGCGCAGCGAAGGCCGTTTTCGATTACGACGAAGCCGCCGAGCCGAAAACGAAGAACGTGCTGTGGCGTTTTTTTATGGACGCGAGCCGCCGCGCGAGCTGTCCGTGGGAGACGATCGGCCCAAACCTGGTCGCGCAATTCCGCTCCGTCGCGGCGCGCTATCCAGACGACATCCGATTCCTATCGCTGATCGCCGAGCTTCAAGAGAACAGCCAGCATTTCCGGCGCTGGTGGGCGCAACACGATGTCTGTGACGTAAGTGAGGGTCTAAAGCGCTTCTATCATGCTGAAGTCGGCGAGATCACACTCGACCACGCGGCGCTGCTGGTGCCGGATTCACCGGACATGCGGGTCATCGTCTATACGGCCGAACCCGGTTCCGAAAGCGAACGAAAGTTACGCCAACTAACATCCGGGCTTTGAAATGAGTCACGTGGGGGATACCGTGGTGAGTTCAGTGCGTTCGCACGGAGTGTCGCTACGTCAGGCCGCGCTCATTGTCGGCTTTGCTTACCTCCTCAACCCCGTCAGCTATGCCGAGTTCTCAATTTACCCGAAACTCGTCATTCCCGGCAAGATCGCGGAGACCGTTGCAAACATCAGCTCCCATCACGGGCTCTTTCTTGCCGGGCTCTTCTGCTACCTCATTAACTTCACCGAAGACATTATCATTGCTTGGGGGCTCTACATTCTGCTCGCGCCCGTGAACCGGGCAATGGCACTGCTTGCTGCCTGGTTTCAGTTGGTCTACACCGGGATCTCGCTCGTCGGCCTATTTAACCTCGCGATGGTGTATCGCATGTTGACGACCCCCGAGTACCTCACGTCGTTTGGGGCCGGCCCTCTCCAGGCGCAGGTCAATCTGTTGCTCCATTCGTTTCGATCCGATTATTCCTTGGCGCTCGTACTGTTCGGAATTCACCTTCTGCTAGTCGGCTATCTCATCGTCCGGTCCGGCTACATACCTTGGTGGCTCGGCATCCTCTTGTTTATCAATGGGCTGGGCTGGGTGATCAATAGCCTGCAGCCGTACCTGTATCCCGACGCCAACCTTGGATTCATCTTCATCACGTTCTTTGGGGAGGTCATCTTCATGCTTTGGCTGTTGATTAGGGGCTGGAAGATTCAGGAACCCGCGTAGCGCTCGCCCATGCGTCCGAGTTCTTCATTGAGACGGCGAAAGCGGCACACCGGCCCCAACGGCACTTTCCTTTGCGTCCCGACCATGAGAAAGCGGTTGACATCGGAATGAAGACGCGCGCGAAGCTTATTCTGCTCCTGCCGGCGTGCGCCGCGTTCGCGGGCTGCGGAGGGAGCGGCGGTCCGGGCGCTTCATTTTCGGTGCCGGCGCCCCTTACGGCGGTGCGGGGAGCCGCCTCGCCGGCTGAATTCGTCGGCTACTGGGACGGCTGGCAGAAGAACAATCTCGTCGATACGCCGAGCGGGGTTACCGAGATCCCGATCGCTTTCGGCTATTTACGCGGCCACACGATAACGCTCTCGGGCCTCGACTCCGGCTACGTGACCGCGGACGACATCAACGAGCTGCACTCGCGCGGCATCAAGGTGACGCTCTCGCTCGGGGGCTGGAGCCCCAAGGACTCGTTCGTCTTCGACGGCAACGTGAAAGGTTTCGAGCAGAGCCTGGCGGACGTTCTCGCAACGCTGCCCCTCGACGGCGTAGACTTCGACATGGAGCACGGCGCGACGCCGGATCGCGTAAAGACGCTCACGACGCTGATCCCGGTTACGCGCGACTACTTTAATTCGATCGGGATGACCGGCGCGATCGTCACCTATCCGGCTTGGAACACGCCGACACAGTACGGCGACGATCGAATCCTGGAAAACTCAAACGTTGCCGGCGCCCTTTCGTGGGTCAACGTCATGTCGTACGAGAACAACAACGTTTCGCAAACGGAGAGCGACGTCGCCGCATACGGTCAGATCTTCGATAAATCGAGGATTATGATGGGCGTCGATATCGACGACAAGCCGATTCCGACGGACAAATCGCTCAAAAAGCTCGCCGCCTGGGTCAACGCGAACGGCTACGGCGGCATGATGGCCTGGACCGTCAACAGCATAACGACGGGGCAATTGGACTCAATAACCGGTCAATAAGGCACCCCGTTCGGGTCTTGCCTGAAACGCCGGGCCCTTGCCTGAACGCCTGGTAGCACACATTCAGACTTTCTTCACTTTCGTTCGAAAGCATCAGCGAAGGAAGCTGCTTCTCCAACCCGACGTCACGTGAAGGAGTTCCCCGCGTCATGGCTTTTTCTCGCGTTACAACAATCGGTGCCCTGAATGTGGTCGCTCTGGGCGCGCTTCTGGGCGCGGCTGCGTTAGGACGAACGGTGCCGGGCGCGCGCGCCGTCGTTCCCGAAGGCGCGTCGCCGACGCTCGTCTACGCAGTCAACGAATACGGGTATTCGGTAACCGCCTTTCGGCAATCTGCAAACGGAAACGCCGCCCCCACGGTCGACATCTCCGGCAGCGAGACCAAGATTTACGAACCGGTAGGGCTCGCCGTGGCCCGGAGCGGCCAGGTCGCCGTTTCGGATTCTGGAAACGACATCACGCTCTATGCTGCCGGCGCGAACGGCAATGTCGCTCCCGTTGGTACCATCACCTGCGGTCGGGGAGGCGACCCTGGCGTGCCGGGACAGATTGCGTTCGACGAGCGCGGTAATCTGTACGCGGAGTACTACGGAGGGTACCATGCTCCGAGCGACGCGATCGAGGTATACAAGCCGAGCGAGCAGTCAGGCTGCGTGACCGGTAAGCACGTCCTTTTCGGTGCGAAAACCGGCATTAGCAGCTTCGGCGGCATCGCCGTAGCGGGCGGAACGATCTATAATTCGTCCGGAAACGGCGTGCTAGAGTTCCACACCTCGGACAATGGTAACGTCGCGCCGTTCAACGTCATCGAGGGCGCGAAGACGGGCCTCAGTCAAGCCAACGGCATCGCGGTTGACAAGAACGGTTACCTCTACATCGCCAACGCGAACGATGTCCGCGTGTTCGCGCCCGGGGCAAGCGGAAACGCGAAGCCCGTTGCCGTGATCAGCGGCAGCAACACGCTCATTCCACAGCCAGGATCGGGGTACGGCGCCCTCAGCATCGCAGCCGGCAAGGATGGCAGTATTTTTGTAGGCGTTCAGTACGACACCAACGTGTCCAGCATTCTGGTATTCGCGGCCGGATCGAACGGCAATGTCGCCCCGGAGCACATCATAACGGGCGCGAAGACCGGACTCGACTGGGTTGCCGAACTGGGCATCCTTTAGTAGAGTGCCTTGTCACCTCCGATGGAGCCGTTGCTTACTAGTGAAGTTCCGCGGAGAAGTTCAACGCGCTTGTAGCGTTTAGGATATGCAAGGCAAGTGCGGCACGCCGGTGACACGGCGTGCCGCCTTTTTTTGCGTGCGGGCGTCGAGACTACGGGGGTGGGGGAACCGAGAAAAAGCAACTCGTTAGCCCAGCAACCGACCTCCACTAATCTTCACGCGTTAGCCGGTCGACGCCCAGTTTAAATGCTTACGGTCCAGGGCAGGAATGGGAAACATTCATTTCGAGCGCGGTTCCCGCGCACGGCGCTTATCGAACGGAACCAAATGAACCCCACTGCCCCCTCACGTCGCGCTGTCGTGCAAGGGCAGCCGCAGGATTGATGACATCGATGGCTGGACCAGCAGCAGGGCAACAAACGGCACCAAACAACGCCGCCGGCACGCTAAGCCTTACGGACCCGCGCGAACTGTATGTAAAGCCGCCCTTTTCGGAGCAGTCGCAGCCCTGGCCCGGACTCGCCAGCAAGATGACGCCGCGGCCCGATCACGGCGAAACGAGTTACCGAGGAAGTGGACAGCTGGCCGGTCGCAAAGCTCTGATTACTGGCGGCGATTCTGGAATAGGGCGAGCGGCAGCCATTGCATTCGCGCGGGAGGGAGCAGATGTTGCGATTAGCTACCTTCCCGCCGAAGAAAGCGACGCGCAAGAAGTCGTGGGATACATCCGAGCGGCCGGACGTAAGCCGATTTCATTACCTGGGGATATCCGAAACGAAGCATATTGCTCCGAACTTGTCGACCGCGCCCTGCATGGTTTGGGCGGCATCGACATCCTCGTCAACAATGCCGGCTGGCAGCACAGCCACGACTCGATACTCGACATCAGTACGGAAGACTTCGACTGGACGTTTAAGACAAACGTTTATGCCATGTTTTGGATCACAAAGGCGGTCGTCCCGCACATGCCTCCCGGTTCGGCCATCATCAACACGGCATCGGTCAATGCGTACGAACCTTCGATCAACCTGCTCGACTACTCGTCGACAAAGGGGGCGATCATGATCTTCAGCAAGTGTTTGGCCAAACAACTGGCCCCGCGTGGGATTCGCGTCAACGCGGTCGCTCCAGGCCCATTCTGGACGCCGTTACAGGTAAGCGGCGGGCAGACCGAAGACAACATCGTCAAGTTTGGTGACGATACCCCGCTCGGGCGACCCGGACAGCCTGCCGAAATTGCGTCGGTGTACGTAGAGCTCGCTTCAACGAGAGGGAGTTATCTGAGCGGTCAGGTCTTCGGTGCCACCGGAGGACGCGGCGGACCGTAACGCCGTCAGTCAACCTGCCGCTGCCGCAGTGAGGTGCGGGCTTCGCCGGCGGCGCCTTACGATGCCCGCGGCCTGCTGAAATCGCCTCCTATGCCGAGCAGAGGGATGACCGCCTGCCTGCATAGAACCGTGCCTTCCTCGTTCTTCGATCGCGCGAACGCTTCTTAGCTTGCCTGCGCGAGCGCACAAGCTTTGTATGATTGCGCGCTTCGGCGAAGACGAAACTCACCTTCAAATAGGACACACCATGAGCGTTAAAATTACCGTGATCTACGATAATCCAAGCGATCCTGCAACGTTCGAAAAGCAGTACGCCGAACGGCACATGTCGCTTGCGAAGAAGATCCCGAACGTCAAACGCGTGGAACTCGCGAAGGTATTTCCTAAGGAAGATGGTTCGCCGACGCCCGCATACCGGACCGCGGATCTGTACTTCGACGACTACGCGGCTGCCTGCGCCGCAGTCGGGACGCCGGAAGGCCAGGCGTACGCGGGCGACGCGCTGCGCCTCGGCACCGGAGGCGTAAAGTTCCTATTTAGCGACATCGAGTAGCCGGGATCGCGAAAGGCCAGAACCCCGGCTAATCTGACGACGTAAGCTCGTAAATGTCCGGACCCTCGCGCGCGCTCGCGAGTTCGCGTAACGTGCGCACGAAAGCGAGGGTCTCGGGAAGTTTGAAATGCTCGCCGAGCGCGGCGCGGTCAGCCCAGCGTTCGAGGAACACCAAACGCAGCGCGTTTTCGCAATCGACGTGCACCGCGTGACTGATACAGCCGGGCTCCTCGCGCGAGCGGTGCACGTGCGCGAGCGATAGTTCCAAGAGACGGCCGAAGCTCTCCTTGTGCGCCGTCACGCGACCGGTCACGATCAACATCGCACGCGGCGTTCCACGCCCGAGAGCCTGGACCCGTCTGGGACTACGAAATTACTGCGGGATTAGCCCGATCTTCACTTCCTGGCTCGCTTTCTGCGCCTTGACCTCGGTTATGCTTGATAGGTCGGATTGGCGGGATACGGCGACCACCTGCGAGCTGAGCTTGTTCATCGACGCGGCGCTACGCTTCTTGATTATGCGAACGCGGAACCGGTTTGACGCGTAGCCGTCGCGTGACGTATGCGTGGTGCTGACAAGCTGTCACCAAGACTCGCATCGCACCCAGGAGTTCGCGCCCAAGCCGAAAATCTTCGTGATACGACCCCGTGTGCCGCATTGGTCATTAGGAGGCTTTTATGATCAACGGAAGCGTAGCGAGCCAACACGTAACGGGATGGCTGTCGAAGTTCGGCGATGCACTTTCGCGCTCCGATGCCGCCGGCGCAGCGCTTCTCTTCGCAGAGGAGAGCTACTGGCGCGATCTCGTGTCGTTCACCTGGAACCTCACCACAGCCGAGGGCCGTCCCGCCATCCAGGCGATGATCGAAGAAACGCTGCCGCACGTCAAACCGCGAAATTGGCAGCTGGACGGCGAAGCGACCGAGGCCGGCGGCGTGACCGAAGCGTGGATCACGTTCGAGACCGAGGTGGGACGCGGCAAGGGACACATCCGGCTCGTGGCCGGTCTTTGCTGGACGCTCTTGACCACGCTGGTCGAGCTGAAGGGATACGAAGAGAAACGCGGTGCGACGCGCGACAAGGGCGTCGAGCATGGCGTCGTTCCGGGACGCGCCTCGTGGCTCGAGCGCAAAGAGCAAGAGGAAGCAGAACTCGGCTTCAAGCGCCAGCCCTACGTCTTGATCGTTGGCGGCGGTCAAGCCGGCATCGGGCTCGGTGCTCGCTTGAAGCGGCTCGGCGTGCCGACGATCATCGTCGATAGGCATCCGCACCCCGGCGATCAGTGGCGCAAGCGGTATCGGTCGTTGACCCTTCACGATCCCGTCTGGTACGACCATCTGCCGTACCTTCCGTTCCCCGATCACTGGCCGGTGTTCTCGCCCAAGGACAAGATCGGGGATTGGCTGGAGAGCTACGTCAAGGTGATGGAGTTGAATTACTGGAGCAACTCCGAGGCCATAAGCGCTACGTACGATGAGCACCGCGCGGAGTGGAGCGTCCTCGTCAACCGAAACGGCGCGACCGTCACGCTCAAGCCGAAGCAGCTCGTTCTCGCGACCGGAATGTCAGGCATCCCAAACATGCCGACGTTTCCGGGTATGGCCGACTTCAAGGGCGTCCACCACCACTCGAGCCTGCACCCAGGCGGTGAGGCCTTCGCGGGCAAGAGAGCGGTCGTCATCGGCTCGAACAACTCGGCCCACGATATCTGCGCCGATCTCTACGAGCACGGCGCCGACGTTACGATGGTACAGCGCTCGTCGACACATGTCGTTCGATCGGAGTCGTTGATGAAGCACGCCCTCAGCGGGCTTTATTCCGAGGAGGCTGTGAAGGGCGGCATGACGACCGACAAAGCGGACATGATCTTTGCGTCGCTGCCCTACCGCATCTTGCACGTGTTTCAGATTCCCATCTATCAGACGATCGCCGAGCAAGACGCCGAGTATTACAAGCGACTCGAACGGGCCGGCTTCATGCTGGACTGGGGCGACGATAATTCCGGCCTCTTTATGAAGTATCTGCGCCGCGGTTCGGGTTACTATATCGACGTCGGCGCGTCGGAACTCGTCGCGGACGGGAAGATAAAGCTCAAGAGCGGAGTCGATGTCAAGCAGATCAAAGAGCGCTCGGTCGTTCTCAGCGACGGCACGGAGCTGCCCGCAGATCTGATCGTGTACGCGACCGGATACGGCTCGATGAACGGCTGGGCCGCGAAGCTCATTTCGCAAGAAGTCGCGGACAAGGTCGGAAAGGTCTGGGGTCTCGGTTCAGACACGAAGAAAGATCCCGGGCCGTGGGAAGGCGAGCAGCGCAACATGTGGAAGCCGACTCAGCAGCCGGCACTGTGGTTCCACGGCGGTAACTTACATCAGTCGCGCCACTATTCGCAGTTTCTCGCGCTGCAACTCAAGGCACGCATGGAAGGCATCCCCACGCCGGTCTATGGTCTGCGGGAAGTGCACCACGTATCATAACGGTGCCTCAGTAGTCTCCCGGAAGCTGGGCGGCACGAAAAGCCAACGTGTTCGCGGGCGGGTTTGGGCCCAGCCGCTTAGCTGCGTACGATCGCATGAGCTCCTGTTGCAACGGGCCGAACGTTGCTCGTTGGGAGTCTGCTTTCTTGGCCCGCGTTTAGCGGCCCGCTCGTGCCAATCGATGCTCCGGTGCTGGTTGTATTGCCATCACGGGATTGGTTGTTACGATTTGCCTTGTGGTAGGACGGCGACCCCGTACGGCGGGTCGCCCGAGCCCGTCGTGAAGAACGTGGTGCAGGTCGTGCCCGACACTGCGCACTTGTCGATCGTTAAATTGCTTACGTCGCTGACATACAGGTTGGCGAACGTCTTATCGAAGCTGAGATAAAAGGGAGCGGCGAAGCCGCTAAATGCCAGCGCGCAGTTTGACGTGCCCGAACACTTGTAGACGCCAGGATTGGCCTGTTGCACGTACCATAGGTTGTCGCCGCCGTCGAAAGCCACGCCGCCCGGATAATCGATGCCCTCTACGACCGGAGTCGGCTTTCCCGAACACTTCTTGAACTCGTCGATTCGCCCTGCGTTTGCGCTGTGAGTCTCGTCTAGACTCCAAAAGCAGTCGCCTTGAGAGTCAAACGCGATGCCGATACCGGCGCCGTTGGCTGCGGCTTTGTCGCGGAGCGTCTTCGTCTTTCCGCTCGCCTCCACCACCGCGACCGACGGATCCGTACCCCCAGTGGTGTCGAGGTTGGAAATCGCAACCGTAGCCTTGATCGTCTTCGTGCCCCGTTCCGAAACGGCGACGTCGATCGGTTGCTGACCGGCGTCGTCGATCGTCTTGATGAGCGTCGGCTGGCCCTTTGCGCTGAGCGTGTAGACGAGCACGTTGCTGTCGTTTACATTTGCGATGTACCAGTCACCTGAGGAGGCACCGACCGCGATGCCGTCGGGGCCGGAAATACCGCTGGTCAACGTCGACACCTGGCTGCCTGAAGATGAGATGACGCCGCAATCGTTGCCGGGATAACTGCAGAAGAGCACATATGCAGAAGAGGCCGCAGGCGACTCGGCGTTTGGAAAGCGCACGTTAAGAATAGACTGCGGTGAACCGCCGGCCAGGCCGCTCCCGGTGAGCCGGCTCCCGGGCGCCGACGAAAAGCCCGAACACGCAGCAAGCGAAATCGTCGTCATGGCTGCCGCACCCAGCACGAGCAAGACCGAAAGTTGGCGTGCCGCTGCCCGGCACGCTTGTAACTGAGCGAAGATCATACTATCCCTCCGAGCGCAAGCGCAGTTCGTCTGCCACCATCCCGCCCTCTACGCGTCAGGGACGCCGTAGAAACGATGGGCCGCTAGTATGCGCCCGCCCTGCCGCCTCGTCTATGGGTGAAAACACCACCTCTTCCGGAGGCATTCGGGCCTAGGCCGAGCGCTCGGGTGACCCGTACTGGGCGGCCGGCACGGCTACGCCGCAAGGCCTGCACTCCCGGCGGCTCAGGAAAGGCTTGCGAGCTTTGGCGAACCTGACAGCGTTACGCGACCGAACGATCGCGTCGGAGCTTCTTCGTAGCCGTGTTTTTGTTTTCGATTGTGTCCCGCGGCGTGGTGTATGACGACACCCGGCTGGTTGCCGACCTCAGCTGTTCACAACGGCTGAGATTCGATGCAGGGGATTGTCGCTGACGGTCGTGAGTCCTTCGAGCTGCATGTAGCGGCGCTGCAACTGCCACTC
>Ga0302324_100000947_pt1 | contig 72620 bp, 61 predicted proteins | sample Palsa_T0_1_FD_201949 | JGI IMG/M metagenome (GOLD analysis project Ga0302324, IMG submission 201949) | Peat permafrost microbial communities from Stordalen Mire near Abisko, Sweden - Palsa_T0_1 | ecosystem: Environmental > Terrestrial > Soil > Palsa > Peat permafrost | place: Sweden: Abisko...
CCGCCGTCCGCGCCCGGACCATGATCACGCCATCCTGGTCCGTCACATCCTCGATGACCAGGGACGACAACCCGGAGAACACAATTCCCGCAAGCCCATCTATGTCACACGCGGCCCACACTGCCACCATCTAACTTATCGTGGCATAACCTGACACGCCGTCACCACCGAAAGTGAGACAGAGCCGTTGTTTTTACAGTCCCATCACCACCAGCAGCCAGGTCACGAGGAGCAAATGTAAGCTTCCGGAATTGCGGGCTGTTCAGCAGGCCAGGTTTGGCGCGACAGTAGGCGGTGGTTGCGTAACGGTTTGGCTGGCTCTGGCGCCAGCGGGTGACGCCGGTGTTCCCGGCAGATATGGGTGGTCCGGTGAGGGGGATCGGCGGATGAGTGAAGCGGTCGGCGCGGCTGGCCGGGGAGCCCGGCCGCCTCGAGTGTTCATCTCCTACGCCCACGAGAGTGACGCGCACGGCGAGGTGGTGCGAGACTTCTGGGCGTTTCTCCGCGAGTGCGGGATCGAGGCCACGCTGGACGTGACCGCGGCCGAGCGGCGCCAGGACTGGCCGCTGTGGATGGCGGAGCAGGTCCGGACCGCTGATCACGTGTTAGTAGTCGCGTCCACGGCCTACCGGGAACGTGCCGAGGGCAGGAGCGCATCGGACGCGGGTCGCGGCGTGCAGTGGGAGGCACGCCTGATCAGGGACGCATACTACAGCGATCAGTACGCACTGGACCGGTTCGTGCCAGTTGTGCTGCCGGGCCAGTCGGCGGAGGGCGTGCCGGACTTTCTCGCACCGAATTCCACCACCGTCTATTACGTAAAAGCTTTCACAGTGGCGGGCGCCGAGCTATTGCTCCGCTTTCTGACCGACCAACCGGGGTGGATCGAGCCACCGCTCGGCGCCATGCCCTTGCTGACTCAGCACAGTCTGGCTACATCGGATATCGCCGCTCACCAGAAGGTCAAGGCTCCAGGTCCTCCGATCGGATTTATCGGGCGCCGCGAAGATGTGGCCGCGCTGCTCGCCGCGCTAAGGGATTCGCAGATCCCGCTCATCGTCGTTAAGGGCATGGGCGGCATGGGAAAGACGGCGCTGGCCGAGGAAACCGTGCGCATAGTAGCGGCCGAAGCGCTCTTCAGCACTATCTTCTGGCACAGCACTCAGGCGGAGAAGTTCGTCGGTGATGGCGTCGTCCGCACCGAGGTCGCAGAATATTCGTTCGAGGCGCTGCTCGACGATCTTCTCCGGCACTCGCGGCTGACCTGGAGCCCTGACGCACCGACCGCCGTGAAAGAGAAGATCGTCGGCGACTGGTTGGCCGACCACGACAACCGCGTGCTGATCGTGCTGGACAACCTCGAGACCGTCCGGGACCGAGATGCCCTGGTCGCCAGGCTGATGGACATTCTCGGCTGGGGCAAGATCCTGGTGACCAGCCGCTACTCGGTCCTGCGTGCCCGTGCGTTCACGCTTGACCTCGAAGGACTGTCGCCGGACGACGCCATCACCTTTCTCCAGAGGACGGCGGAGCGCCAGAACAACCGGAACCTGATAAGCGCCGGTCCCGGACTGCTGGCCCGCATCCGCGACGTGGCCGGCCGGGCGCCGCTGGCCATGCAGCTAATCAGCGGCCAGATGGACTACCAGCCGGTGGAGCAGGTTCTGCGGGTGATCGAGGAAGCCGGATTCAATGACCTGAGCTACGAGTTCTACAGTTTCCTGTTCCAGCGTACCTGGGAGGAACTGGACGGAGCAGCGCGCAAGGTGCTGATCGCCATGCGGCATTTCGACGGACGACCGACCGCGGGTGCGATTCTGGCCACGGCAGACATGACAGACAATGAACTCTATCCAGCGATAGCGAAGCTCGGGCAGCGATCGATGCTCGCGATGACGACAGGCAGCGAAACGCGCTACTCGCTGCACCCGCTCACGAAGAACTTCATCAACACCGACATTGTCTCCCGGTGGAAATGAGTAATGCCAGCCATAGTCTCAGATGAGCCAGGCCCTGCTTGGGACGAGAAGTGCCGCATACGTCGCATGCGATATTACATGGGGGAAGTGGTGGCCCACGCAGCCGACAACGTGAGGCTGGAGGCAGACCGGACCGACATCATGTCGGCCCTGGTGGTGGCACGCGAATGCTGTCAGCCCGACGATGTCGAGCAATGCGCTCTCTTTATCCGGGCCGTGGGATCTGTGGTCAGGTTCCTGGGCTTCCGCAACGCGCTGAACGAGCGAGTCGCCTGGGGAAAGTCCGCGCTGGAGGTGGCCAAGCTTATCGGGGACATGCCCGCGGTAGCTGAACTCTGCGCATCGGCCATCGCTTGGCCCTTGCTCCAGCTTGGCCAGTATGCCGAGGCCGAGCACTACTGCCTCGAAGGCCTCAAGGCGGCCGAGCAATGCCCCGACCCGAGGGTCGGGGCACGCTGGGCTGGCAACGCCGCACGGTCCCTGTCCGGCATCGCACGCGACGCCGATGACGCTCCCAAGGCGCAGCACTGGGCCAGCCAGGCGGCGATGTACGCCCGCCGCTGCGAGGACCAGCTGCTCATACGCGGGGCACAGCTAGATTTCGGGTACGCGGCCCTGCTGCTGGGCAATTTCGACGAGGCGGAGCACCTGTTTGCCGAGTTGCTCGCGGCGGAGGAGCTTGGAGACGACTGGGAGCGGATCGGGAACCGGTCGGGCGATGTGGCAATTGCGCTCATGAACCGGGCGCTAAGGTCAGACAGCGCCGCCGATCGAGCCCGCCTGTGCGACCAGGCCCGGGCGTACCTGGAGCGCAGCCAGCGGCTGGCCGAAGAGATCAGGCACGCGGTCCTGCAGGGCGAAATCGAAATCTCCCTCGCGACTCTGGCGCGCATCCAGGGCGACGAGGCCGAGTTCCGGCGATTGATGGCGAGTGGCCGACGCCGATTCGAGGAACTAGGGATAAGCCGTCAGGGCCGGGGCGAGCAATTCGTCATCTTCCCCGTGGACTGGCGCATCGCCAGGCCGCACGTGGCGCTTGGTCACCTTGATGAGGCTGAGTAGGCAGCCAGACTGGTCGAAGTCGTCGGCCTCTACGCCCCCACGGTTGGCTGGCCCTCGACCCACGTGACCGAATGCAGGCGCGGCGGCCGTAAACGTCTCTGCGGCCGATTCGTGCCGAAAATGGCTGCCTGACCCTGACACTCGCCGTGCCTACGATGGCGGTGTACCGGGCTGACAGCGACCGGGCGGACCGGGCTGATAATGAAAGGGGCGGCCGTGCCGGCATCGCGGGACGGGCGGGCGGACGTTCCTAATCAGCCAGACGCGGATCGCGCGCGATCCGGAGACCAGCCTGACCCTTGGTCGCGGGCCGGGCTGAAGCTGCGCCTTGAGCGCCTGCCGCCTGGGCACCCGAGCTCGCCGCGGTACGACGCTGATTCCGGCCGGGGGCCGGATGCGTCAGGGCGCGGCTACTGGGCCGAGGTGCCACGGTTCCTGCGCGCGTGGGCCGATCATGTCCGCCTGTGGCCAGCCGGGCGGCGGGCTGCCACGGTGGACCGCTCGCAGGATCCCGCCGGGTCCTGGCGGGGAGACGGGAACCAGTACCTGAGCCCGGAGCAGCACGCGCAGGCCAAGGACGTGATCGCCGGCGTCCAGCGGGCGGAACGCGCGCTGACCGGGCAGATGACCAACGTGGCGCGGGAGAATGCCTGCGGCGGCTGGTTAGAGGGCCTGCAGTTCCGGCGCAAGGGTGAGGAACGGCTCAAGGAGAAGATTGCCGAGAAAGTCGAGCACGAACCCGGCAGGACACCTGCCCAGGCAGCGCAACGGATAAATGACGCGATCCGCTATACCTTCTGCTTCGAGCCGGGGAAGTACACGGATGGGTACTGGGATGTCAAGCAGCGGCTGGAGGAACGCGAGTACAAGATGATCTACAGCGAGAACCACTGGCCCGATGATCCGGAGTACAAGGGGGTCTACACGCGCTGGGTGACGCCCGAGGGTCAACGGTTCGAGCTGCAGTTCCACACCCGTGAGAGCTTCCACGCCAAGCAGCAACTGACCCACCGGTCCTACGAACGGCTCCGCAATCCGCTCACGACGGATGACGAGCGGCGGGAGCTTCAGGCGTTCCAGCGGGATGTGTGCTACAGAATTAATGTTCCCGAGGGCACAACGGCCATCCCGAACTACGGCCGGAAGGGCCACAGTTAGATGCCAGACAAGATCACCTTCTATGCGATCCTCGATGAGGAAACGACAGTCGACCGACCCTACGGACTGGTGCGTCGGCTGGAATTCGACGGCGATGGTTTCACCGACGAGGGTCTTCGCCGCGACTTTAGTTGGAGCTTCACGCCGATCATCGTCGAGTGGAAACGAAGCGACTTCGACGACGATCTCGTGGAGGTCAGTCATGCGCAGGCCAGCGAGATAATCGAGTATTTCCGGGGGGAGTGGGGGCCGTTCGGCCAGCCCCTGGATTCGTGACCTGGCTCGCCTTGGCGTAGGCCATGATGTGGGTCGGCGTCGTCAGCCCGGCACCGCACGGCCTGAGCGGTCCGTATCTTCGCCAAGGAGCTCGCAGTGTCCATCGAGGACTTCGACCGCTACCCGTTGCTTTTCGGGGACAGCCCGGTCCACCCGCTCGAGCGCCTCACCAGGCACCTCGGTGGCGCGACCGTGTGGGCCAAGCGCGAGGACTGCAACTCGGGCCTGGCGTTCGGCGGGAACAAGACCCGCAAGCTGGAGTACCTGGTACCCGACGCGCTCGCCCAGGGCGCGACCCACCTCGTCTCGATCGGCGGAGTGCAGTCCAACCACACGCGCCAGGTCGCCGCTGTCGCCGCCAAGCTGGGGCTCAAGGCACGCCTGGTGCAGGAGAGCTGGGTGAACTGGCCCGATGCGGTCAATGACCGGGTCGGCAACATCCTGCTCTCCCGGATAATGGGCGCTCACGTCGAACTCGTCGAGGCCGGATTCGGGATCGGCTTCAAAGAGAGCTGGGAGAACGCCCTGGAGGAAATCCGCGCCCAGGGCGGCAGGCCGTACGCTATCCCGGCCGGCGCCTCCGACCACCGCCTGGGTGGCCTGGGTTTCGCGAACTGGGCCTACGAGGTGCAGAAGCAGGAGCTGGAACTCGGCATCTTCTTCGACACGATCATCGTCTGCTCGGTGACCGGCTCGACCCAGGCAGGCATGATCGCCGGCTTCGCCGGACAGGACCGCCCGCGCCGGGTGATCGGCATCGACGCCTCCGCCAAGATTGCGGAGACCCGGGCCCAGGTTGGCAAGATCGCCCGTAACACCGCCAGCCTCATCGGCCTGGGCCGCGAGCTTGGTGACGACGAGATCACGGTCCTGGAAGGCTGGGCCGGGGATTACTACGGCATCCCCGTCGATTCGACCCTGGAGGCGATCAGGCTGACCGGCAGGCTTGAGGGCATCATTGTCGACACCGTCTACGAGGGCAAGTCCATGGCCGGGCTGATCGATCTCGTGACCAGCGGCGACATCCCCAGTGACTCCAACGTCCTGTACGCGCACCTCGGCGGCCAGCCCGCCCTGAACGCCTACAGCGCACTCTTCCGCACCTGACGGCCGCGGCGCGGTAGGGCGTCACTGCCAGCCGGTGCAGTTGTAGCGCACGCGCTACGATGTCATACATGACGACGCCGCTCTCTATCCGGTTCGACGCGGCCGTGCTGGCCAGGCTGCGGCACCGCGCGTCGGCCATAACGGGCTCCAACGTGTCAGCACTGGCCCAGCGGCTGATCGATGAGGGCCTCAGGATGGCGGATCATCCGGGCGTGGTGTTCAAGGACGGCCCGTCCGGCCGCCGGGCGGCGCTCGCGTATGGCCCGGACATCTGGGAGATCGTCAAGTTCCTGCGCGAGGTGGACGAGCGCGGCCCGGCCGCGCTGGACGCCGCCGCCGAGGTGTTCGCGATTGACGCCGCCAAGGTCGCCGCGGCGGTCAGCTACTACGGGGACTACCGGGACGCGATTGACGCCGAGATCGCTGACGCTGACGACGCGTCAGACAGCGCCGAGGCGGCGTGGCGGGTTCAGCGGCAGCTCATCGCATGAACCGGCCGGCCGCTGGCCGGCTCGCGCTCGACGAGATGTTCTCGCCGGCGATCGCGGTCGCGCTGCGCGAGTTCGGGCACGATGTCGTCGCCGCAGCCGAGCGACCTGATCTGCGGTCGATGACCGACGGCGACCTGTTCGCGTGGTCGGCTGCGCAGCAGCGATGGCTGCTCACCGAGAACGTTAAGGACTTCCGGCCGATCATGCTGGAAGCACTGCAGGCAGGTAGCGCCATGACCGGCCTGCTGTTCACCAGCAGCCGCGCGTTCCCGCGTTCCCGGCGGAATGCGGGCCCGCTCATCCAGGCGCTCAATGCCTGGCTGGCCAGTGGCCCGCCCGCTCCGCCGCTCAAGGAGGACTGGCTGCGCGGCCCTGACAGCTGAGCTGGCAAGTGCGTCGGAACTGCACTGTAGAAGCCGTCGAAACTGCAGCCTGCGGGCGTGCAAGCGCTCCAGCTGCACGGAGTTCTCGCCGATGTGATCGAGCAGCCGCACGCCGCCGCCAAGCAGGACCGGGACCAGGTGAACCTCGATCTCGTCCAGCAGCCCGGCACGCAGGCACTGCTGGACGGCGGCGGAGCCCATCAGGCTGACATCCTTGCCGCCTGCTGCCATTCTCGCCTGCGCGACGGCGCTCGCGATGCCGTCGGTGACGAAGGTGTAGGCCGGCTCGCCGGGCGGTACGTACTGCGGGACGCGATGGGTCAGGACGAACAGCGGCGCCCCGGGAAGCGGGCCCTTTCCTCCCCATGCGTTGGATATGTCGTAGGTACGCCGGCCGGAAATGACCGCCCCGACGCGGCCGGCCATCGCGTCGAAGACCTCGGCGCTGGACGCTGACAGCTTGAAGGACTCGTAATACCGGCTCGGGGTGTCCCCGTCTGAATACCAGTCGAACAGCCGCGTGCCGCCTTTGCCCAGGGGCTGCCCAGGACCGTCGTCCGGTCCCGCGATGAAGCCGTCCAGTGATGCCGACAGGGCGGTAAAGATCTGCGTCATGCCCTCTCCTCCGATCAGCGCACAATAAGGCAGCCGCGCACCATCTCGGTAACCCGGATATCCCGCCGGTCCGGGGTCGCCGACCGGCACACCCTCGCGGAGATCGACCAGTGGCTCCGCGACTTCATCGGGTGGTAGGTCGGCTACTCAGGTGGCGCCGGCGCGGCGGCGGCGGCGAACGCGGCCATGGAGGGGAACTCCCAGTCGGGCGTGACGTCGCCCGGCGGGGCCGGGGTGGCGCCCCAGCCGGGCTTATCGTGGCGGCGGTTGATCCAGGCGGTGCGCAGCCCGGCTTTCTGTGCCGGGACATGATCGTGGAACAGGCTCTGGGCGACATGGAGGAGCTTGCCGTCGCCCACGCCGAGCCGCCGTGCCTCTGCCTGCAGCGCATCGAAGTTCCGGGGCGAGGGCTTGTAGGACCCGATGTCCTGCGCAGTCAGGATGCTGTCGAAGGTCACCCCGAGCCGCCGGTTGCTGCCGGCGAACGACTCGCGGTCGACGTTGGACAGGATGATCAGCTTGAACCGCGTGCCGAGGCTGGCCAGCGCGGCGGGGGAGTCGTCGAACGCGGGCCAGTCGGGCACGGACCGGGCGAGGTGCTGGGCGTCTTGGTCGGTGACCTCAGCCTCGAGTTCCTGCCCGAGGGCAGTGATGCTGCGGGCCAGGATGTCGGGGTAGAGCGCGCGGGGATCATCGGCTTCCGCGCGTGCCTGCTGCCTGCCGTAGGCCGCGAGCAGCGCCTCGTCGCCGAGTGCGAGCCCGCGAGACCGGGCCCACGGGGCGAGAACGCCGGTGATCCCTGCTTCCCAGTCGATGAGCGTCCCGTAGCAGTCGAAGCTGAGCGCCTCGAACTCAGTGATCTTCACGATGCATGCTCCCTGGTCGGCCTGGCATACCGCGATTCGCCCGCGTCAAGATACCCGCTGCAGGTGTCTGTCAGCACAGCGATGGCTTGCCGGGAGACGTCACATGACGTTGAGGCGCTCGACAGGCTGGCTCGTGACCTCGGCGATGACGTCGAAGTCGTTGTCCAGATGCAGGACAGTAAGCCCTGCGAGCTAGGCAGCCGCGGCGATGATCAGATCGGGGACCGAGGGTCCACGGTGCTGCCCCGGTCTGCGAGCAATGCCAGGACCTCGACTGACCGGTCCTCGGTCGCCGGGGTCAGGTACTCAACCGGCATGACGACAGGGGCGGTTGCTGCAGCCCGGCCCGCAGGGCCGGTCCCGATCTCGCCGAGTAGCCCGCCTCCAGGCGGGTGACCGTCGTGATGCGCACCAGGCCGCGCTCGATCCGGGCAGCCCACTCAGCGGCGTCCGGGCTGGCCGCCAGGCGCACCAGCGCGAACTTGTCGATCAGCTATGGCGTCACCGCCAGGCCTGTGCCATCACGTCCGGGTTGCCACCTCCTGTGATATCCCATGATCGCGTCGTGTCTCCACTCTCACCACCATGCCCGGCGATGTCGTCGCCGTAGCCGAGCGAGCGGATCTGTGGCAAGGGGCTGCGGTCGCGCTAGGAGGAGATGCGCTGGCGACGGGAGTTCACCGGCCTTTCCGTTCAGAATGCTCGGCAGATGCCGGACGGGCAAGACGGGGATCTCGCTCGCGGGCCGGCTCCCGGCGGATCCCGTCGGCCGGACGCCGGCGGGTCAGCTGAGCGGGCTGACCCAGCGGAGCGCCGGGAACCGGCCGAAGTCGTTGTCGTTCGAGCACAGGTCGGCGTTGTGCTCGATCGCGAGCGCGGCTAGCTGGACATCCGTGGTGAGATTGCCCGCAGTGCCCATGCCGTGCAGGAGGTCAAACGCGATGTCGAGGTGGCGGGGTCCGGGGGCCAGGAAGCTGACGTTCGGCTGGTCGAGCCATCCGGTCACGTGGCCGATGGCCGCCTGCCGGAAGCGGGAGATCACCGCGTAGAGCAGCAGGCTGACGTCGACCACGATCATGGGTCGCGCCGGGATACCTCGATGATCGCCTCGTCCTCAAGCTCGTCCGCGAGCCGGTTGAACCCCGTGAGGTCGAGGCCGGCCGCACTCCGGATTCATGGACGGCGACCCTGAACGGTGGATGCGTGATGTGCCTGTATGGGGGTGCTGATTGCCACTTCCTGGAGTTCGCCCGCGAGCCAGCAGAGGTCACAATCTGCTATCGGGGGGGTGCGATCTCTGGTACAGGGTAGACAGAATAACGACGCGGAGTAATATCGGCGTGTTCAATTGGCTATCCCGCTTGACGATTGAGTCTGAAACCCTGCGTTACAATGACGAATGGCCATGTCGGCCCTAAAGCCGACACACCTAGACAGGCAAACCAGGCAAACCATGACAACTAGAGATGATACGCGGTCGGAGTATCTGTCGGAGCTGGTTGACTCGCGGCAGATTCCGCTGGTGGACGTGCCCACGCTGAGTGACAATGCGGTGCGGCGGCTCGTCGCTCCGTTGGCTGGGCAGGTTCCGGTAGCCACATTCAACTCCGCGATCTGACCTGGGCCCGGCATGCGCCGGCCAACTGTACCGTCGCGCCAGTTTGTGCCACTACGTCAGTTTGTGGTGAAAGTCCACAGTCGCTGTGATCTTTCTTGTGATCACTGTTACGTCTACCAGGCCGCTGATCAGAGCTGGCGGGGCCAGCCGATGGCGATGTCCGATGAGACAATCGCCGCGACCGCGCGGCGAATCGCCGAGCACGCGAAGGCTCATCAGCTACCCGGAGTGCATGTTGTCCTACATGGCGGGGAGCCGCTGCTGGCCGGCCCGGCGCGGCTGCGGCGGGCCGCCGGGACGCTGCGGTCGGCCTTAGCCGGGGTGTGCGATCTCGACCTGCGGATTCATACCAATGGCGTGCTGCTGGACGAGGAGTTCTGCGAGTTGTTCGCCGAGTGCGGCGTCAAGGTCGGTGTTTCCATCGACGGGTACCGGGCCGCGAATGACCGGCACCGCCGGTACGCCGATGGCCGCAGCAGTTACGACCAGGTGCTCCGCGCGGTCGGCTGGCTGCGCACGGAGCGTTACCGGGACCTGTACGCGGGCCTGCTGTGCACGATCGACGTGGCCAACGACCCGGTCGCGGTGTATGAGTCGCTGCTGGAGCTGGATCCGCCGCGGATTGATTTCCTGCTGCCGCACGCCACCTGGGACGAGCCGCCGGCCCGGCCAGGCGGGCGGGCGACCGCGTACGCGGACTGGCTGATCGCGATCTTCGACCGCTGGCTGGCGGGCGGACGTCCAGTCGGGATCCGGACGTTCGACTCGATCATCTCGACAGCCGGGGGCGGCGGCAGCCTCACCGAGGCGCTCGGGCTCGGTCCCAGCGACCTGGTGGTCATCGAGACCGACGGCAGCTACGAGCAGGCCGACTCGCTGAAGGCAGCCTACGACGGCGCCCCGGCCACCGGCCTCAGTGTGTTCACCGCGGACCTGGACGCGGTCGGGCAGCACCCGGGGATCCTCGCCCGCCAGCAGGGGCTCGCCGGGCTCTGCGCGACCTGCCGGGCCTGCCCGGTCGTCACCAGCTGCGGCGGCGGCCTGTACGCCCACCGTTACGCGACGGCGAACGGCTTCGCCAATCCGTCGGTTTACTGCGCCGACCTGCTGAAGCTGATCAGCCACGTCAGCAGCCGGACTAGTGAGGCGCCGGTCGGCCGGGCTGCGGTCGGTCGGGCCCACGTCGTTCCCGCCGCCGAGTTCCATGCGCTGGCGGCCGGATACGGAGCCGCAAGCGCTATCGGGCATCTGGCCGAAACGCAGCAAAGCGTGCGCCGCGGGCTGGTAGGCGGGGTCTATCAAGCGGCTGCCGACGTTCCCGGCGCGGCTGCGCTGCACCTGCGGCCGGCGTGGGACCTGCTAGCCAGGATCGATGTCAGCAGCCCGCAGGTGCTCGCCGACGTGCTGGGCCACCCGTACGTCCGCGTCTGGGCAGTGCGCTGCCTGGAGCAGTTGCGCAAGGCGCCAGGCGAGCGCGTTCGCACCGATGCGGCGCTGTCCTCCGACCTCGGCCATCTCGGGGCAATCGCCGCTGCTGCGGCCATCAGGTCCGGCATTGACGCCCGCGTCGCTGTTCCGGTTCTGGATGGCGCCGTCCACCTGCCGACGCTGGGCCGACTGGTTTTCCGCCCCCCGGTGGTGCCGCCGCGAGGCGAGCCGGGACCCGGGCATGCTCCGGCGGCGCCGGGCCCGGTGCTGGCGACCGTGATCATCAGGGCGGCACTGGTCACGGTGGGGACATCGGACGGTCAGTGCGAGCTCTCCCGCCCCGATCTGCTGGCTGGCCGCCCGCAGGAAACGGAGCTCGGCTGCTGGCAGCCGGTGCGCACGCTGACGGCTCCTGGTATCTCGGTCACGCTGGAAGACACGGACCCCTATCGCGACTGCCATCAGTGGGCAGCGGCGCCCCGGCTCACCGACGCGGAGCTTGGCAACTGGCAGCGGAGTTTCCGGGATGCATGGGCCCAGATCCGGAAGGAGCACAGCGCATACGCCTCCGGCCTGGCGGCCGGGCTGCGCACGATCACGCCGCTCGCCGCCGCCCCGACTGGCCGGGACGTCAGTGCCACCGCACGGCAGGCCTTTGGCGCGGTCGCCGCCGCGTTGCCGGCCGGCCACGCCACCCTTGCCCTGCTGTTGATCCATGAGTTCCAGCACGTAAAGCTGGGCGCGGTACTGGATCTGTACGATCTATACGACACGTCCGATACCCGCCTGTTTCACGCACCGTGGCGGGACGATCCGCGACCTCTCGAGGGCCTGCTCCAGGGCACCTACGCTCACATCGCCGTCACCGATTTCTGGCGGGTCCGGCGGAACGCCGTAGCCGGCCCGGCAGCCAAGACAGCCGAGGCGCGGTTCGTGCACTGGCACGCTCAGACCGCTGGGGCGATCGAGGACCTGGCCGCATCAGGTTCGCTGACCCCGCTCGGCGAGCAGTTCGTCGGCGGCATGCGTCATTCCGTTGCCGTGATGCTCGCCGAGCAGGGGTCGTCCCAGCGACATGGAGTCGGCGAGTGACGGTAACACCCGGCCCTATCGGTGCCCCAGATGCGCCCCAGACGCGCCAGTCGCTGGCTGCCGATCTGCGCGCGCTGGGCGTCACGCCAGGCCAGGTGCTGCTGGTCCACGCTTCTATGCGCAGGCTCGGCGCGGTCCGCGGCGGAGCGGCAGCCGTTATGAAGGCGCTGCGCGACGTGCTCGGCTCCGAGGGCACGCTGATGGTCCCGACCGGGACCGCCGGTAACTCGGACACCTCGCGGCTCTACCTCGCCAGGACCGCCGGTATGACCGCTGAGCAGGTCAACCGGTACAAGGCTGACATGCGGCCCTTCGATCCGGCCACCACCCCTTCGGATGGCATGGGGCGCATCGCGGAAGAGGTGCGCACTACGCCAGGCGCGACACGGAGCGCCCATCCGCAAAGCTCCTTCGCGGCGCTCGGCCCGATGGCTCAGAAGCTGACGGACGGCCACCCGGTGGACTGCCATCTTGGCGAGTCCTCGCCGCTCGCTCGCCTCTACGAGGTGGGTGCCTGGGTGCTCCTTCTGGGGGTCGGCTACGCCTCTTGCTCGGCGTTCCACCTCGCCGAGTACCGCTACGTCCCCAACCCGCCAACACGTCGATACCGATGCGTCATAGCCGTGAATGGCCAGCCCGTCTGGCACGACTACGAGGACGTGGTCCTCGACGATAGCGATGCCGGCGCCCTGGGCGCCGACTTCGACCGCGCCGGACTTGCCGTCCGGGGGAATGTTGGCCGGGCCGACTGCCGCCTTGCGCCGATGGCAACGATGGTGGATTTCGCCTCAGAATGGCTTCGCGGGCGGCGGGACCCTACTCATCTTTAACTCCCGCCTCAGTGGTAGGAGTATGGCGGTGGAGCCCGGCCGCGCCGCCATGGCCGCCGTATGGCAAAGGCAGGGTCTAGCCATCGCCCAGTACCCCATATATCATCTAGGTTACCTAACTTCATGAAATAAGCGGTCTCCGCATGATCTGTGCGCGGCGGCCGGCCGCTGAGGGTGGGCTGCGGTAGGGGGAGCAGACGGCGATGATTTCACGGCACATACCCGAGCGTGCCGTCGTCAGGCCGTACTTTTTCCTCAGCTACGCACGTACGCCCAAGCTGGACCCGGCTGATCCGAGTGATCCGGACCGCTGGGTTAGCCAGCTTTACAGGGATCTTCGCACGCACATCGTAGATCTGACCAGGGTCCAGCCGAGGGCGGCCGGCTTCATGGACCGGAATAATCTTATCGGCAGCAGGTGGCCAGGCGAGCTAGCCGGTGCCCTCGCGACCTGCCGCGTGTTCGTGCCACTCTACTGCCCGCGCTATTTCGCTAGTAAGAATTGCGGTATGGAATGGTTTGCCTTTGCTCGCCGCGAGGCGAGCCGGAAGGCTAAAGGACTCCCGCCTGCCAATGCCATGATGCCCATTGTATGGGTGCCGGTAAAAGAAGACCAGATGCCGGAAGTGGCACGGCCTATTCAGTATGGTCATCCCGACCTTGGCTCCCGCTACACCACGGACGGCTTGCTCTGCCTGATAAAGCTGAGCCGGTACCGGGATGACTACGAGGCTGCCGTCCTGCACCTGGCTCGCCGTATCGTAGAGGTCGCAGACGAGACTCAGATCAGGCCCGAACCTCCCGCTGACTTCTCCTTGCTGCAGAACTCCTTCTCAATCGGCCTTGCCCGGCGTCCCAGGGCCCGGGAGCAGATGCAGATCACGGTCCTTGCGCCAGACGCCAGAACGCTTCCCGACGGTCGCTCAAGAGCCTATTACGGCGACACAGCCCGCACATGGAGCCCGTACCATCCGGATTCCTCACAGCCCCTTGCCGACTATGCCGCGGAGCTGACAACGTGCTTTGGCTGCGAATCTGACGTGGGAACCTTTGACGAGCACGCCGCCGGCTGGATGGCTAACGGGAGAGCGATCCCGCCCGGCATTTGCCTGGTGGACCCATGGGCTGCGATCTCGCCCGGATTCCGGGAGCGACTCCGCCGCCTGAACGAGACTGAGCCGCGGTGGGTCAGCGTCCTGCTGCCCTGGAATAGGCAGGATACCGAGTTAACCGCTGCGGAGCAGCAGGTCCGGCAGGAAATAGAAACGGTTTTGAACCGCAAGCTCGGCAGTGTCCCGCGCCGGTGCCGGATGGCAGCGACGGGTGTACCGACCCTCAGCGATTTCGCCGATATCCTGCCCCAGATGGCCATGATCATGATGAAGAGGTACCGCAAGGGCAAGAACGGGCGGGCCTATTCGCCTATGGATCACGTTGATCGCCCCCGGCTGAGGCGGGCAGAACCATAAGATCCCGGAGGATCCTGATGAACGACGCTGGCCATGGTGAGATCGTCACCTTCTACTCTTACAAGGGCGGGACCGGCCGTACCATGGCACTCGCGAACGTTGCGTGGATTCTCGCCAGCAGCGGAAAGCGGGTCTTAGCTGTTGACTGGGATCTGGAGTCGCCGGGGCTGCATAAGTTTTTCCACCCGTTCCTCGATGAATCCACGATCAGTGACACTCCCGGCGTTATTGATATCATTCACGAGTACGCCCAGGCAGCGTCAAGTGACAGGCCGCGGCCAGATGGCTGGCATCTGCAGTACGCACGCGTACTACCCCACGCTGTTTCCCTAAGATGGGATCATTTCCCTGGCTCCGGCGGCCTGGATTTTCTTTCCGCTGGCCGCCAGAATCGTGATTATTCGGCCTCTGTCTGCTCGCTGGACTGGGATAATTTCTATGACCAGCTAGACGGAGGCCCGTTCTTCCGAGCAATGCGCGCGGATATGAAGAATAATTATGATTACGTTCTGATCGACAGCCGTACCGGGCTGAGCGACGTCGCGGACATTTGCACGGTCGAGCTCCCTGACGTCCTTGTCGTCTGCTTTACGCTGAACGACCAGAGCATAGACGGTGCTTCTTATGTCGCCCGTCAGATCAGCGGCCGTTATCGCGGTAACAACATCCGGATACTGCCGGTTCCGATGCGTATAGAGGATGGCGAGAAAGAGAAGCTGGACATTGGCCGGGCGCTGGCCCGGATGAAGTTCGACGGCTTTCCCGCAGGCGTGACCCCTGAGATGTCGGCACGGTACTGGGGATCGGTCGAGGTTCCGTACAAGCCTTTCTACGCCTTTGAAGAGACTCTGGCGACATTTGGTGACGATCCGGGATCCCCGAACTCGCTGCTCGCGTCGTTCGAGCGGATTACCGATCCGGTCACCGCGGGGCAGGTCAAAGGCATGCCGCCGCTGGCCGAGGACCTTCGGCTGCGCTACCGGGACATTTACGTCCGCCGTCAGCCAATGGCGTCGGCTGAGGTATATCTGAGCTATGCGCCGGAGGAGCGGATGTGGGCCGACTGGATCGAGTCGATCCTGACCCGATCCGGTTTCCGAGTGCTGCCGCGCAGCACGGTGGCGGAAGATGAGGCTGACGCTGATTACGTCGCCCAGACCGAGCGCGAGTTTCAGGCCGCGTCGCGCGCGATCATGCTGCTCTCCGGCTCCTACGTGCACTCGCGCGCGGCCAGGGCGATCTGGGAGGCAATGTCGGCTGCCGACGCCGCCGGCTCACGTCGTCAGCTGATTCCCGTCAAGGTCGGCGACGTGCGGCTCGGGCCGCCCTTCGTTGACCGTCCGACGGTGGACTTGGCGCGGCTGAACGCGGACGAGGCCACCGCGGCGCTGCTGCGGGCGTTCGACCGACCGGCCCTGCCGCCCCGGCGGGCGGGGAACGAGCCCGACGAGCCGCGCTTTCCCGGAACGGTTCCGCCGATCTGGAATGTGCCGACGAGGAATGCCGATTTCACCGGCCGCGGCGCAACCCTCGAGCGATTGCGCGACAAGCTGGCAGGCGGCGGCATGACGGTCGTGCTTGCACAGGCGCTATACGGCATGGGCGGTGTCGGCAAGACCCAGGTGGCGCTTGAGTATGCGCACCGATTCAAGGCTGACTACGACCTGGTCTGGTGGGTGCCATCGGAGCGAGCTAACGAGATCAGCCAGGCGCTGGCGAACCTTGCCGCCCGGCTTCGCCTGCCGGTCGGTGACAACGTGGTGGAGGCGGCGGACGCCGCTCTTGAAGCACTGCGCCGCGATACGGCCGGGCGCTGGCTTCTCGTCTTCGACAATGCCGAGGATCCCAAGGAACTGGAGGACTTCCTGCCGACCGGGTCGGGCCATGTGATGATCACGTCGCGGAACCAGGCATGGAGCCACGCGGCCGAGCCGCTCGAAGTGGATGTCTTCACCCGGGACGAAAGCGTTGCGCACCTGATGCACCACGTGCCGGACCTGGATCTGAACGACGCCGACAGGGTGGCGGCGGCTCTTGGCGATCTGCCTCTGGCAGTCGAGCAGGCCGGGGCGTGGCTGGAGCAGACCGCCACGCCTGCGGCCGTCTATGTCGGACAACTCGAAACGCAGGCCACCAGCATCCTGGCGCTGAACCAGCCGTCGGACTACCCGGTGCCTGCAGTGGCGACCTGGAACCTGTCCCTCGCGCGGCTGCAGCAGCGATCACCGGCGGCTGTCCGGCTGCTGCAGCTGCTGGCGTTCTTCTCGCCAGGGCCGATCTCCATGACCTTGCTCTACAGCGACGAGATGATCGAGCATCTACTGCCCTTCGACCAGACGCTGAGCGAGAAGTTCATCCTCGGTAAGGTGATCAGGGACATCAGCCGGTTCGCGCTGGTCAAGGTAGACCCGGGGAGCAACTCGCTGCAGATCCATCGCCTCGTGCAGGCCGTGATCCGCTCCCAGATGAACGAGGCGGAGCAAGAGAAGGCCTGCCATGAGGTGCACCAGGTCCTGGTCGGCGCCCGCCCGCGCCGGGGGGACACCGACGACCCGGAGAACTGGGACCGTTACAACATCATCTGGCCGCACCTGGTGCCGTCTCGTGCCGAGGAATGCAAAGACGAGCGGACTCGCCAGCTACTGATCGACTGGGTGCGGTACCGGTGGAAGCACGGCGAGTTCGAGCAGTGCCTCAGTCTGGCTGGTCGGCTGGAGAACCAGTGGACCCAGCAGTTCGGCCCGGACCATCCGCAGACGCTGTATCTCCGCTTCCACGTCGCGAACGTGCTGTGGTCACTGGGCCGTTTCGAAGAGGCCCGCGACCTGGACACGTACGTGCTGGAACGGCAGCGGGAGGTGCTGGACTCCGACCACCCGCACATCCTCATGACAGCCGGAGGGCTCGCCGCCGACCTGCGCGCGCTCGGCGAGTTCCAGGAGGCGCTCAGGCTGGACCAGGAGACTCACGAGCGCTTTAAGGATCTGTTCGGGGACGACAATCCGCGGACCCTGGCCGCTGCCAACAATCTGGCAGTCTCGCTCCGCCTGGTAGGCGACAGCGTCGCCGCACGCCGCATGGACGAGGACACGCTGGCCCGGCGGCAGGAGGTCCTCGGCCCCGACCATCCCTACACGCTGTTCTCGGCTGCCAGCCTGGCCCGCGACATGCGCGAGGTAGGGGATTTCCGGGATTCCGTCGACCTCCTGCGCACCACTTACGCCAAGTACCGCGCCGTTCTGGGCGACGACCTGATGGATACGCTGCGCACCGCGAAGAGCCTGGCGGTATCGCTGCGTAAGGCGGGTTTCCAGACCGAAGCCATTGACCTGACTCAGCAGACCTACAAGCGCTATCTGGAACGCTACGGCAGGAAATCACCGGACGCCCTGTCGTGCGCGCTTAATCTCGCCTGCGACTACTCGGCGCTCGACGACAAGCACAGGGCGCGTGAGCTGGTCACCGAGGTCAGGGCCGAGTATCAGGCCAGCCTGGGCGAGAACCATCCGTACACGCTGATCGCCGCCAACAACCTGGTGACGTACCTGCGCGGCACCTCCGCGCTGGCGGAGGCGCGTCAGCTCGCCGAGGAGACGCTGCTCGCGATGCGCAGCAGGCTCGGCGAGGATCACCCTTACACCTTGTCCTGCGCGATTAACCTGGCCAACTGCCTGGGTGACGCGGGGGAGTTGGCCGAGGCCGAGGCGCTGGAACGGGAGACGATCGCCAGGCTGGAGCAGAAACTCGGCACGCGGCATCCGGACACCCTGGCCTGTCAGGCTAATCTCGCGGTCACCTTGCACCGCTCCGGTCAGCAGGAAGAGGCTGAGCAGCTAAGGGGACGGATCCTGGATGAGTTTGCCGAAGTACTGGGGGCACGGCATCCGAATGCGCTGCTGCTGGAGACCTGGGAGCGGATCAACCGCGACCTGGAACCGCAGCCTGCCTGATCAGCTGTGCAGCGAGACTGGCCGGGACTCCGGGCGGATCGATTAGTCGCGCGGAGTGCCGGCCGCTAGCCAGCGCAGGATGTCCGCCAGCACGTCAAGTGCGCCGAAATGAGCGGCGCCCGGCTGTACGAGGACCTGGGCGCCCGGGATCCGGTCGGCAAGCCATCGTGCGTGGCTGGCCGGTGAGAAGACGTCGCCCTCGCCGTGCCAGAGCAGTACAGGAACGGCGATGGCGGCCGGGTCGAAGCCCCAGGGCGAGCAGAAGGCAAGTACATCATCGATCCAGCCTGCCGGTGACGCGCGGAGCGCCTCGGCGAAGTTGCGCACCAGCATGGATCGAATGCCGCTGTCGGCGACCACCCGCCGGTCCGCGTCGGGAAGTTCCGCCTGGAGCCTGGCTATGAGGCTGGCCGGATCAGCGCGGATTGACTCAGCGGCCGCCGTCAGCCGGGCGGCGATCGGATCATGGCCCGCTGCCGCCGCAGTGAAGTCGATGACGTTCGACGTTGACATCCCATCGAACCAGTCAAGGCCATCAGCGCCATGCGGGGCTAGCCCGACCAGGACCGCGGCCCTCGTGGTCCGCTCCGGCAGCATGGCTGCGCAGGCAAGCGCATGGGGCCCGCCCCCGGACCGGCCGACGACGGCGAACCTGGTGAGCCTGTACCGGTCGGCAATCGCCGCGACATCTGCGGCCACATCCGCCACCTGCCGGCCGGCCAGTCGGTCGGACCGGCCGTAGCCTGGCCGGTCGAATGCGATCAGCCGCACGCCCAGCCGGTGCAACACAACGCCACGCGGACGCGGGCCGAGTCGGCTCCCTGGCGTTCCGTGCAGCAGGAAGATGGGAACGCCATCAGGATCGCCGAACAACTGGACGCTGAGCCGCCGCCCGTCTGCTGCCGTCACCGTCTCCATCTGCGCATTCCTTCACCGGAATCCGCGCCACCCGGCGGCCCCGGGCGACGTAGTCCAAGCGTCACGCTGCCGGCGCCGCATCGGAAAGGATGCCGGCCTTGCGGGTTATCAGCCTCGTCGGCTTGGCCGGTCTTCCTGGAGCCCGTCCACGACGCGCGACGGCTAGTCACTCGGCATAATATTGCCGCCTGACGCTCGATTGCCATTTGAGGAAAACGTCGTTGAGGCCAGTACTACTTCCAGACGCCGGCATCGGATGGATAAAGACATCGGTTACTCCAATGTCAAAAATACCCCCTGATATTCCCGCATCCCGGAAAATGAGTAACGGCAGGCCGAGGCCAAAAAGTATCCCAGCCTCTAGATTATTCCAGGGGGTGGGGAAAGCAGTAGCCTGTCGGCGTTCCTCGGCCGGGCTTCCCGGCTTATCTATGCCGCCAAGGCTCCGGAACTGCTCGAACCCCAGGATGACGCCGCCGGCACAGTGCTTGGCTATGACCAGAACCTCGCGCAGAGGAAGCTCAGTAGGATAGTCGGAGCGGCCAAGGGCGCGGGGAGCGAGTTTGTATCGCTTTAGCTGGTGCAGAACAATTGATCGCGCATTCTCTTGCTGTGGGTTCAGGCTGGTGGGGCACGAGACGAAAACTGGAATGTCCATACCTGCGTGACCTCCTCGGATAAACTGCGCCCCGCCGATGCCCAGCTGCGTCCGAATGGCGCGGTTTGCCGACGGCCGCTCAAGCTGGCGCAGCCCTATCATAAGCTGAGCATGCTGCTTGCCAATACTGTTGGCGACCCTCGCCTTTGGCTGACCATCTCTCACTCAACTGCCTGGTATCCGCGCGCGAACTGCTCGCTCGTTACTGGCCACCGCACGCTGCCAGGCCCTTGGACGATCCAATCGCGGGGATGAGCGAGCGCTCGTCCTTCCATTGTTCGCAGCACCACGGCATCGCTGACGCGCCAGGCACGAACGATTCCGGTGCGCAGCCAGCGATCCCCAACTAGCGGCTCATGGGTGTCCCGAAATTCCGGGTCGCGGATCGTCCGCTCATCGCCGGACTCATCGATGACACGCCAGTCACCTCGGGCGCCGGACAGTTCGTCGCCACACAGGTTCCGCCAGGCGTGGCTGGCGGTGAGCCGCTTGGCGCGGACCTCCCCGACGCGCAGAAAGTCGGCTGCGCCGGCGGGTCCGCAATCTGGCAGGACTGGCATGAAGCCCACGGCTTCAAGTTGCGCGAGCTGAGATCTCAGATAATGGCAGTTCCGCTCGCGCGTCTCATCGGAAAGATCATCCCAGGGACGCAAGATGCTATTGACTAGAGCGTAGTCGTCGTCTTGCTCGCCAAGCCGCCAGCCGGCCGCCCGGCGGCGCTTGTACCAGCGGAAATGCTCCTTGCGGGCCACTTCCTCGACGTCGCGGTCACCGAGTTCCACAAAGCTCCCGGGGACAACCGTTCGGCTGGGAACCCAGCGCCTGCCCTGCTCGGCCACCGCCGCCATGATGGAGCGGAGCTCCAGGATGTTGTCCTCGCGGACGAAATCCGTCAGCTTCTCCCACGGCCGGCGGGTGAGTTCCTTCGGCCCGCCCGGAGCGGCCGGGTGCCGCAGCCGGTAGCACTCGTGCCAGTGCCGGGCGATCCTGGTCCAGGTGTCCTCCGGTGCCTCGCCGCCGACGAGCAGCGCCCGCTCGAAGGGCTGCAGCAGGTCGAAGACGGCGCCGGTGACGCCCGCCCCGTCCGCGGACAGCACGAACACCGGGGTTCTGGAGTGCAGCTGGGCGGTCCGGCCGGCCTCGTGCATGCTCGTCTCCGAGGGGGCGTCGGCGATGACCACGGCGGTCCCGGCGGTCTCCGCGGGCGTCATGTCGTCCAGGCAGGCGAGCAGGTGATCGCGCCAGGTCTGCGTGCGCGCGACGACATCGGGCAGCGCTGCGGCGATCGGCAGCGGCGACGAGGCGCGGTACTCACGCCGCAGGTCCTCCGCTCGCCGGTCCAGCAGCACGACGCGCCTGACCTGGCGTGGTGCCGCCTCGGGCTGGGCCGCCTCGGGCGGTGCCGCCCCGGCCTGGGCATCGCCGAAGGCCGCCGCCTCGTAAAGCTCCAGGTCCTCCCAGGCGCGACGGGCGATTTCCAGCAGGATCGCCAGCGCGAGCGTGCTGTCGCCGCAGAGCACCACCTGCTCCGCCCCGGTGCGGAAGATCTGGCGCACCAGCGCGCGGGCGGTCGATTCCTGCGGGCTGATGGCGTCCTCGAACCACCGGTCCGACGCGCCGATCCGCTCGCCCCGCCACAGGTCGGCGTGGCGCGGGTCATCGATCCGCGCGATCAGATGGGGCGGCCTGTCCGGATCCGCCCGGATCCGGCCGAGGACGTGCTTAGCCGCCTCCAGGATCGCCTCGTTGTCCGCTGCCTCCGGCCGCAGCGAGAACAGGTAACGCAACTGCGGGCCGCGTAGCCCCTTGAGCAGCGGCATGAGCACCCGCGGCAGCATGGGGTCGGCCACCACCACCCGCGCGCCGGTGCCCCTGGCCTCCTCAAGTAAAGGATGACGCCCGTCCGGCTCGATGACCACGACGCGATGCGGGGATCCGGCGGACGTCAGGCAGCGCAGCAGCGGGATCGTCATCGCGTCCAGGCCGGTGAGAATCGTCGCGTCCTTCACCAGGCGCGCCATGAGCCGGTCAATCGGCTGCCGGAGCAGCACCGCCGCGACCGCGAGGGCACCGACGAGGGCGGCGCCGAGGCATACGGTCCGCGCGAGCTGCAAGGCCAGCGGATACTGCAGCGACGGGCAGGTCCTCGTCCCGTATCTCGGCTCCAGTGATCCGACATACAGGCTGAGGACCCAGGCGGCTACGGCCGTCCGCGACTGTCCTCCCCGGCACGGAGCGAGGGATGCCGTGCCGAGAAACCCCCCGATGACGACCATCGCGATGACCACGATCAGCCCGACGGACTCCGGCTCCCGCCGCCGCGGCCGCCAATAGATGATCGCCGCCAGCACCCACAGGGCTACGACAAGAAACAGCGTGCCGTCGTCATGGGGCCTGAGCCACGCGTGCCACGATGCGTGGTCCCGGTAGAACAATCGCGGGTGACGAGCGGAAACCCACGCTCCCACCGCCACGAACGCGGTGACCAGTGCGGCGGGGGCCGCCGGTACCGCCCACAGTGCCCGGCGGATCCAGTATCGCATGCCTGCCCGGGCGTCCGTGGTCACGGCCTCTCCGGACCGGATTTGCCTCGTGCGGCGGCGATCCGCGCGGCAGCCCGACGCCGCGCGATCAAGCCGACCATGTGCCTACGCTGCCACAGCAGAAGGCGCGGCGCCAGGAGAGCGGTCGCCCGGCCGCCGGAAAGATCGTCAGACAGGAATGGTCAGCAGCGGACGTCGCCGCCCGGTAACTGGCAGACTTCACGCAAAGCCGAACGTGGCCTTATGCGGCCAGTGCCCGCGGAGGGGATAATCGATGTGCCGGCTATTCGGAATGACCGCCGGGGCCAAGCCGGTCGGCGCCACTTTCTGGCTTCTGGACGCCCCCGACTCGCTGGAGGCGCAGAGCCACCGCAACGTCGACGGAAGCGGGATCGGCTTCTTCGATCCCGCCGGGCACCCGGTCCTGGACAAGCAGCCGGAGCCCGCGTTCTCCGACGAGGAGTTCATCCGGGCGGCGAAGCACGCTGTGTCGACCACCTTCGTCGCCCACGTGCGCTGGGCGACCGCCGGCGGCCGGACCGTCGCGAACACGCACCCGTTCGCGATGAGCGGCCGGATCATGGCGCACAACGGCGGCTTCGGCGACCTCGCCCGCCTCGACTACCAGCTGGGCACCTACCGCAAGCTCGTCCGCGGCGATACCGACTCGGAGCGCTACCTCGCCCTGATGGTCCAGCAGATCGACGCCCACGAGGGGGACGTCGGAGCGGGAATCACCGCCGCGGCGCGATGGATCGGCCAGCACCTGCCGGTCTCCTCGCTGAACGCGATCGTCACCGCACCTGGTGAGCTGTGGGCGCTGCGCTACCCGGCCCAGCACGCGCTGCACATCATCGAACGGCCCGCCGGGAACAGCATCCCGGCCGCTCAGGACAGCCGGGCGGGCACTCCCGCGGGCCAGCCGGCGATGGCGCGTCCGGGCCTGCACCTGCGCAGCTCGACATCGTCGGTGCACGCGCCCGCGCTGCGCTCGGTGCCGACCGTGGTCGTCGCCTCGGAGCAGCTCGACGGGGAGCGCGACTGGCGGATGCTGGAACCCGGCGAGCTGATCCATGTCCGACGCGATCTCAAGGTGGAATCCGCCGTGGTGATCACCGAGCCGCCGGCCCGCCTGGTGCCCCTGCCGGCGGGCAACCCGAACGTCGACACCTGACCGGGTCGTTACGCCGGGGATTTCTCAGTCATTCTGACTGAGAAATCCCCGGGATCATGAAAATCCGCCCGCCCGCCCGGCCGCGCCGGGCTCAGCCGATGAGGGGCAGCCGGGGATCGTCGTGCGGTGCGCGGCCCGACGCGGCGCGCACCCAGGCCATGTCGTCAGCCAGGTCAGCGGGCCGCCCCGGCACGTAGCGCCTGGCGATCAGCTGGTCCAGGATCGCGGCGGTCATCGCGAGCCCGTCAGCGGTGGCCATGCTGTCCTGGCCGAGGGCGTCGGTGAGATCAAGTCCGTGCACGACGGCCTCGACGATCCGGCTGGGCACGAACTCGCCGAGCTGCATCAGCGCGTAGTAGCCGGAGCCGACCGCGGCGGGCGGGGTGGCGCGCGACTCATCGATGGCCCGGCTGAACGTCTCGTGCAGGACGTCGGACATGTCCGACGGCTTCTTCCCCTCCACCATGGTGTACGCGTAGCTGTAGACGACCGGAGCGACCTCCGAGCGGGGGAAGATGAAGAAACTCACCCGGTCGCGCCCGACCTGGCCATCCTGCTGGCTAGAGATCAGCATCCGGGTGAGCCCGATGGAGATATCGAAATGGCCCGCCAGTTCGAACACCGTCCAGGGTGGCAGCGCGTCGTCGACAGGCTGGAGCAGCGTCGGCCGCCGCCAGTCGTCCTCCGTTAGGCCGCGGAACGCCTGCTCTACCTGCCGCAGCTCAGCGTCCAGCGTCTGCACCGCATCCGCATAAGTGCCCATTCCTACCTCCGGTTCCGCTACCGACATCGGAGCCCCTGCCCGGGCCGCTGTCAAGTGCGGCCACGACTGCGCGTCGCCGGTATCAGCCGGATCGAGGCCCGTCGCGGGGCGTGCCGCTCATCGGGCCGAGGGCCCCTCGAAGGCCGTGATGAGCTGGTCGCGCAGGCCGGGGTCCGCCAGGACGAGGACGTCATCCCCGGCCAGCAGCCTGGTGTCCCCCTTGATCGGCACGAGCTGGCCGTCTCGCACCACGAAGCTGACCCATGCGTCACCGGGCAGCGCGGCGAGCTGGTCGATGGTGCGGCCGTCGGCCGGCGAGCCGGCCTTGATCGTGAGCCGGTGCACGCCGCTTGGCTCGTCCTGCAGCCGGACCCCGAGCGCCCAGGGCTCCGGCTCGACCACGCGCATCTGGACGCGCAGCAGCCGGGCGACCGCTGGCGTCAGGCTGCCCTGCACGACGACGGAGAAGACGACGACCACGACGACGATGCCGTACAGGCGCTCGGCGCCGGGTACGCGAGCGGTGAGCAGGAAGCTGCCCAGCAGGATCGGCACGGCGCCCTTCAGGCCGGCGAACAGCACGAACGTGCGCTCGTTGCGCTTCAGCCGGGCGGGGATCAGGCACAGCCCGACCAGCACTGGCCGGATGGCGAACGCCAGCGCCACCCCGAGGATGAGCCCCGGAACCCACACGTCGCTGCGGGCGATCTCGGTGATGTTGATGGTGAGTCCGAGGAAGACGAAGGCGACGATCTCGGCGAGGCTGGCCAGCGCGGAATGGAACCGCTCGATCTCCCGCTTGTACGGCGCGCGCTGGTCGCCCAGCACGATACCGGCGGCGAAGACGGCGAGGAAGCCCGACCCGCGGGCGAGCGCGGCGATGCCGAACAACAGCAGCGCGCTGGCCAGCGTTCGGAGCGGATACAGGCCCTCGCTGGGCAGCGGCACCCGGCGGGTGAACCAGAGCAGGGCGTGGCCGCCGGCCACGCCGACTGCGGCGCCCACGCTCATCTGCACCAGGAACTCCCCGCCGACCTGGCCGAACGCGCCCAGGCTGACGCCGCCAGCGGTGATCAGGCTGGCCATCAGCGCGATCCCCACCGGGTCGTTCGCGCCCGATTCCCCTTCCAGGATGGTGCCGCCGCGGCCGGAGACCTCCCGCTGCCCGAGGACGGAGAACACCACCGCCGGGTCAGTCGGCGCTACCGCCGTGGCCACGAGCAGCGAGACGTACCAGGCGAGGCCGAAGGCGAAATGCACTACCGCGGCGCCGGCGGCCACCGTGAGGAACGTGCCCGCCACGCCGACGACGGCAATAGGGCCGGCCGCGGACCGGAACCGGGCCCAGCCGATGTGCATGCCGCCGTCGAACAGGATGCACGCGAGGGCGACGGTGACTACCCGTTCCACCGCCTGCTCCGGCGGCGCGTGCAGCGCGGGGATGACCTTGACCGCGATGGCGGCGCCTATCAGCACCAGCGCCGGGGAGGGGAGCTTCACCCGCTCGGTCAGCCGATTCGACAGCACGGCGACCAGTCCCACCGCGGCAGTCAGCACTATCACGAGAGCGAACGGCTGAGTGTCGGTCACGATGCTCCCCCTGGCCGGGCATGGCTACGGCATTGCCGACCAGGCTTCCCGGCGCGCCACGACCGACTGTAACCGGTGCGCCGGGACCGGGCGCGGTGCTCAGGCCGAGGCGGGACGTGCCTCGCGTCAGGAGGCGGGAACCGCGGCCAGCCCGGCCTGGGCTACGTCCATGTCCTGGCTGTAGTGTCCGCCGCTGACGCCAATCGCCCCGATGACCGCGTTACCGATCTTTATGGGGTAACCGCCGCCGAACACGATCAGCCGGTCGATGCCGGGGGCCGCGCCCATGGCGAGCGGCGGATCTTCCTTGACGAAATCGTGCCAGCCATCGGTGGACAGGCCGAAGCCCGCCGCCGTGTAGGCCTTGTCCTGGGCTATCTGGACCGACAGCAAGGCCGCGCCGTCCATCCGGCTGAACGCCTTCAGCACTCCGCTGTCGTCTACCACGGCGATGACGAAGGGATGGCCCATCTCCTCCGCCTTCCGCTCCGCCGCCGCGATCATGGCCCTGGCCAGCTCGCTGGTCACGCTCGGTCGCTCAAACGTCGCCGCCATCCGTACCTCCTAGCCCTGGCCCCGGCGCGGGGCCGGTCACGGCGTACCGCAGCTCGGCTTCTCGCACCTGGGGCAGTCCGATGAAATCGTTGAACTCGCCGAATGTCGGCAGCTCGCGCAGCACCGCGGCCGGGGTTCCCGCCTCGGCGATCTCGTGCAGTATCCGCCGCATGGCCGCCGTCGCCGCCAGCAGGGTGCTGATGGGGAAGATCACTATCCGGTAGCCAAGCTCCCGCAGGCGGGCCAGGCTCAGCGGCGGGGTCTTGCCCCCCTCCGCCCAGTTGAAAAGCAGCGGCACTCCCGGGAAGGCCCGGGCTACCTCCTCGGCTTCCTGGTCGGTCATGACGGCTTCGATGAAGAGCACGTCGGCCCCGGCCTCGCGGTACAGCCGCCCGCGCTCGATGGCCCGCTCAAGGCCCTCCACGGCCCGCGCGTCGGTCCTGGCGATGATCACGAACTCGGGCTGGGCGCGCGCCTCGGCCGCGGCCCGGACCTTCGCCGCCATCTCCTCGGCCGGGATCACGAGCTTGCCTTCCATGTGCCCGCACTTCTTGGGGGCCACCTGGTCCTCGATGTGGATCCCGGCGACCCCGGCGGCCTCGTAGGCGCCGACGGTGCGGATCACGTTCAGCGGATTGCCGTAGCCGGTGTCAGCGTCGGCGATCACCGGGATGTCCACGCAGGCGGCGATCCGGGCCGCGTTGCCGGCCATCTCGGTCATCGTCAGCAGGCCCACGTCCGGCCGCCCGATCAGCGCGGCCGATGTCCCGAACCCGGTCATGTACACCGCAGGGAACCCGGCCTCCTCGACCATCCGGGCGGCCAGCGGATCGAACGCGCCCGGCGCCACGATGGTCTGGCCGGACTCCAGCAGGGTTCGCAGCCGGGCCGCCGCGCCTGGCCGCCGGCGCAGACGCGCCGTCACCGGATATCCCCGGCCCGCCGCCCGGCGCCGGCGGCAGCGTTCATCCTGGCCATTCGCGCTTCCCTCCGGCCGCTGGTTCGCGAGTGCACACAGTACAGGCCAGCCCGGTGAGCAGTTCCGCGAGAGCCGGACCGGCCTTGATCACGTTTCGCCTGGACACCGGCCGCCTCGCTGCCGCGGCCGCCCACTTCGCGCCGCACGTCCCCGTCGTCACCTGAACGAGCCGTCAGTCCCGGCCCGGCCTGACGTAGCCGAAGAACGCGCGGCGCTTGATCAGCTCGGCGACGTCGGCGGGGACCATGCGCTCCCAGGAGTCGTCGCTCGCGGCGATCCTGCGGAGCACGTCGCGGCTGAAGATCGGCAGGCACTCGGGCCGGTAGTTGTCGAGGTGAACGAAGCTGCCCCGGCCGGCTAGGTAGTCGTACAGCGGCTGCAGCTCCGGCCGGACGCTGATGTCGTTCACGGTCTTCAGCTCGTCGTCCGGCGAGGGCTGCAGCGGGTAGACGTACAGCCTCAGGTCGTTCTTGAACAGCCGCCCGAAGCTCTCCAGGATCCCGCCGGGCAGCCGCGCGTGGTTCTTCTCGTCGAACAGGTCGATCAGGCTCGGCACGCCCATCACAATGCCGATTCGCTCGCTGGTCCGCTCGCCGATGTAGGCGGCCAGCCGGTAATAGTCGAAATAGTCACTGATCAGCACGGTCATGCCGCACGCCGCGAGCAGCTCGGCCCGGGCCAGGAAGTCCCGGCGGTCCACGTCGGCGCCGCCGGCCAGCAGGTTGCGCATGGTGATCTCGGTGAGCGCCAGCACGGGCTTGCCCGCCACGGCGGGATCTGCCTCGAACTTGGCCCTGGCCGTCTCCAGCATGTCCAGGTTCACGTGCGTCGGCGGCCGGAAGCTGCCGCGCTCGACCAGGATCGCCTTCTTCCGCAGCACCTCGCTCGGCTGCAGCACCTCACGGTCGGGGCCGAACATCGCCACGCCGCTGAGCCCGATCTGCACGAGCTTGAGTGCCATCAGCCTGTTGTCCACGCCGCGGAACTCGATGCCGCGGAACTGGATCATGTCGATCTCGATGCGGCCCGTGGTCAGCCGGTCGAGCAGGCTCTCGATGAGCCTGTCCGGCTCGTGGTGGTGGAAGAACGCCCCGTACAGCAGGTTCACCCCGACGATCCCGAGTGCCTCCTGCTGCGCGAACGCCTCGACATCGAGCATCCGCACGTGCATGACGATCTGGCTCGGCTCGTCGTGCGGCTGCGCCTGGAACTTCACGCCCATCCACCCGTGGCACTCGTTGCCGCCCCCGTAGCTGCGCGCCACGACGGTATCGGCGAAGGCGAAGAAGCAGTTCTCGTCGCCGCGCTCGTCGTCCAGCCGCTCGACGTTGAGCTGGAATTCCTTGTCGAGCATGCCCTGCAGCCGCCCGGCGGACACGTACCGCTCCGCCTTGCCGTAGACGGCGTCGCTGACGGCCATGTCATAGGCGGAGATCGACTTCGCCACGGTGCCGGCGGCGCCGCCGACCCGGAAGAACCAGCGAACGACTTCCTGGCCGGCCCCGATCTCGGCGATGGTCCCGTACCAGCGCGGATCGAGGTTGATGCGCAGGGCCTTCTGATGCGTATCTGATAGCTGAGTGCCGGTGAGCTCGGTCATCTGTCTCCCTGCCTGCTCACCCGGCAGCTGCCGCCGCCAGCCGCCCGCCCGACGCTGCGGTCGGGCGCCAGCGTCTCACGCCGAGATTCTACTAATCCGGCAGTGGCAGACGCCAGCCAGGGCGCGCCAGCCAGGGCGAGGCGGGCCACGAGGGGAACGGGCCGGCACCGCACGGCGGCGGCCTACGGGCACATCCGGCCAGGTTGCGCGGTGCGTCCGTGATCAGATCGCGGGGTGATCCGGGCCGCATCATTGACTACAGTTAGTTTATAGACATCTACTTTTAGCAATAATCCTTAAGTCCGGGCCGGTGTCGGCCAGCAATCTCCAGGCCGGAGGGAGCTCTGCCGCCTTGCGGCCCGCTGCGCTGACCCGGCAAACGCCGGAACCAGGGCGATCCCGGCTCCGCTACCACGCGGGAAGGGTTCTGCTACCGCGCCGGAAATCGGGGCTAACGCATTGAAGGTTCCCTTCACCAGCACCCCCTGCCATCCGCCCTGGCCCGCGCGGCTCGCGGCGGGCCTCGCGCTTCTCGTGGCCATGGCCGCGCTCACCGCCACGGCATCCCCGGCGAGCGCAGCGGTGGCGCCGGTGGATCTGGCAACCGCCGGCAACTTCGCGGTGCTGGCCGGGTCCTCGGTCACCAACACCGGCGTCAGCCACCTCACCGGGGACCTGGGCGCGGGCAGCACGGTGACCGGAGTCAGCCCCGCCATGGTGACCGGGGCGGAGCACATCGGCGATCCGGCCGAGGCCCAGGCAGAGGCCGACCTGGCCACCGCGTACAACGACGCCGCCGGCCGGACCCCTGCACTTACCGTGGCGGGCGACGTCGGCGGGCAGACCCTCACCCCCGGCGTGTACAACTCCGCCTCCTCGCTCGCGGTGAACGGCACGCTCACCCTTGATGCCCAGGGCGACCCCAGCGCCGTCTTCATCTTCCAGATCGGCTCCTCGCTCACCACCGGGTCAGGCAGCAGCGTGACCCTCACCGGCGGCGCCCAGGCAGCCAACATCTTCTGGCAGGTCGGCGGCGACGCGACGCTCGGAATGAACTCCACGTTCGCCGGAGCCATCCTCGCCCAGGCCGCGATCACGCTGACAACCAGCGCCACCATCGACGGCCTGGTGCTGGCCCGCAACGGCGCGGTCACCCTCGACACCAACACCGTCACGGACGACGACGGCCCGGCGCTGGCCATCACCAGCACCGCGGCCTCCGGCAGCACCTCACCGGGCGACACCGTGGAGTTCACGGTCACCATCGCCGACACTGGCCAGACGCCGTACGCGGACGCGGCGCTCACTGATTCCCTCACCGGCGTACTTGACGACGCCAGCTACAACGACGCCGCCGCCGCCTCCGCGGGCACCGTCTCGTTCACCACCCCGGACCTCAGCTGGACCGGCGACCTCGCCGTCGGCGACACGGTCACCATCACCTATTCGGTCACCGTCCATGACCCGGACACCGGCGACATGAGCCTCGCCAGCACCGTTACCTCAGCCGAGGCCGGCAGCAACTGCCCGTCCGGAAGCAGCGACTCTCGCTGCAGCGCCACGGTGGCCGTCGCCGACGACACGCTCTCGATCACCGTGCCGGCCAGCGCTGACCTCGGCTCGGCGGCGCCAGGCGGGACCGTCAGCGCGGGACTCGGCGATGTCCAGGTGACCGACAACCGGGCCGGCCTGGCGGCCGACTGGACCGCCACAGTCTCCTCCTCCGACCTGACCACCGGCGGCGGCACGGCGCCCGAGACCATCCCGGCCGCTGATGCCCTCTACCTGATCAGCGGGTTTACCGCGACCGCTGGCTCGGCTACCTTCACCCCGGCGCCTTCGACCACCCTGTCGGCCTCGGCGCAGGCCGTTGTCACGGCCACCAACGTGCAGGGCGACAACTCCGTCAGCTGGGACCCGGTCATGCAGGTATCCGTGCCGAGCGGGGCGATCGCGGGTCCCTACTCGGCGACGATCACCTACTCGGTGTCCTGAACGTCAGCCGGGAACCCGGCGCTGCTAATCGCCCGGCGGCTCCGGCTCGGCCCGCCACTGCCGGTAGAGGGCGATGAACTCATCCTGCATCTGCGGGGTCAGGTCGTCCGCCGTCACCCGGCCGGCCAACTCGATGGTGGCCCGCATCTGGGCCAGGTACTCGGTGCAATGCGGGCAGCCGGCCAGGTGCCGCTCGAACCGCCGCCGCGCGGCGCTCGGCAGGGCACCCTCCAGGTAGTCGGTCACCAGCTCCACGGCCTGCTGGCAGACGATCTCGCGCCTGCGCGCCATTATTCCCAGCCGCATCGTCAGGCCCTCCCGAATTCGGTCTCGAGAACCTGGCGAACGCGGCTCCTGCCCCGGTGCAGCAGCACCCGCTGGTTGCCGTCGGTGATCTCCAGCACGTGACACACCTCGTCACTGCTGAGCCCCTCGACGTCTCGCAGCGTCACGACTTCCCGCTGCCGGGCCGGCAGTTCCTCGATGGCTGACCGGATCCTGCCCGCCAGCTTGCCGGACCGGAGCCGGTCGTCGGCCTCCTCGATCCACTGCTCCGGCGGGGACAGCCAGGCGCCGGCCTCATCGAAGCGGGACGGATCGACGGCCGGCTCGGCGTCGCCGATCGCGACGCTGCGCCGCTCCCGCGTGCCGGCGGTCCTGGCCCGGTTGACCAGGATGCGGAAGAGCCAGGTGCGCAGCGACGAGCGCCCCTCGAAGTTGCCGATGCCGCGCACGACCCCCATCCAGGTGTCCTGGACGACCTCCTCGGCCACCGCCCGGCTCGGCACGAACGACGAGGCAAGCCGGATCATGGAATCGTGATAGCGCCGGACGAGGACGACGAAAGCCTGCTCGTCACCGGCGCGCAGGCGCTGGATCAGCTCCATGTCGTCGTCCACGGCCGGCAAGTTTACGGCGTGCCCGGCCTGGCAGGGCCCGCGGGCCGCGGCTCCAGGTCGAGCGCGCACGAGTTGATGCACCACCGCTGGCCGGTTGGCCGCGGGCCGTCGCGGAACACGTGGCCGAGGTGCGAGCCGCACTGCCGGCACCGGACCTCGGTCCGCATGCCGAGCAGGCCCAGGTCCTTGTGCAGCGTCACGGCCGCCGCCATGGCCGGCTCGGTGAAGCTCGGCCACCCGGTGCCCGAGTCGAACTTCGCGTCCGAGGAGAACAGCGGGGCCGAGCAGGCCGCGCAGCGATACATCCCGTCGTCGTGACAGTCCACGTAGGCGCCGGTGAAGGGACGCTCGGTCGCGGACTCGCGGAGCACCCGGTACTGCTGGGGCGACAGGGTGCGCCGCCACTGCGCGTCCGCCGCCCGCTTCTCCGCGTCCGCCGCGCGCTTTTCCGCGTCGGCGGCGCGCTTTTCGGCTGCCCGCTTCGCTGCCATCCGGGTCCTCCTGGCTGGTCCGTGTTACCTGCTAGTCAACAAGCCTGGCCCGCCGGCTGTTTCCGCCTGCGGGGCCGGCCTCGCGGCCGGCCCCGCAGGCGCGGTACCCGGGGCGAACCCGGGCACCGCGTCCGGTCATCGCATATCAGCGCCGTCAGGCAGCGACGATGCCCTCACCGCCGACGGCGCCCGCGACGGTCACGGACCCGATCTCGGTGAGCGAGCCGCCCGAGCCGACGTGATACTCGTCCACGATCCCGCTCCCGCCGGTCTGGACGTAAAGGAAGTGCCCGCCGGCCGAGGCGGAGGCGTCGACCGTTCCCGGGTCGGTGGCGGTCTCGCCGAGCAGCGTGAGGCTGCCGGCGGAGCTGGCGGCGTAGCCGCTGACGTCACCGCTCCCGGCGTTGGACGCGTAGAGGAAGCCGCGGGCGGGCGCGACCCAGCAGGTCGCCGCCTGGCTGTTGCCGACCGAGTCGATCAGGCTGACCGTGCCGTTCGCCGCGAGCCCGTAGGTGGACAGCGCGTCAGTTCCCGCGTCGGCGATGACGAGGTGACCCGCCTGGTCAAAGGTAATTCCGAACGGGACAGTGCCCGGCTCGGAGTTAGCCACCGGGCTGGCGGACAGGCGCCCGTGGGAGTGCACGGCGAAGACGTCGATGTCGTTGCCGTTCGCCTTGGTTGTCACGATCAGCTGTGAGCCGTCAGGGGAGAACGCGACCTGCCCTGGCGTCTCGGTGAAGGTCGGCGGCGGGGTCAGGCCGAGCGCCCGCTTCGATCCGCGGATGTGGACCAGGTGACCGGAGACGACCTGGTATCCCTGCAGGGATCCGCCGTTCTTCGCGTTCACCGCGTAGACAAGATCGCCGCGGACGGCCACGCTGACCGGGAACCTGCCGCCGGAGCTGATGACCTGCTGCAGCTTGAGCTTGTCGCCGCTGACGGCGAAGACCGACAGCGTGTTGCTCCCGGCGTTGACCGCGTAGAGCAGCGCGTGCCAGGGGTCGTAGGTCAGCGATCCCTGCGACGCCAGGTGATCGACCACGGATCCGGTCAGCACGCCGCCCCGCCCGTTGGTCGCGTAGCTGTGCGCCAGGGTCAGCGTGCCGCTGGCGGACCGCTCATAGGCCACCACCCGGTTGCCAGTCGGATTGTCGGTCTGCACGAAGACGGCGTGACTGGCGCCGCCGGGGAAGCCGTGCGTCGTGGCGGCGCTGGCCGGGCCGGCCAGTGCCGCGCCGGACGCAGCCGTGATCGCCACCGCTGCGAGCGCGGAACCGATCCGATTCAGGGCTTTCATGCGTTCTCCTCGCTGTGAAGTTCGGGATGTGCCGAGCTTCAGTCCCCGCGAGGGCCGTGGCGTTACACTCCCGGCCGGATTTCGCGGCCGGTGCCGGCGGTGCGGGTCGGCGGCCTGCTGCCCACCCGCATGACGATCTCCGTCGCCAGGTCGCGGAGCTTCATGTTCCGGTAACCCGACGCCCGCCCCAGCGTCGCCAGCGCCTGATCGGCGGCGCAGCGCGACTCGGCCATGACGATGCCGATTGCCTGGTCGATAACGGCCCGGGACGCCGCGGCCTGATCGACCCGGCCGGCCAGCTCCCTGGCCCCGGCGTAGCGGCGCGCGATGGCGATGACGGCGGCGGCGGGTGCGGTGTACAGCGCGATGACTTCCTCGTCCAGCTGGCTGAAGTCGCCGGAGTCGCGGCTGGACAGGCTGAGGGCTCCCAGCGGGCGCCCCGCCGAGCTCAGGCCGGCGCAGACGTAACCGCGCAAGCCCATCTTCCCGGCCACGCTGGTGAACGCCGGCCACCGCTGCTGCGCGTCCGCCAGATTCCAGCGGTTGACCTGCTGGCGCCGTGCGGCGTCCGGGCACGGGCCCTCCCGCAGTGCGTTCTGACGGCGATCCAGCTCGTACGCCTGCTCGTCCGTTGCCGCGAAGGTGCGTGGCCTGGCCTGGTCGTCGAGCACCGTGACGCTCGCCGCCTGGCAGCCGGGGATCGACCCGACCGCGATGTTCAGAATGCTCCGCATGGCCTCGGCGACTGACTCGTCCTCAGCCAGGGCCCGGATCAGCTCGGCAGCTGACGCGACCTCGTCGTCGTGCCGCTCACCTGCGGGAGCCGGATGTTCGCTGCCTGCCACGATCGTTCTCCCCCTGCCGCGGCTGCGGCCTTAGCCGGCTCTCGGGGGCACGCGGCCGGCTGTCCCAGCTTGCAATCTCGTTACGGCACTCTCGTTACGGTCGTGCGCTCGGGCCGCCGCGGCTGGCCGAGTCGAAGTCGCCGGTGCCGTCGCGAGCGCCGTCGGCCGGGTTCTTGGGATATGCCTGGGTTCCTCGCATAGGCACGTTCTCGGGGTGGCCGTTGCCCTGGGACATCTGCTTCATTCTGAAATAGCGCCTGAGCTCCGGCCACTGGTGAGCGACAACCAGGCCAAGGCCGGTGGGAATCGAGAGCAGCAGCGCTTTACGTATCATTGCGCCCCTCCTGCTGAGGGTGATTCTCGTGATAGCGGATTAGCGTTATGTGCCCAGGCTGGCGCGGGCTAACCGGTTCGGCGGGGCGGCAGGCCTGCCGGGCAGCGGGCTGAGGACGGCGATCAGCGCGGGCGTCGCGGCCCCGCCGAGCGCGGCGGTCATGATCATCTGGGCGGTCATCATAATGATGTACGCGGTGAGATCGTGCCGGTCCCGCCATACGGCGCGGATGAGGCCGGGCGACGACCAGCTAGCCGGGGAAGGGGCACCTTACCGATGAACCCCGTCGAGCGCGGGATCCGGCGCGTGGACAAGGCGCAGCAGCGCCACAAGGCATCCGCGTTCGTCTTCGGCGTCGTCAAGAAGTACGGCGACGATAACGCGGGCACCCTGGCCGCGAGCCTCGCGCACTCCGCGTTCGTCTCGGTCTTCCCCCTGCTGCTCGTGCTGGCGACGATCGTCTTGCTGCTCGCGGCCGGCGACCCGTCGCTGCGCCACGACGTGCTGAACGCCGCCGCCAGGCAAATCCCGGCAATCGGCAATCAGCTGACCGGCAATCTGGGGACGCTCAGGCGCTCCAGCACGCTCGGCCTCATCGTCGGAGTGCTCGGCCTGGTCTGGGGCACGACCGGGCTCGCTCAGGCGGGGCTGTTCACCATGGAGCAGATCTGGAACCTGCCAGGGCCGGCCCGCCTAGGTTACCGGCAGCGGCTCGGGCGCTCCCTGGCGTTCCTCGGCGTGCTCGGGTCGGGCGTGATCGTCACCACGCTGCTCACCGGCCTGGACACCTTCGGCCATCACGCCGTTGTCGCCGTCTTCGGACATCACGCCGTCGTCGTGGTCGACGTCCTCGCCGAGGTGCTCGCTGTCCTCGTGAACGTCGGGTTCTATTTCGCCAGCTTCCGCGTCCTTACCCCTCAGGGCATCCCGAGCCGTGCCCTCGTCCCTGGCGCTGTCGTCGGCGGGGCGATATGGACGCTGCTGCAGGTCGCCGGCACCTATCTCGTCCACCACTACCTGCACAGTTATTCCGTTTACGGCGTGTTCGCGATCGTGCTGGCCCTGGTCGCTTGGCTGTACCTCGCCGTGCAGCTGACGGTCTACTCGGCCGAGGTCAACGTCGTGCTCGAGCGGCGGCTGTGGCCGCGCTCGATCATGCCGCCGCCGCTGACCGAGGCCGACCGGGCGGCGATGGCACTCCAGGCGCTGCAGAACCAGCGGCGGGACGAGGAGGAAGTGAGCGTGTCCTTCCATGACCGGCCGCCCGGCACGAACGCGGCGCCGTCGACGCCGCGGACGCCCGGGGAGACAACCCCGCCGGCCCGGCCCGCCGATCCCGGCTAGGCAGCAGCACCGTGTCCGATACCCGCCGCCAGCCGGCTGGAGGGCCGGCGTTAATCCACCGCCGGCGCCCGGAAGTCCTGACGTCAGGGGGCGTGGCGATCCGCGCCGGGCCTGGCCGCGAAGAAAGCGGCGACGCGGTCCCTGGGCAGCGCCGGGCTGCGATGGCCGTCCCTGCCGACCATCTCCTCGTTGGCCGCCAGCGCGTTGACGACCGCCTCCTCGGTTCCGCGCACCACGGCCGCGTAGAACGGATCGAGGAAACCCCAGGGCACGAAACGCAGCTGCCCATACCCGCTCTCGCCAGCTGGGTGCCCGGAGACCGGGCCGGTCGCGAAGGCGCCGGGGTTGCCGGTGGAGAAGGCCAGGAACAGGTCGCCGGAGAAATGCGAGCCGGTGGTGCCGGTGCGGGCCAGGCCGAGGGTGACCCGGCGGGCGAGCGCGGCGCACTGCCCGGGAAGCAGCGGCGCGTCGGTGGCCACGATCGCGATGACCGAGCCCGCGCCTGGCGGCATCGAGAAGTGCCCGGCCATCGGGTTATCGCCGTGCAGCAGCGCGCCGACCGGCAGGCCTGCCAGCGTGAGCTCGTGCCTGGCGCCGAAGTTGGCCTGCACGAAGACGCCGACCGTGAAGGTGCTGCCCGCGTGCCTGACCAGCCGGGACGCGGTGCCGGATCCGCCCTTGAACCCGTAGCAGTTCATCCCGGTGCCGCCGCCGACGGAACCCTCCTCGACCGGCCCGGAGGCGCTCGACTCCAGCGCGTCGGTGGCGACCTGCTGGGTGACGTGCGGGGAGTTGATGTCGTTCAGGTAGCCGTCCCAGGTCTCCGCCACCACCGGCAGCAGCCAGGTGTCGGCGGCAGCAGGGCGGCTCGCGACGGACCAGTCGATCACCGCCGCGTGCGCGATCCCGACCGCGTGCGTGTTCGTGATGGCGACGGGCCCGGCGAAGGTGCCCGACTCCTGGATCCAGGACACCCCGGTCATCTCGCCGTTGCCGTTCTGCGAGCAGAACCCGGCCGTCACCGGATCATCCGCGCCGGCCGGGCCGCGCGGATGGATGGCGGTCACGCCGGTGCGGACCGACTGACCCTGGATCAGCGTGGCGTAGCCGACCTCGACGCCGGGCACGTCGGTAATCGCGTTCCACCTGCCCGGCTGCCCGGCGAACGGTATGCCGAGTGACCTGGCGCGCGGCTTGCCCGCCGGCGTGGTGGTATGCGGATCCGCCTGATTCGCTGGTTCCACGCTGCCAGGCCCCCATTCTTTGGCTACTCAGCGTAATTAATATCGTCGATACAGTCACGATGTGACATGAGTCACACGGATGGAAAAGAGCAATTGGCCGTGATGTCCGCGCTGCTAAGCGACGGTATTTCCGGGAAAATTACCAGCCAACTATCCCGTTTAGTGTGATATAGCTCATAGCGCCGTTGTGCTGACTTTGGGTAGCGGACTTCCGTGACTTAGGCAATTGTGTGGACCTACAGCACCCAGCGTGCGTGATGGTCACCATGAGTGACACGTCGCCCTGACCCGCGTCCCGTCCGCGCGCCGCTTCCCTCGCTTACCCATCGGCGAGGCCGGTGACCTGGGTGAAAGCCGAGCACGCAGCGCGCGCCCGACCAAAGGTTCGTCTTGGTTTCCATCAGGACCCACACCACCAAGCCAAGCAGCACCCTCAGCAGAAAGCCCGCAAGCAACAGAAAGCCCGCACGGTTCACCCTCGCGGTAGCGGGGACGGCCATCGCGATGGCCGCTACCGCCGCCGCTACCGCCGCCGCCGCCGCGCCGGCCGCGTTCGCGGCCAGTGCCGCAGCCCGGCCAGTCAGCGCGGCCAGCACCATCCAGGGCAGCACCATCCAGGGCGGCACAGCCACGCTTGACGGCTTCGCCCGGCCGCTCCTGATGGCCGCCCGTCATCGCACTCCGCGGCAGATCGCCTGGCGGATGCTCACCAGGAAGCACTGGTCGGCGGAGTACCAGTATCCGTACCTGAGACGGCTCTGGGACAGGGAGAGCAGCTGGAACATCTACGCCGAGAATCCGTACTCCGGCGCCTACGGGATCCCGCAGGCCGTCCCCGGCTCGAAGATGTCCAGCGCCGGCCCCGACTGGGAGAACAGCGCGAGGACCCAGATCCGCTGGGGCCTTGACTACATCAGGGAGCGGTACAACTCCCCGCGCCGCGCCTGGCTGAACGAAGAGGCCTACGGCTGGTACTAGGCGAACCTCAGGCACCACTGGCAACAGGAGAACTGCAGGCACCAGCCAGAACGGAGGGCGGCGGCCGGTCCCGGCGAGGCGAGCGGGCCGGCCGCCGCCACCGCCCCTATCACCAACGTCCGCCATCACAGCCGGACTGCGCTGGCCCGCTGCCGCTGAACCTGTCCCGGCATCCGTCCGCCTGCCCGAGGCTGAACATCCATGCGGTCTACCTGGCCTTGCCGCGCCGGCCGGCTAACCGCGGGGCCTGGCCTCCGCCGGGTCCACGCCGGCCTGCTAGCGCTACGCCAGAACCCCGGCCCGCTACCTTGGCCGGCGCTCTAGGCACGGACTCTGGCGCCCGCCGGGTCGTAGAGCGGAGCGGCGTGCCGGATCGCCGGGTAGCGCTCCCCGGCGACCTCGACCACGAAGTCGGTCTCGTCGGCCAGCTCCGCCGGCAGGTAGGCGGAGAAGATGGTGCGGCGCACGGTGAAGCCGTAACCGGCGCTCCGGACGCCGACGGCGAGTTCCCCCGCGGGATCTGTCAGCAGCTCGCCGCCGTGCATGACCACGTCGGCGCCGGCGGTGAACCAGCGCAGCCGTCGGCCCGGGCCCTCGTCGCGGATCTTCCGCAGGGCCGGCCCGGCCAGCAGCCCGGGCTTATCGGGCCGGACGGCCGAGCCAAGCCCGGCCGCGTACGGGTCGTCGTCGGCCGTGATGTCAGCCGACCAGGCCAGGTAGTGCTTCTCCAGCCGCAGCGAGTTCACCGCCCGGTAACCGACGTCACGGATGCCGGCGCCGGCCCCGGCGTCCAGCAGGCGGTCGTACAGATCGCGCAGGTACTCGGCCGGGACGTGGAACTCCCAGCCGAGCTCGCCGGCATTGCCAGCCCGCAGCGCCAGCACCGGCGCGTGACCGAGATCGATGCGCTGGGCGCTCAGGTAGGGGAACGCCGCGGTGCCCAGATCGGCGCGGCTTAGCCGCTGGGCTATGTCGCGGGCCCGCGGGCCGCAGAGGGCCAGCACGCCGTAGCCGGACGTGACGTCCCGGATGGTGACTGAGCCGTCGTCCGGCGCGTTCAGCAGGATGAACGAGGTGTCGTGGCGGCCGAAGCCGGTGCCGGTGACGAGGTAGAACTCCTCAGCCGCCAGCCGGGTGAGAGTGACGTCGGCCTCGATGCCGCCGCGCTCGTTCAGCAGCTGGGTGCAGACGATCGTGCCGAGGCTGACGTCCAGGTCGGCGCCCGCCAGTTTCTGCAGCAGCGGCAGCGCGCCGGGGCCGGCGATCTCGTACTTCGCGAACGAAGTCATGTCGATGAGGCCGGCGGCCTCGCGGACGCCGCGGTGCTCCGCCTCGATATGCGGCCAGGCGCTGCCGCGGCCGAAGGTCAGCTCCTCGGCTGGCCCGGTGGTGGCTGGCCCGGAGTCCTGGCCCGGCGGCGCGAACCAGTTAGCGCGTTCCCAGCCGAACTTCGTTCCCGCCACGGCGCCGCGGGCGCGCAGCACGTCGTACAGCGGGCTGCGCCGCTGGCCGCGCGGTGCCTGCAGCTCCCGGTTCGGGTACGCGACCTGGTAGTAGCGCGCGTAGGCGTCGACGCAGCGCCGCTCCAGGTAGGCAGGGACATTGTGCCCGGGGCCGAACCGCCGGACGTCGAACGGCCACAGGTCAAGGCCGGGATCGCCGTCGATGATCCAGGCCGCCATGGCGTGACCGGCACCGCCCGCGGCGGCGATCCCCGCCGAGAACCCGCAGCAGTGGAACATGTTGTCGCTGTCCTCGGTGACGCCCATCAGCGGCTCCGCGTCGGGGGAGAACGGGATCGGGCCGTTTACCCAGGTCCGGATCCCGGCGTCGCCGGTGACCGGGATCCGCCGCGCGGCGGCCTGGCCGATCGAAACGAACCGCTCGTAGTCGGGCGCCAGCAGCTCCGGGCCGAAGTCGGGCGGGATGGCCCGCCACGGCGCCCGGGTGCCGTCCTCCCAGCCGCCGATGGCCAGGCCGCCCGCGTCCGGCTTGGCATAGAAGCGCCCGTCGGGATCCCGGAACGTCGGAAGATCCGCCGGCAGGCCTCCGATCCGCTCGGTCACGACGTACTGGTGCTCTACGGCGCCGACAGCGACGTCGGCGCCGGCCAGCCTGGCCGTCTCGGCTCCCCACATCCCGGTCGCGTTGACGACGATGTCGCATTCGATCCGGCCAAGCTCTGTGACGACAGCTGCCACCCGCCTTCCGTTCCGCTCGATGGCCGTAACGCGGCAGTGCTGCACAAACCGCGCGCCCGCCGCCCGCGCGCCCGCCGCGAACGACTGCGTCAGCTGGCTCGGATCGGCGTAACCATCGGACGGCACCCAGATCGCTCCCCGGATGCCATCGGTGGCGAGCGGCGGGAAGAGGTCGCGTGCCTCGGCGGCCGATATCAGGCCGGCGTCGAACCGGAAGGCCCTGGCGGCGGTCACCAGCCGCCTGAGTTCCGCCCAGCGCGCGTCGCTGGCGGCAACCCTGATGCTGCCCGCCCGCCGCCAGCCGGTCGGGTAGCCCGTCTCGCGCTCCAGCGTCTCGTAGGTCGTGACGCTCATCCGCATCAGCTGGGTCAGGTTGCCCGAGGCGCGCAGCTGTCCTACCAGGCCGGCCGCGTGCCAGGTGCTGCCCTCGGTCAGCCCCGCGCGCTCGACGACCATGACGTCGGTCTTGCCGTTCCGGGCAAGCTGGTAGGCGATGCTGCAGCCCACAACGCCGCCGCCGATGACAACGATCTCGCTGTGCCCGGGCAGATCCATCCGCGTCCTCCCGTCACTTGAGCCGCCGGATTACTTCCTCGCGCGGCCAGTGGGCCCATCGTCCTCCGGGTGGCTCCGCGCGGCCCCGCGTTGCCCCGCGTTGCCCCGCGCGGCCCCGCGCGGCCCCGGCAGGCCGGCCGCTGCCCCGGATCGGGGACAATGCCGGGGACGGACCTCCTCATGCCCCGGGCCGAGCGGAGCACCATGCGCCCAGCACTGGCTGCAGTCACGTTCGACCCCGATCCGGCCGGCGGCCGGGTGTTCGCCGCCTCGCGCGTCGTCCGGAGCACCGACGTGAGCCCGGCCGGCCGTCTGAGGTTCGACGCGCTGGCCCGCTACCTGCAGGCGGCCGCCGAGGACGACCTCGCCGACGCCAACCTGCGCGAGCCGTATGCCTGGCTGCTGCGCCGGTGCGAGGTGGCCGTTCGCGGCTATCCGCGGACCGGCGACCGGCTGGGGCTGAGGACGTTCTGCTCGGCGGTCGGCCCCCGGTGGGCCGGGCGCACCACCACCGTGACCACGCCCGCCGGGGACGTGATGCAGGCCAGGGCGGTCTGGGTCGCCGTCACGCTCGCGGACGGGCGTCCCGCTGCGCCGGGGGACGCGTTTCACCGCGTCTACGGGGCGGCCGCCCAGGGCCGCGGCGTGTCGGCGCGGCTGTCACTTCCCGGGCCGCCCGAGTCGGCGGCGGGCCGGGCGTGGCCGCTGCGGTCCGCCGATTTCGACACGGCCGGCCATGTCAACAACGCCATCGCATGGGCCGCGGTCGAGGACGTCATCGCAGGGCTCGGGTGGCTGCCGGCCAGTGCCGAGATGGAGTACCAGCGGCCAATCCTGCCCGGCCACGAGCCGCTGCTTGTGACCAGCCAGGCGCCAGGCCAGGTCTCCTGCTGGCTGCTGGACGGCACCCAGCGGCTGGCCTCGGCGCGGCTGGCCCGCTGACCGGCGCCGCCGCTGGCCTGCTGACCGGCGCCGCGGCTGGCCTGCTGACCGGCGCCGCCGCTACGACGAGCTGCCGGATCCGGGCTGGACGACGCCGATGGTCAGGATATGCACCGGCTTGGTGCAGGCCCGTGAGCTGAAGCCGAGGTAGATGGGCACCGTCTGGTTCGGCGGGTAAATCTGCAGGAACGTGGCCGTGACCGGGTGGCACCTGGCCGGCGGGTAGTTGTCCGCGTCGGTGATCCGCAGCAGCGCGTTGCCGACGGCTCCTGGCGCGAGGGTGACAAGCTGCCGCGGCGCCGTGTCGCTCTCGGTGGCCGCGAGGCCGATCTGGGTGACGGGCTTGCCGCCCGCGAGGGAGACGCCGGGGTAGCCGTACAGGGTGCAGCTGACGGTGCCCAGGTTCGTGAAGTCGAGCACAATGTAGGTGCTGCCCGCGGTGCCCTGCGTGACGCCGACCTTGGCGCCCAGGTAACGGGACAGGCACGCGGCGGGGGCGGACGGCGCGGTCGAGGAACTGGAGGGCGTGGGGCTGGTGCTGGCCGGCCCGGTGGGGGTAACCGTCACCGTGACCGTCCTCGTCGGGCTGGAGGCGGAGCCGCAGGCGGAGGCGAGCGCCGCCATGCAGCAGAGCGCGGCTCCGGCGATCACCCGCCGGGCTGCAGGTGGAGATGAAATCATCGCGGATGTCCCTTTCGCGGATGGCGGCTCGCTGAGCCGTGTGACCGAGTATGACGACAGCCGGGTCGCCGCGGTTGGGCTCCGGCGGTCCCGGAAATATCACAGTTTCGCCGGGGCGTTTGACTACCGCGGCGCAATCACCGCTGCCGGGCCTCGTACAGCCGGAGCACGACCGAGTGCACGGTCCATTGCCGGATCAGCCGCATGCCCGCGACCAGGGCCAGCTCGGCCCGGCCGGTTGCTTCGGCCTGGCTGGCGACGGGCTTCTCGCTCCAGCTGACCAGCCACGTCCTGCGGACGCCGCCGAAGCGGCCGGGCAACTCCGCGGCAGGCACCTGGACTCCGGTGAGGGTGGCCGATGCGACCGGGGATCGCGCCAGCGCGATATCGCGGAGCCGGCTGAAAGGAGCCGGGTATCCCATGCTCACGACCCGTGCTTCCGACGGGATGTAGATGACCGCATCGCCCGGGTGCTCGTTCGCGGAGACGATCGCCGAGACGGCCCGCAGGTTGTCCGGCCGCGCCGAGGTGAGCCTGATGCTCTGCTGCGGTCCCGCGAGCAGCACGGCCATGGCGGCTGCCAGCACTCCCGAGGGCACCCAGGCGAGCCACGGAGCCCTATGGCCGGCGGCAACCGCCGCCAGCCGGGCCAGCGAGGCAAGCCCGGCAGCGCACAGCAGCGCGAGCGCCGGCAGGCTGAAGACTATGTATCTCTCGACGTAGGCCGGGTGCGCCAGGGAGACCGCCAGCAGGATCAGCGGCGGCAGCGCCAGCCAGGGCAGCGCGACCTCGGTGACGGTGAATCCCTGCCGGTGACGGCGGCGGACCTCGGTCACGACGCAGCATGCCACCAGCGCCGCTACCAGCGGGATCGCCTTCCTGGAGCCGGCGAAGCTGGACAGCATGGCGGTCAGGGTCCACAGCCCGGGCCGGGTCACCCAGCCAAGCGTCTGGTCCTGCCGGTAGCCCGCGGCGATCAGCGGGCTGAGCGCGAGGATGGCCGCGGCCACTGCGGCCAGCCACCTCAGCGGGCGGGCCTGCCGCTCGCGCTCGTTCCGCCCGGCACGCCCGTCGCTGGCCCGGTTCTGGTTCCGGCTGCGGGTGACCAGCAGGGTCACGCCATGCGCGAACAGCAGCAGCAAGGCGAACAGGCTGAATATCCCGGTCAGCGCGATGGCGGCACCGTACGCCGCCCACCACCGCCAGCGGCCGTCCGCCATGGCGGTGATCAGGAGCTGGGTGGCGATGACCGCGAACATGGTCACCAGCCCGTATGGCCGTGCGTCCTGTGCGTAGTAGGTCGTCTGCGGGGCCGCCACCAGCAGCAGGCCGGCCGCCAGCCCGGTGAGCGAGGGGGCAGGCAGTGCCGCCATCCGCGACAACCGCCGTCCGAGTGCGGCGGTGCACCCGGCCGCGACGCTCATGCCGAGCAGCGAGGGCAGCCGGATCGCCGCCGCGGAGGTGCCCAGGACGCCCACCACGACATGCATGAGGAGGTAGTACGGGCCATGCACCGCGTCCACGTTGCCGAGCAGGGCCAGGATCTGGCGGTCCGAGCGCTGCGCCGCGTCGAGGGTATAAGCCTCGTCCCGCCACAGCGACGCGCCGCCGAGCCGGTAGCCGCCGACTGCCAGCTCGGCGAGGGCGGGAATGACGATGACCAGCCAGCCGGCCGGGCGGAGCCGGGCCCGCCACTGCGATGTCGCGGCTGCGGTCACGCCGGCTGCGGTCGCGCCGGCCGCGGTCACGCCGACCGCGGGCAGCGGTGACGTCCTGGTGCGCACCGCTAGCTCGCTGCGCAGGATCGGGCGCTCATGACTGAATACGCCGCGCGGTGAGTTATGCATCCTCGCATAATATCTATTATTTTGATCGAAATTACAGCCTATCTCGGCTATCCATCGCACCGGCCATGGCCACGCTGCCGTTGCCGACCAGCCACGGGTATCCGTTAAAAATGTGGCTACTTCGGCGGGCGGATCGGGGCGATCGGGTGGGCCGCATGGCGGCGCGGGCCGGACCAGAGCGCCGGTACGGCGTCGACCGCGGCGGCCACCGCGTAGGCGGCCCGCTCGTAGTTCACCCGCCAGCCGACGAAGTCGGGCCATGCCTGCTCGGGCTCGCGCTCGATCGGGAAATTCACCTCGCGCATCCGGGTGACGGCGTCGAGGAACTCGCCGTAGCTCAGGCTGATGACGGCGGGCGCGCCGGGCACATCGGGAATCTTGATTCCCATCGCGCTGGCGACCTCGTTGAAGCACAGCAGGCCGCTGCGCAGGCACAGCCGGGCCGGGACCACCGGCGCCTCCTTCGGCGACAGGGCAAGGATGAGAGCGGCGGAGTCCAGCACGGCGAGCAGGGCGGTCACCCACGACGACAGCGGCTTGGGCGAGCGGAACCGCACCAGCGACAGGTAGGTGGCGTGGCTCTCGGCGACGTCTGCCGCCCAGCGCTCCCACCGCCCGTACAGGTCCGGCAGCGTGTCGATGGTCGACACCCCCGACCCGAGCGCGTAATGCGTGCGCGCGAGCAGCTCAGGCCCCCAGGACGGCACGCCCGCCCGGGCGTTCAGCAGGGCGACCTCGTTCTCCCTGCGGTTGAACGCCGAGTACAGCGTCGGCAGGTAGGCGATCTGCAGGGTGACCGTGATGATCCCGCTGAGCGAGGCGATGTCCTGGATAGCGTGCTCCGCCGCGCCGTGCGCGCTGGACGAGCCGATCTCCCACAGCGCCGGTCCTGCCGTGGTGCACGCCACGGTGATGTCAGTGACGAACGGCCACAGCAGCAGCGAGTAGCCGATGAAGAAGATCACCAGCCAGGCGGCCAGCTGGGCGAGCAGGATCGATGCCGCCTGGGTGGCCAGCACCCGGTCGCGCCGCCGGTAGTCGGCGAGCTCCGCGGTGGCCATCCGGTACACGCCGTTCACCAGCCGGTCGACCAGCTTGGTCAGCCAGCCGCCGACCGGCCTCGGCACGATGAGGGTGCCGATCTCGCTGATGGCCGCGGTGAGCACCAGCAGCGCTCCGACGCCCGCGGCGACGTCGCGGGCGGCGATCGGCACGACCATGGCTCTCCTCGGTGGTTCGGGGATGGGCCGAATGTACTGGCGGACGGCCTTCCGGTCGCGTTCATCCGGTCAGGCCGTCTTTCCGCGTCGTGATGGAGCAATCGTGTTCACGACTCTGTGCAATTATCTTGATACTTTCTGCTATATGTTTCTATGATGCACTCATGACGAGTGACTTATTGAATACAAAAAGTGATAACCGCGCGCGGCAGCGGGCAGGCGTGGTCACCGCGGTGCTGGCGCTGGCGCTAGCGCTGGCCTCGATCGGCCTGGCGGCGCCCGCGCTTGCCGTCACCCCGGCGGGCCCGGTGTCGGCGCATCCGGCGACCGGGACGCCCGCGTTCCCGGACGCTGGCCGCGCCGAGCAGATCCGGCAGCTGGTGCAGTGCGGCGGGACCATGTACGCGGTCGGCGATTTCACCACGATCATGCAAAGCGGCGCGAGGATCACCCGGGATAACGCGTTCAGCTTCAGCGCGACCGCGCCGTACACGGTGACGTCGTGGGCCCCGGACGTCAACGGCAAGGTCAACTCCGTGGCGTTCAACGGCTCCAACTGCGGAAACGCATACCTGGGCGGCGATTTCAGCTCGGTGAACGGCACCAGCGCCAAGAACATCGTCGAAGTGAACGCGTCCACCGGCGCAGTTGTCGCGGCCTTCGGCCACAGCGCCGCCGGCCAGGTGGAGACGCTGCTGGCGGCCGGCGGTCACCTGCTGGCCGGCGGTTACTTCAGGTCGGTCAACGGCGGCAGCGACCGGTACTTCGCGAGCCTGAACGTCACCACCGGCAAGGACGATGGCTTCGTTCAGCTGGCCATCTCCGGCAACTACGGCAACGGCGCGACCAAGGTCTTCAACCAGCAGCTGAGCCACGGCGGCAGCCTTGACCTGGTCGAGGGCACCTTCACCTCGGTCGGCGGTCTGCCGCGCCGGCAGATATTCATGCTGAGCCTGAGCGGCGCGAGCGCGACGGTGACCCCATGGACGTCGCCGGAGTTCAGCCAGCCGTGCGCCCACGACGAGTCTTTCTACGTCCGGGCCGCGTCCTGGTCACCAGACGATTCCACCGTCTACCTGGCGACCACCGGCTTCGAGGGCCCGGACGGCCCGGACACTGGGCTGTGCGACGCGGCGGCCGCGTTCCCCGCCACCCAGTCATCGGTGAGCCACCTGTGGGTCGACTACACCGGCTGCGACTCGTTGTATTCCACCGCCGCCGACCAGAACACGGCTTACTTCGGCGGCCACGAGCGGTGGATCGACAACCCCCAGGGCTGCAACTATCCGGGACCGGGCGCGATAAACGCGCCGGGGATGGTCGGGCTCTCGCCGGCCAACGGCACGACCGTCGTGCTGAACCCCACCAGGGGCCGCGGCTACGGCGCCGACGACATGCTGATCACCAGCGCCGGGCTGTGGATCGCCAGTGACAACGCCTTCGGCGTCAACACCTGCGGGCACGTCCGCAACCTGGCCGGAATCTGCTTCCTGCCCTATAGCTGACCGGCGTCGGTCAGTTCCAGCACGGCCACGCCGGCCTCGTCGGAGGCCGCCAGGTCGACCCGCGCGCTGAAGCCCCAGTCGTGATCGCCCGCCGGGTCGTCGAAGATCTGCCGTACCGTCCAGTGATCCCGCTGCGCGTCGATGATCAGCAGCCCCGGGCCGCGCGCGTCGGGTCCCGTGCCGATCTCGTCGTGCTCGTCGAAGTACGGCTCCACCGCGCCGGCCCAGGCATCGGCGTCCCAGCCCGCCTCGGCGTCCAGCGCGCCAAGCTCGTCGTAACGGCGCAGCGCGGCGAGCTCGACCCGGCGGAACATGGCATTGCGCACCAGCACGCGGAACGCCCTCGGGTTGCCGGTCACGGCAGGCGGCCGGTCGTCGAGCGGCGCGTCCTTCGCTGCGGCCGGGTCGCGCAGCCGCTCCCACTCGTCGATGAGGCTGGAGTCGACCTGCCGGACGAGCTCGCCGAGCCACTCGATCAGGTCGGCGAGATCCTCGGTCTTGGCCTCCTCGGGCACGGTCTGCCGCAGCGCCTTGTAGGCGTCGGCCAGGTACCGCAGCACCAGCCCTTCCGAGCGGGCGAGCCCGTAGTACCCGACGTACTCCACGAACGTCATCGCCCGCTCGTACATGTCCCTGACGACGGACTTGGGCGCCAGCTCATGGTCGGCGACCCACGGGTGGCCGCGGGAGTAGATGGCGTACGCGGCGTCGAGCAGTTCCGCTAGCGGCCGGGGGTAAGTGACCGAGCCGAGCAGGTCCATCCGCTCCTCATACTGGACGCCGTCGGCCTTCATCTGCTCGACGGCCTCGCCGCGGGCCTTGAACAGCTGCGCGGCCAGCACCTGCCGCGGGTTGTCCAGGGTGGACTCGATGGCCGAGAGCACGTCCAGCGGGTAGACCGGCGAGTCGCGGTCCAGCAGCTCGATGGCGGCCAGCGCGAGCGGCGACAGCGGCTGGTTCAGCGCGAAGTCGAACTGCAGGTCCACGGTCAGCCGCCAGCGGCGGCCGTCGGCGTCGGGCTCGTCGAGCCGCTCGATCACGCCGCCGGCCAGCAGCGCGCGGTAGATGGCGAAGGCCCGCCGGATGTGCCGGTAGCGCGCGGCCTGGTCCTCGTCGTTGTCGGTCAGCAGGTGGCGCATCGAGGCGAACGCGTCGCCCGGCCGCCCGATCACGTTGAGCAGCATCGCGTGGCTGACGGCGAAACTGGATCTCAGCGGCTCGGGCTCGGCGGCCACCAGGCGCTCGAACGTGGGCTTGCCCCAGGAAACGAAGCCAGGCGGCGGCTTCCTGCGCACGACCTTGCGCCGCTTCTTCGGATCGTCGCCGGCCTTGGCCAGCGCCCGCTCGGTGTCCACGACATGCTCGGGCGCCTGCACCACCACGGTGCCCGCCGTGTCGTGCCCGGCGCGGCCCGCGCGGCCGGCGATCTGATGGAACTCCCTCGCCTGCAGCAGGCGGGTCGTGGTCCCGTCGTACTTGGACAGCGCGGTGAATACCACGGTGCGGATCGGGACGTTGATCCCCACCCCGAGCGTGTCCGTGCCGCAGATGACCTTCAGCAGTCCGGCCTGGGCGAGTGTCTCCACGAGCCGCCGGTACTTGGGCAGCATCCCGGCATGATGAACGCCGATACCGTGCCGGACCAGCCGCGAGAGGGTCCTGCCGAAGCCGGCCGTGAACCGGAAGCCGCCGATCAGCTCGGCGATGGCGTCCTTCTCCGCCCGGGTGCAGACGTTGACGCTCATCAGCGCCTGCGCCTGCTCGATGGCAGCCGCCTGGGTGAAGTGCACCACGTACACCGGCGCCTGGTGCGCGGCGAGCAGTTCCTCCAGGGTCTCGTGCAGCGGCGTGGTCGCGTACCGGAAGAACAGCGGCACCGGGCGCTCGGTGGAGCGGACCACGGCCGTCGGCCGGCCGGTGCGCCTGACGAGGTCGCGCTCGAAGCGGGTCACGTCGCCCAGCGTCGCTGACATCAGCACGAACTGCGCCAGCGGCAGCTCGATCAGCGGCACCTGCCACGCCCAGCCGCGGTCCGGGTCGGCGTAGAAATGGAACTCGTCCATCACGACCTGCCCGACGTCGGCCCGGGCGCCGTCCCGCAGTGCGAGGTTGGCCAGGATCTCCGCCGTGCAGCAGATGATCGGGGCGCCGGCGTTGACGCTGGCGTCGCCGGTCATCATGCCGACCCATGCCGGGCCAAACATGTCGCACAGCGCGAAGAACTTCTCCGACACCAGCGCCTTGATCGGCGCGGTGTAGAAGGTCCGCTCGCCCCGGGCGAGCGCCGCGAAATGCGCGCCGGCCGCGACGAGGCTCTTGCCCGACCCCGTCGGCGTGCTCAGGATCACGTTCGCGCCCGACACGATCTCGATCAGGGCCTCTTCCTGATGCGGGTACAGGGTGAGCCCCCGCTTCGCCGCCCAGCCGGCGAACGCGTCGTAGAGGGAGTCGGGGTCGGCACTTTCCGGCAGCAGGTCAGTCAGCGTCATGGGCCGGCCATCGCGGCAGTCCTGCCCGGTGCCGCGCCGCTCCTGCCCGGTGCCGCGGCGCTCCTGCCCGGTGCCGCTGCGCTCCTGCCCGGTGCCGCGGCGCTCAGGAACCCGATGAGGTCTTCTCCCGTACTGGGAGGTGCCGCTGCAGGAACTCCTCGGTCCGCCGCCAGGCCCTGGCGGCGGGCTCCGGCAGGTGGAACATCGGCGCCATCCGGTTGTGGAAGGCGTGCCCGGCGTCTTCTTCTACGTGCACTTCCACGCTGGGCCGCCCGGCTGCCGCCGCCTCCACCTTCGCGACCTGATCGCGCGGTATGTACGGGTCATTGCCGCCGAAGTGGAACTGGAGCGGGCTGCGGACCTGGTCGATGGCATCGAGGTTGTCGGGAACCGTCGACCCGTAGAACGAGACCACGGCGCCGAGCTCGGCGGCGGCCGCGTCCAGTTCCGCCCGCGCGGCGACCAGGTAGGCGATGGAACCGCCGAGGCAGAACCCGATGATGCCGGTGCTGCCATCGACTTCCGGCAGCGCGCCGAGGTGCCGCAGCGCAGCCGCGGCGTCCTCGACGCCCTTCTCCGCATCGAACTGCGACGACACCTCGAACGCCTCGGCCAGGCCGGCCTCGTCGTGCGCGACGGCATGGCCGGGCTTGACCCGCCAGAACAGGTCCGGCGCCGCCACGACGTAACCGAGCCCGGCCAGGTCAGCAGCTACTGCCCGGATGTAGTCGCTCACGCCGAAGATCTCCTGGATCAGCAGCAGGCCCGGCCCGGTGCCTGCCTCCGGCAGCCACACGGTCAGGTCGAACGAACCCTCGGGTGTCTCGACTGATTCGACGCGGGACGACATGGGCCTGCTCCCTTCGGCGGCGGCTCGTATCTTATCCGCGGCAGGGCCGCCGCGGCGAAACGGCGACTGGTCGGGGACGGTCAGAAGCGGCCGCCGGAGATGCGGCGGCTGCGCTGGGTCTGACCGGGGTCCCCGTACGGGTAGTCGGGCGCGCCGGGGTCGCTGGCCAGGTCCAGGAGCTGGGTCTCCGCCGGGCTCAGGCGCACGTCGGCAGCGGCCAGATTGCCCTTGAGCTGGTCGATGGTGCGGGCTCCCAGGATGACCGAGGACACGGCAGGCCGGGCGGCCACCCAGGCGATCGACACCTGCGCCATCGACGCCCCGCGCCCGTCGGCGACCGTGCGCACCGCCTCGATGACCTGCCAGGTGCGCTCACGGTCGCCGCGCTGATTCCAGATCTTCATCCCCTGATCGGCGTTCTCCGCTACCCGGGTGCCCTCCGATGGCGGCTCGCCCCGCTGGTACTTGCCGGTCAGCCATCCGCTGGCCAGCGGAGACCACGGCAGCAGGCCCAGCCCCTCGGACTGGCAGGCCGGCACGATCTCCCACTCGACCCCCCGCGCCAGCAGGTTGTACTGCGGCTGGACCGTGACCGGCCGGACGAGGCCGCGTGCGTCGGCCAGGTCGACGGCCTTCTGCAGCTGCCAGCCGGTGAAGTTCGACAGGCCGGTGTAGTGGATCTTGCCGGCCCGGGTGGCGTCGTCCAGGAACCGCAGCGTCTCATCAAGCGGCGTCAGCGGATCCCATGCATGGACCTGATAAAGGTCGATGGTCTCGACGCCCAGCCGCCGCAGCGACGCGTCCAGCGCCGCCGCCAGGTGACGGCGGGAGAGCCCGTGCCCGTTCGGGCTGTCGTCGGTGGGGAAGCGCCCCTTGGTGGCCAGCACCACGGTCTCCCGCGCGGCTGGCCGCTGCGCGAGCCAGCGGCCGATGATCTCCTCGGAGCGATTATCGGCGTAGACGTCCGCGGTATCCACCAGCGTGCCGCCGGCCTCGGTGAACAGGTCAAGCTGATCGAAGGATTCAGCCTCGCCGGTCTCGTTGCCGAAGGTCAGCGTGCCAAGCGCGAAAGCCGACACGGCGCAGCCGCTCCTGCCGAGCAGGCGGTACTCCATGGGATCTCCATTCGATCGCGGGGTTCGATCTGGGGCTGTTTCCCCTCGCATTCTTCCCCCGTCCGCATTCTCCCGTCGGGGTTCCGCATCGGGCAGAACAGGTACCCTCCCGTCGGTGTCTCGCATCGGGTAGACAAGTCCCCTCCCGCCCGGGTCCCGCATCGGGTAGACAAGGCCCCGTGAACATAGGTGTCGTGTTTCCCCAGACTGAGATCGGCGCGGACCCAGCCGCCGTCCGTGCCTACGCCGTGGGAGCCGAGGAGCTCGGCTTCACCCATCTGCTGGCCTACGACCACGTACTCGGCGCAGATCCTGCCGTGCACGAGGGATGGAACGGCCCGTATGACGTCAGCACTACCTTCCATGAGCCGCTGGTGCTGTTCGGCTACCTGGCCGCGCTGACCTCGCTTGAGCTGGTCACCGGCATCATCATCCTGCCCCAGCGGCAGACCGCGCTCGTCGCCAAGCAGGCCGCGGAGGTCGACCTGCTGACCGGCGGCCGGTTCCGGCTCGGCGTCGGCCTCGGCTGGAACGCGGTGGAGTACGAGGCGCTCGGCAAGCGGTTCTCCGACCGGGGAGGCCGGGTGTCCGAGCAGGTGACCCTGCTGCGGCGGCTGTGGACCGAGCGGAGCGTCACTCATGACGGCGCGGCCGAACGGGTCACCGGGGCTGGGCTCGCGCCGCTGCCGGTGCAGCGCCCGATTCCGGTCTGGTTCGGCGCCCAGTCGCGCCGCGCCTACGTCAGGGCAGGTCAGCTGGGCGATGGCTGGTTTCCGCAGGTACCGCCGGGCCCGGGGCTCGACCAGGCGAAATCGGTCGTCGAGCAGGCGGCCATCGAGGCCGGCCGCGACCCGGCGGTCCTTGGCATGGAAGGCCGGGTTAGCTGGCGCGACGGCGGCGCAGGACAGCTGGCGGAACGGGTTGGCAGCTGGCAGGACGCCGGCGCCACCCACGTGTCCGTCAACACCATGAACGCGGGGCTGCCGTCGGTCGACGATCACCTGGCGGCGCTTGCCGCTGCCGCCGCGGCCCTCGGACTGCGCCGCCCCTGATCCGCCCCGCCCCTGATCCCCCCGCCCGCCCTCGCCAGCCGGCGACGGGCCGCCCGCATATGAACCCGTTGAACACACCGTTCAACGGGTTGGATGCCGTTGAACAGCCGGTTAACGGGTTTGCAGCAGCGGCATCCGGCGGCCCGGCATCCGGCGGCGCGACCACGGCGGCGGCTAGTGGCGAACCCGTGCGGTGTGGCGCTGGGCGGGTTGGATGCCGTTGAACGTCACATTCAACGGGTTCGCGGCGGCGCCGGTCGCGGCTGCGCCAGCGGGCAGGGGGGTCAGCGGAGGCGACGCAGGAAGGGGTCGGCCGCCGCCTGGCTGGTGACCCGGACGCGGGCATCCACGGCGAACGCGCCGTCAGGCCGGGCGATCACCGGGTTGAGATCTAGCTCGGCGACCTCCGGCAGGTCATCGGCCAGCCGGGAGACCCGCAGCAGGACATCCGACAGCGCGGCCAGGTCGGCGGCCGGGGTGGCGCGGTGGCCCAGCAGCAGCGGGGCGGCGCGGATGGACCGGATCATGGCGCTAGCGTCGGCGTCGGTCAGGGGCGCCAGCCGGGCACTGTGGTCGCCGAGCACCTCGGTGGCCACCCCGCCGAGCCCGAACACCACGAGCGGGCCGAACACCGGCTCCTGCACGACGCCGATGATCACCTCGACGCCGCCGGTGATCATCGGCTGGACCAGCGTCCCCGTGAGCCGGCCCGCGAACGTCCCGGCCAGGTCGTCGAACGCGCGGCGGACGTCGTCGGGGCCGCGCAGGTCCAGCCGGACGGCGCCGGCGTCGCTCTTGTGCAGCAGCCCGGGGACATCCGCCTTGAGCACGACGGGGCAGCCAATCTCGGCCGCGGCGTTCGCCGCCGCGGCGGCGGACGTGGCCATCCGGCTCTCGACCAGCGGTATCCCGTAGCAGCGCAGTAGCTCGCCAGCCTCGGCCGGCGGGAGCCAGCCGCCGCCGGGCAGCCGGGCGAGGAACGCGGCGATCAGCGCCCGCGCGTCCCCCTCCCGGATCCGGTCGAGCTGCGGGACCGTCCCGGCGGGCGTGGCGAGCCACTCCCCGTACCTGGCGGCCAGGCCCAGCGCGCGGGCGGCGCTTTCCGGATACGCGTAGGCGGGCACTGCCCCCGGCCCGCCCTCCGACCCTGGGATCAGCAGGACCGCCTCGGGCTGGCCGAGGATCACCCCCGCGACCGGTACCGGCAGGCTGGCGGCCCGTAGCGCCGGGAGCAGGTCGGCGACGCCGGTTGGCACGATGAGCGCAAGCACCGCGTCGACGCCCTGGTCGGCGGCCGCCGCCTCGAGCCCGCGCTGGAACGTCTCGGCGCTGACCCCGGCGCCGGTGTCAACCGGCCCGGTCACTGCGGCGCCGGACGGCAGGATCTCCCGGAGGCGGCGCTGGGTCCCCTCCGACATCGCGTGCACGGTAAGGCCGGCCTCGGCGCACGCGTCGGCGGCCAGCACGCCCGCCCCGCCGGCGTTCGAGAGGATGGCCACCCGCCGGCCGGCGGGCGGCGGCTGGGCGGCGAGCAGCGCGGCAACGTCAAGCAGCTCGCCGAGGCCGGAGGTGGCGATGATCCCGGCCTGCTCGAACAGGGCCTGCCGGGTGATCAGCGGGGCGGCGATCGCGGCGGTGTGCGAGGCGGCCGCCCGCTGGCCGGGAGCGGACCGGCCCGCGTGCACGGTCAGCACGGGCATCTTCTGCCCGACCCGGCGGGCGGTGCGGGCGAACTTGCGCGGGTTCCCGAACGACTCCAGGTACAGCACCGCCAGCCGGGTCGCGTCGTCCTGCTCCCACCAGCACAGCAGGTCATTGCCCGACACGTCCACCTTGTCGCCCAGCGAGGCGAACGAGGAGATGCCGATGCCGAGCCGTGACAGCTGCTCGGTGAGCGCGATGCCGATGCCGCCGGACTGCACTGCCAGTCCCGCGCGCCCGGGCGCCGGGTGGCGCGCGCCGAACGTCGCATCCAGGCCGAGTGCGGGGACCGCCACGCCGAAGCAGTTCGGGCCGAGCAGCCGCATGCCATGGTGCCGGCACGTCGCCAGGATCGCGTTCTGCTGCTCTCCACTGAGCCCGGCCGTGATCACGACCAGGGCCCTGATCCCCCGCTCTCCGCACTCCCGCGCGGCGGCGTTGACGGCGGACGGCGGCACGGCGATCACGGCCAGGTCCACATGGTCCGGCAGCGCTGCCACCGACCGGACGCACCGGACGCCGTCGATCTCGTCGGCGTTCGGGTTGACCGCGTAGACAGGCCCGGCGAAGCCGGCGTCGCTGATGTTGCGCAGGATCGTCCGGCCGACCGAGCCTGGCCTCCTGCCCGCTCCCACCACCGCGACGCCAGCCGGGCGCAGCAGCGGCACCAGGCTGGCGACGTCGGCCCGCATCTCGCGTGCCGCTACCGTTTCCAGGTACGGGCTGGCCTGGCTCAGCGCGGCGTGCGGGGGGATCGGGATATCCAGTTCCACGACGCCGTCCGCCCAGTGGCGCAGGACGCCGAGGCCCGCGTCGGCGAATACGCGCAGCATCGCGGAGTTCTCCGACAGCGTCTGGGCGGTGAAGGCAGTCAGGTGCCGGATCCTGGCCAGCGACACCAGGTGCTCGAGCAGCAGCGTGGCGACGCCCCGGCCGTGCATCTCGTCGCTGACGGCGAAGGCCACCTCGGCGACGCCCGGAGTGCGGGCCGGCTCGTAGCTGGCCGCGCCCACGACCTGTCCGTTCAGGCAGGCGAGCAGCGCCGCGTGGTCGGGGCCTGCCGGACGGCAGAGGCGCCGTGCCTCCTGCCCGGGCGCGTTCTTGCTCAGGCTGAAGAACCGGAGGTAGCGATTCTCCGACGACATCGCCTCGTGCATGCGGCAGACGGCGTCGACGTCATCCGGGGCCGCCGCGCGGATCTCGACGGTGGCGCCGTCGGCCAGCAGCGCGAACACGCCGACGCCGATGGCAGGCGTTTCCTGGCCGGCGGCTAGCGACGCGTCCTGGCCGGCGGCTGGCGGCGCGCCCGGACCCGCGGCAGGCGGCACTGACGGGCCTGCTTGCGGCGTACCCGGGTCGGTTACGGGCGGCGTGCTCATGCCGGCGTTCCGGCCGGCTCCGGGCCGTCGGCCGGATCCCCGGCCACGATCCGCGCGTAGGGTCCGGGGTACACCAGCGCGATGTGCCCGCCGCTCACCCATTTGATGATGTATGGCGGCGATCCGTCCGCGTTCCGCAGCCCGATGACAAGGCCGATGCGGTCGGGATCGCCATCCGGGATCAGCCGGTCACCGACCTGAGCCCTCATCGCGTGCCTCCTCATCCGCCGCCCGCGTGCTCGCGCTCTGTGCCGGCGATTGCGCCCCCAGGCCCCGTTTAGGTCTGTCGCTGATCAGTCTGCGGCAGCAATCCACTGCGGCTCAGAGGCGAAGGTCCCAGATGGCCGGGCCAGCCGTCCCCGGGTAACCAACCGCCAACGGAGCCGGCCGCGCGGCGGGCGCGGCGAACGGGCCGCCAGTATCCGGATCGCGGCCCGTAACTAGTCGCCACCGGATCCGCGTCGCTGCGCTGCGGCGCGCAAGGCGGCCCGCGCCGCCGCAGCAGCGTCGGCGCCGGCTTCGTCGCGATCGGCATGCCTGGCGGGAACCCGGCAAGTGGCTGCAGGCCCTGCTATGCGATGGCGGAATCCGCCAGATCCCTGTCGGCTGGCGCGTGCGCGCCGCCGGCCGAGCCGACGACGACCACGGGACATCTGGCATGCGCCAGGCAGGCGCGGATTACCGGTCCTTCCGGCGGGTCCGGCAGCCAGGGCGGGGTAGTCACTCCGAGCACGAGCAGATCCGCGCGGGCGGACTGGGCTACCATGACGCGCTCGGGGGTGCCCTCGGCCAATTCCGCGGTGACGCCCTCGGGCGTGACCGGACCGAGCTCGGCTCGCATGTCAGCCGCCAGCATGGCGCGAACCTCGGCCCCGTGCTCATCACCTGTCGGCACATGGACGGCCCCGGCATACGGGGCCGCGTGCCGCGCCGGATCCCACGCCCGCACCACGTGCAGGCTTGCTCCGCGCAGCCGGGCCTCAGCCGCCGCCCACCGCAGCGCGGTCAGCGACGCGGGCGAGCCGCTGATGCCGACCACGATGCGGTGGCGCCTGTCGTCCGTCATGCGGTCCTCCGAGCTAGTGATGTGCCTGCGTTCACCCTTGCGCGCGCGGAGCGCGGCCGGCAGGGGCAAAGGTCCTGGCCAGCCAGGCCGACGGGCCCTAAGGCTGGACCGGATGGTGGATCAGGCAGCCGCGGCCGCGGCGGGCTCCGGGGGCCGGGCTGGCAGCTCAGCCAGCCGGATCACGGTGACGGGGCCATGATCACGGTGACGGCGGCCGGATCACGGTGACGGGGCCATGGGCGTGCTGGACGCAGAATGTGCTGACCGAGCCAAGCACGGCGTCGGCGAGACCGCCGTAGCCGCGGCTGCCCACGACCAGCAGATCGGCGCCTGCCGATGCCTCGACCAGTACCTGGGCCGCGTGACCTTCGATCACCCGGGTCCGGAGCCGGGCCGGGCGATCCGGGCCGAATACCTCGTCGAGGGCGCCGTTGAGGGCTTGCTGCGCGAGCCCGGCGAGGTCGAGGTCGTCCGGGTACCCCGGTGCCCAGCCGTAGAACGTCGGGTACTGCCAGGTGACGATGACCTCCAGGGTGACTCCAGTGAACTCAGCCTGCCGGGCCGCCCAGCGCAGTGCCAGTATCGAGCCATCCGACCCGTCTACCCCCACGACGATGCGGGCCTGACCGTCACCACCTGATCCGTCCATCTCTCTCCTCGATGTCGCAGCCACGGCGGAGTCCCAACCCTATGGATGACCCGGGACGAGCTACGGAGTGACCCGGGTTTAGCGCCGGACTGGGCGTGCCGAAGGCAGCGCCAGTGACGTCACTGGGACTTCAGCGCGGTAACAACGACAGCGGAGTCCCAACCACGCTACCTAGGGGCAGCTGCCCCCGGGTGACAAGGGAAACGTGGCGGGCGCCACGGGCGCCACCCGGCACCCGGCACCCGGCAATGGCGTGGCTGGGACTCCACTGCGGATACAGCGACAGTGGAGTCCCAGCCTAGGCTTCGGCCAGCTGCCGCGCCTGCGCCAGTAGCGAGCAAGCACGGCCGGGCATAGTGCCCTGGCGGCCAGGCCTCGCGGCTGGGGACCTTTGTCCCTGCCCCGGCCACGATGCCCGCAGCTGGGCAGCTGGATTGGAGGCGGCCGGCAGCACATGTGCGTGGCGCGCCGGGCTGGCCTTGCCGCGAGGAGGTCACGATGGACGGCAGCGCCGCGCGGCGGGAGGCTGGCAGTCATGGCTGACGCGATCGCGGTCTCGGGCCTGCGCAAGTCCTACGGCCGGGCCGTGGCACTTGACGGGCTGAATCTGAGCGTGGCAACGGGCGAGGTGCACGGCTTCCTTGGCCCCAACGGGTCAGGTAAGACAACGACGATCAGGATTCTGCTGGGGCTGTTGCGGGCCAGCGGCGGCAGCGCCCGGTTGCTTGGCGGCGATCCGTGGAGCGAGGCTCCGGCGCTGCATCGCCGGCTCGCTTACGTGCCTGGCGATGTCACGCTCTGGCCGAACCTATCCGGCGGCGAGGTGATCGATCTGCTGGGGCGGCTGCGCGGCAGCATGGATGCCAGCCGCCGGGCCAGCCTGATCGAGCTTTTCGACCTGGACCCGACCAAGAAGGCACGGGCGTACTCGAAGGGAAACCGGCAGAAGGTAGCCCTGATCTCGGCGCTCGCCTCCGATGTCGAGCTGCTGCTCCTCGACGAGCCAACCGCAGGGCTCGATCCGCTGATGGAGGCCGCCTTCCGGGCGTGCATTCAGGACGAACGCAAGCGCGGTCGGACGGTCTTGCTTTCCAGCCACATCCTGTCCGAGGTGGAGGCGCTCTGCGATCGCGTGACCATCATCAGGCAGGGCCGGACCGTGGAGTCCGGGACCCTGGCCGGGCTCCGCCATCTCACCAGGACCTCGATCGCCGCCGAGCTGACCGGCCCGCCGGCCGGGCTTGACCGTCTGCCCGGCGTGCACGACCTGGTCGTCGAGGGCAACCGGGTGCGCTGCCAGGTCGATGCCGGCCAGATCGACGCGCTGCTGCGCCAGCTCACCGCGGTCGGTGTGCGCAGCCTGACCAGCCAGCCGCCGACCCTTGAGGAGCTGTTCCTGAGCCACTACGCCAGCGTCCCGCCCGGGCGCGGGCCCGCGCCCGGGCGGGACGGAGACAAAGCGTGAGCACCCTGGCGGGCACCAGCGCGCTCGCGAGGCTGGCCGCCCGCCGCGACCGGATCATGCTGCCGGCCTGGATCTACGTGCTTACCGCGCTGGTCGCAGGGACCGCCTACAGCTTCAGGAAGCTGTACCCGACGGCCGCGGGACGGGAGCAGTTCGCTGCTGCGGCGGCCCGCAACCCCGCGCTGCTCTCGCTCTACGGGCCGCTGTCCGGCAACTCGGTCGGGTCGCTGACCGCCTGGCGGTACGGCGCGTTCGCTGCCCTGGGCGCCGGGCTGATGAGCGTATTTATCGTGGTCAGGCATACCAGGGCCGATGAGGAGACCGGGCGGCTCGAGCTGGCGGGCTCGGCGGCCGTCGGACGGCAGGCGGCGCTGACCGCCGGCCTGCTGATCGCCGTCAGCGCGAATATGGTGCTCGCCGCGGTGATCCCGGCCGCCCTGATCGCGCTCGGGCTGCCCGCGGCCGGATCCATCTCCCTGGCGCTGGCCATCGCCGGCTGCGGGCTGGTGTTCACCTCCGTCGCCGCGGTCACGGCCCAGATCGCGCAGACCGCGCGCGCCGCGAGGGGAGCCGCGATCAGCGTCCTCGCAGCGGCCTACCTGCTGCGGGCCGTAGGAGACTCGGCTGGCGCGCACGGGCCCGGCTGGCTGACCTGGCTGTCGCCGGCCGGCTGGGCCGAGCTCATCAGGTCGTTCGGCCAGGTCCGCTGGTGGATACTCGCGCTGCCGCTGGCTGCCGCAGCGTTCGTGGCCGGCGCGGCCGGGGTGCTGGCCGCTCGTCGTGACTACGGAGCGGGCCTGCTGCCGCAGCGGCCCGGGCCGGCCCGGGCCGCTGGGTGGCTTCGCGGTCCGCTGGCGCTCGCCTGGCGGCTGCAGCGCGGCACGCTGACGGGCTGGGTGATCGGGGCGCTGGCCTACGGCGCTGTAGTCGGGGAGGCCGCCAACGGAATCGGCGGGCTGCTCGGCAGCAGCGAGATCAGGAAGATACTGGTGAGACTGGGCGGCCAGGCCGCGCTCACCAATGCCTACCTCGCGGCGATCATGAGCTTCGGCGGGCTAATCGCCGCCGGCTACGCCGTCTCGGCGGTGCTGCGGCTCCGCTCCGAGGAGACGGAGGAACGCGCGGATCCGCTGCTGGCCGCCGGCGCCAGCCGGATCAGCTGGGCGCTCGGGCACCTTTGCATCGCGGCGGGCGGCACGGCCCTGATCCTGGCCGCGACCGGCCTGGGCGCGGGCCTCGGGTACGCTCTGCGGTCCGGAACAGGCGGCGGTGAGGTAGCCCGGCTGGCCGGGGCCGGGCTGGCGCAGCTGCCCGCCGCGCTCGTGCTGGCCGGGGTTGCGGCGGCGCTGCTCGGGCTCGCGCCGAGGGCCTGCGTGGCCGGCGGCTGGACCGCGCTTGGCGTCGTCGTCATGCTGCTCTTCCTCGGCGCCACGCTCCGGCTGCCCCAGCCAATCCTGGACATTTCGCCGTTCACCCACGTGCCGAAGCTGCCCGGCGGAACGGTCAGCGCCGCGCCGCTGGTCTGGCTGACCGTCATCGCCGTGGCGCTGGCCGCCGGCGGGCTAGCCGGCCTGAAGCGCCGCGACATCGGCTGAGCCGCGACATCGAGGCGCCGCGACATCGGCTGAGTTGGGCAGTCGCTCAGTGCCGCCGGATGCGCCTGCCGGTGATCCGGGTGGGGGTAATGCGGAGGAACAGCTCCCTGTCGCCGCCCGCCCATGGCTCGACTCCCGCTGCCAGGATCGACGTCCGGTCGGCCGCTGACTCCACATGATGCGCGGGGCCCTGGATCAGAACGCTCCAGCCCTCGCGCGCGCCCGCGTCGATATCGTCGATCTCGAAGGCGACCATGAAGTCGGCGCCCGCGATGCCCGTGCGCAGGTCCTGGTCGGTCGAGCCGTCGTGCGCGGTCCGGAACACGATGGCCGCGTCATGCACCCGGTAGTTGACCGGCAGCACGGTCAGGCCGAACCGGCCGGAGTACGCGAGCCTGCCGACGCCGCCCGGGGAGATCAGCCGCAGGCACTCCGCCTCGTCCAGCTGCTGCAGTGCGGGGCTGCCGGTTGTGTGATCGGACATGAAGGATCCCGTTCAGGTATGGAGGCCGCGATATGGATCAGGAGAATTCCTGGCGGATGCTCGTCCATGCTCTCACCCCGTTTCCCGGTCCAGGGCGATGGTCCCGGGTAATGCCGGGAAAGCCGAGGACATCCGGGCGACCGAGCGGGAGCAATGGGACGACGGCACGAATTACCTCGCGGTCGCGGCCGGTGTCGTGATGGGCTATGAGCCCAGCGTCCCGACCAGCACCATGCTGCGCCGCCGCTGGGGCCAAGGAGCACGAGATGGATCTGCACGGGCGAAGCCTGCTCAAGGAGACGGACCTCACCGCCGAGGAGTTCTTGTACCTGATCGACCTCGGCGGGCAGCTCGCCGTGGCGAAGCACCTGGGCCAGCGGTCGGCCCGGCTGGCGGGCCGCAGCATCGCGCTGATCTTCGAGAAGGCATCCACCAGGACCCGGTCGGCGTTCGAGGTCGGTGCCCATGACGAGGGCGGGCACGTCACCTATCTCGGCCCGCAGGATTCCCATCTGGGCCACAAGGAGTCCGTCAAGGACGCCGCGCGGGTCCTCGGCCGGATGTTCGACGGGATAGAGTTCCGCGGCTTCGCCCAGGAATCGGCGGAGATCCTGGGCGCGTTCGCCGGGGTGCCGGTCTGGAACGGGCTGACCGATCAGTGGCATCCGACCCAGATGCTGGCCGACATCCTGACGATGCGCGAGCACGCGGGCAAGCCACTGGGTCAGGTGTCCTACTGCTACCTCGGCGACGGCCGCAACAACACGGCCAACTCGCTGCTGGTGACCGGCGCGCTGCTCGGCCTCGACGTGCGGATCTGCGCGCCGGACGAGCTGTGGCCGGAGCCGGCGGTGCGGGACATCGCCCGGTCCCTGGCGGCCGGTTCCGGCGCCAGGCTGACCGTGACCGCGGACAGCGCCGCGGCCGTGCGGGGAGCCGACTTTCTCTACACCGACGTCTGGCTGTCGATGGGCGAGCCGGAGGAGAACTGGGACAAGCGGATCGACCAGCTGATTCCCTACCAGGTGAACGCCGCGATGATGGCCGCCACCGGCAACCCGGACGTGAAGTTCCTGCACTGCCTGCCCGCGCTGCACAACCGCGACACCGAGATCGGGCAGCATGTCCTCGCCCCCCGCGGCCTCGACGGGCTGGAGGTAACCGAGGAGGTCTTCGAGTCGCCGGCCAGCGTCGTCTTCGATCAGGCGGAGAACAGGCTGCACACGATCAAGGCGCTGATGGTGGCCACGATCGGGCAGCCCGGGTGAGGGTCGTCGCCGCGCTCGGCGGCAACGCGCTGCTGCGCCGCGGCGAGCGGCCTGACGCCGATATCCAGCAGGAGCACATCGCGGCCGCGGTGCGGGCACTCGCGCCGCTCGCCAGCGACCATGAGCTGATCATCACGCACGGTAACGGACCGCAGATCGGCCTGCTGGCAATGGAGAGCGCCCGGGATCCGGCACTGATCCGGCCCTATGCGTTCGACGCCCTCGGCGCGCAGACGCAGGGAATGATCGGCTACTGGCTCGTGCAAGCGCTGCAAAATGCGCTGCCGGGCAAGCTGGCCGGCTGCCTGGTCTGCCGGACGCTGGTCAGCGCGGACGACCCGGCGTTCGCCGATCCCGCCAAGTTCGTCGGCCCTGTCTACGACGAGGCCCAGGCAACGAAGCTGGCCGCCGCGTACGGCTGGCAGGTCCGCCGGGACGGGACCGCATGGCGCCGGGTGGTGCCCTCGCCCGAGCCCGTCGAGCTGCTCGACCTGCCGCTGATCAGCGAGCTGCTCGGGGCCGGCGCGATCGTGGTCTGCGCGGGCGGCGGCGGCGTCCCGGTCACCAGGGATGCCGCCGGGATGATGCGGGGGGTCGAGGCCGTCGTGGACAAGGACCTCACCGCGGCCCTGCTCGGCCGCGACCTGCGGGCGGCGGCCCTGCTGCTGCTGACCGACGTCGAATGCGTGCAGGATGGGTACGGAACGCGGGAAGCGCGGCCCATCCGCCGGGCAGCGCCCGGTGACCTGCGGGGACGGCCATTCGCGGCCGGGTCGATGGGCCCGAAGGTCGAAGCGGCCTGCCGTTTCGCCGAGGCCACCGGCGGGATGGCCGCGATCGGCAGGCTCGATGATGCCGCGGCGCTGCTGCGCCGCGAGGCCGGCACGATTGTCGCGCGATCATGTCGGTAGTGACGAATCCGGAGAGGGAGACCTGTGATGCAGCGAGGGAGAAACCTGTGATGTACAAGAGGCTGCTGGTGGCCGTGGACTACTCAGAGGTCACCGAGCGCGTGCTCGGCGCGGCCCGTGAGCTGGCGCTGCTGTCCGACGGCGAGATCTGGCTCCTGCACCTGCGCGAGCGCGAGATCATCCCCCAGGCCGGGATGGTGGAGCGGGAGTCACATGATGAGGCGCAGCTGGCGGTCGACGGGGCCATCGCCGAGCTCGCCAGTGCCGGGATCACGGCGCACGGCGAGATCCGGAACACGGTCTTCGGGTATGCCGCCCGCGAGATCATCGACGAGGCCAGGAAGCATGACGTCGGCGTCATCATCATGGGGACGAGGGGACGGGGTGACCTCGCGGGGCTGCTGCTCGGCAGCACGGCGCACAAGGTGATCCAGCTAACGGACCGGCCGGTGCTGGTGATCCGCTGAGCGGTACCAGGATCGCCAGATCAGCCGGTGCACCGGGATCAGCCTGGGGATGTCACGCAGCCCGGGGAGGAACGGGATCAGCAGCAGCAGCAGCGTGGCCAGGCCGGTCATGTAGATGGCGATCATGTCGATGTTGACCGAGTTCGTCCATCCCGGCACCTGGTACCACAGCGTGTAGAGCCACAGCCACGGCTGGCCAGGGTAGCTGCCGGTTTCGTTCATCACGCCCCACTGGCTGCCGGACAGGCCCATCGCGGTGGCCTTGTTCACGAAGTAGGCGCCGTCCTCGATGAACAGCAGCGGCTTGGTGAAGTTGGTGCCGTAGAACGGCTGCTGGGCGAGCAGGTCGGTGTCCAGCGCGCCGCTGCGCGCCAGGGTCAGCTCGCTGGCCAGCAGCGCCGGGACCGGCCCGTCGGCAGCGGCGGGGACGACCGGCCGGCCGCCGGCGAACGTCACCTTCGTGACCGCGGCGGCGTACGCGTCGGCCCATTTGAGCTGCTGGGCGGCCGGGGCTGAGGTGTAGGCGGCGAGCGGGGCCGTGATCGCCGGGTCGGTGCGCGCGAGCTCGGCCAGCGGCCCGATGACGAAGTCGCTGGCCGCGTTGACCGGTTGGGTCACCCCGGTGATTTTCGCCGGGGAGAACAGCAGCCGCTGGACATTCGCGGTCTGGCTGTCGTAGGGCGGGCCGTACGTGGCCGTCTCGCTCGTCCCGTTCAGCTCGGTGGCGGCGGTGGCCAGGAAGTCGGCGGGAGCGAGCCTCGCCCAGGTGGCGATGGTGACCGGCGGCACGTCCGGAGAGGACAGCACGACGGCCAGGCCGAGGGTCAGCGCCAGCACGATCACGGAGGCGATCGTGCCCTCCTGCAGGATGTCGTAGCGCCGGTTCTGGCCGCGCCACGGGGCGGCGTCGGCCGCCGCGATCGCGCGCCTGCGCAGCCGCCCGTGGCCTTTGACCTCGGCGGCATGCGCGTCGATCGGGTGCGACACGCCCCGCATCCGGACCAGCAGCACGTGTGCGCCGACGATGGCGATGAGCACGATCGGGACGAGCACGATGTGCCACATCAGCATCTGGCCGAAGTTCATCACGTTGAAGAACGCGCCAACCCCGACCGAGTTGAACGCGTCCTTGCCGCTGGTGGAGATCCACTGGGAGTCGAAGTTCTGCTGGGACACGTAGCCGGTGAAGCACTCGATGACCGAGATGGCGAACGCGACCACGCCGGTGATCCAGGTCAGCGCCCGGCGGCCGCGCCAGGCGGCCATCCAGAACTTGCCCCACAGGTGAATGACCAGCAGGGCCATGAACAACTCGACGCTCCACAGGTGCAGGCTGTTGAAGAAATGCCCGAGCGGGTTGTAATGCCACCAGTCGGGGCCGCCCAGCGCGAGGCCGAAACCGCTCGCGATCGCCACCCCGAGCGCGGCCAGTGCGCCGACGCCGAACACGTAGATCCAGGACGCGACATAGGCAGGCTGGCTGTCGGGCAGCAGCTTGCCCGGCGGCAGCGCCGCGAGCGCCGTGCGCCGCAGCCGGGCCGTCCACATGCCGGCGGTGCCGTCATCCGCGGCCGGCCCGGCCGGCCAGACAGCTCCGGCGTCCCCGCCCGCGGCGTCCCCGTCCGCGGCGTCCCCGGCGGCCGCGTCGGGCTGCTCCCGGTGCCCCCGGGGAAACGGGATCAGCAGGGCGGCGCCGAAAATGGCCACCATCACCGCGATCAGGACGAGGTTCGCCACGGATACATCGAAGATCGACCAGTGCACGAAGGAGCCCGGCTGATTCATGTTGATGGCCAGCGGCCCTGGGTGCGGCACGGGAGGACTCATGCCATGCTCCACTGCTGTCGAGGGGACGGCCAGTGAGGTAGCCCTGACCTGGCGGCGGGATGCCTGCTGACAAAATGCCATCGGGCGGCCCTCCCTGGGGAGGGCCGCCCGCCCTGTGATCGCGGGACCTTAGTCCCGTCAGCCGATCGCCAGTCCCGTCAGCCGATCGTCGCCGGGACCTTGGCCGTGATCCGGGGGAAGACCTCAGCTTCCGGCGAGACCCGGCGCAGGTGCGCGAAGCCGAGTAGCGACAGGATGAGCAGCATTCCCGCTCCGATGAAGGACACGATCGCGCCCCACAGTGCGATCTGGCCCATCTTCCAGAACGCGTACGCGTTCAGCAGGCTCCCGCGGAGCATCGTGCCCTTGAACATGGCTTCGACCTGGCCAGCCAGCGCAAGGTTCTTGGGCTGAGCTATTGCCTTGGCCGACAGCTGCGCGTAGGTCTGGCCGCCGCCGATCACCAGGAGGTGGTTGGCGATGAAATGATCCGCGTAAACCTCGGCCTGGGCGCCGGTGGTCATCAGCTGGCCGGCGTACTGGTGCATCGCGGCGAACTCCGGGGCCTTGATGGCCGGGCTCCCGTTGGCCGGGAAGACGATCTTCTGTGCCGCGAGCTGGTTGTGCACCTCGCTGCTCACGAACGAGTGGCCCCACAGCAGCAGCCCGCCGGCCGCCAGCAGGATGACCGCCAGGACCAGCCCGACCGAGGTCGCCAGCACGTCAAAGGTCTTTCTGCGCATCTGATTTCTCTCCCTTAGATTGAGCCCGCCGTCGGTTTCCGCCGCGGCTCTTGTTTACTCGCCCTATTTTTGGCCGGACGAGCTGGCGGTGGCAGGGCCGCTCGCCTCTACGTCGCGGGACCTCTGTCACAAGTTCCGGCTATCCGCGGCCAGAACAGCCGTATCAGGAGCGTCAGCCGGGAATCAGCGGACATTCGACCATGACCGCGCAGGACGTTCGCCTCTGTCAGCTGGCCGCCAACGTGAGCATCGTGGGGAGCCGGTCCCTTTACTGAAACGGAGATAGTCATGCGAGCACTTGTTTACCATGGACCAGGAGAAATGGCCTGGGAGGAAGTCCGGAAGCCGGAAATCTCCAGCGACACTGACGCGATCGTGCGCGTGGATGCCACCACGATTTGCGGCACGGATCTGCATATTCTCAAGGGCGACCTGCCTGCGGTGACAGCCGGGCGCATCCTCGGCCACGAGGCGGTCGGGACGGTCGACTCAGTCGGCAGCGGCGTGAAGACGGTCAAGGTCGGCGACCGCGTTCTCGTATCGTGCGTCTCGGTGTGCGGGACCTGCCGGTTCTGCCGCGAGGGCCGTCCTGGGCAGTGCCTGGGCGGAGGCGGCTGGATCCTGGGCTACATGATCGACGGCACTCAGGCCGAGTACGTCAGGGTGCCGTTCGCCGACGCCTCTACCTACCCGGTGCCCGACGGCGCCGCCGACGAGGACATCCTCATGCTGGCCGACATCCTGCCGACCGGCTATGAGGTCGGTGTCCTGAATGGCAACGTGCGGCCGGGCGACGTGGTCGCGGTCGTCGGGGCCGGCCCCGTCGGCCTGTCCGCGATCATGGGCGCGCGTTTGCTCAGCCCGAGCCACATCGTCGCGGTTGACCTGGCTGACTCCCGGCTGGAGGCGGCTAAGCAGTTCGGCGCCGATATCACGGTCAACAACTCCCGGCAGGACCCGCTGGAGGTAGTCCGCTCCCTCACTGGCGGCCTCGGCGCCGACGTGACGATCGAAGCGGTCGGGGTGCCAGCCACCTTCGAGCTTGCCGTCGAGATGGCCCGGCCCGGCGGGCGGATCGCCAACATCGGCGTGCACGGCAAGCCCGCGACCCTGCACCTTGAGGACCAGTGGATCAGGGACATCACCATCACGACCGGCCTGGTCGACGCGTACTCCACGCCGACGCTCCTGCGCCTGCTCACGAGTCATCACATCGACGCCGGGCGGTTCGTCACTCATCGCTTCGCGCTAGCGGAGTTCGACAAGGCCTACGACGTGTTCGCCCGGCCTGCCGATACGGGCGCGCTCAAGGTGGTACTGAGCCGTACCGCATAGACAGCCGCATGCCGTTACCCCCGCCGAAGCGGTCCCGCCCGAGCGCCGGCGTGGGTACCGGCATGCTTGCCGTCGGCCGTGGCCCGGCGGACCCGGGATTCCGTTCCGGTTACATGGGAATGATCTCGGGCGCCGGGCAGGGCCAGCCAGGATGGCTGAAGCCATGGTTCAGTTTCTGGACAAACCTGCAGAGTCCCCATCCGGCGTTCTACGCCTACCTGGTGGCGGTCCTGGAGACCCTTGTCGCGCTGGCTGTGCTCTTCGGGATCGCCCGCAAGCTCAGCTACATAACCTGCGCGGCGTTCAGCGTCGTGATCTGGGCGGTGGCCGAAGGGTTCGGCGGACCGTACACCTCCGGCGCCTCCGACATCGGCACCGCGATCATCTACGCCCTGGTGTTCATGTGCCTGCTGACACTGAGCGCCTACACCGGTCCTGACACCTACAGCGTGGACCACTTCCTCGAGAAGAAGATCTCATGGTGGTGGAAGGTTGCCGAGTTCGGTCGCCCCGTCCAGGAGCAGCTGGTCCCGGCCGTCCCCGCAATCACGGTCTCCCCGGTCACGGTCTCCCCGGTCGCGGTTGCCCCGGTCGCGGTTTCCCCGGTCGTCCCGGTCCCGCTCGTCCCTGTCGCCAGAGCGGCAAACGGCGTGGGCCCGCCGGTGGCTGAGCCAGCAGGACGGCGCTGAGCTAGCCGCCGGACAGCCGAGCCAGCAGGGCGGCGCTGAGGCAGGTAGAGGTCTCAGCGCCGCCCGATCAATTACCGGCAACATCGGACCACAGGAGGATCTCGTTGAAGCGCATCCGTTCCGCCGCGGCGATCGCCATCGCCGGACTTGGGGCCAGCATGGCCATCACGGCCTGCGGGTCCGCCGGGCAGGCGCCGGCCGCAGCCAGCGCGCCCGGCGGTGCCACGTACTCGTACTACCGATCGATGATGGGGCGCCTTTACTCCGGCGCCTCCCGCGGCTCGATGATGGGCGGCGCCTCCCGCGGCTCGATGATGGGCGCTCGGGCTACCGCTGGATGATGGGGGGGCTGGCCGCACCGGCCTGGATGCGAGGCAAGGCCCTGCCGGGCTTCATGATGGGCTCTTCCAGCGACGCCGGCCGGGTCATGGGCGCGCTATTCGCCAACGCCCCCGGTGCCCGGGTGAACCCGGCCCGGGCAGCCGGACTCGGCAGCCAGATCCCGGCCGGTGCCACCGTCAGCCGCGCCCAGCACCGGATCACCTTCTCCGGCACGAGCATCAGGCTCGTCGTCCTCGCCAGCCCATCGGGCGGTCCCGATGAGACCTTCCGCATCGCTGGCATGGTAGATCCGGCCATCGTCGTGAAGGCTGGCGCGCATATGAGCATCGAGGTCGTCAACGCCGACCAGGACACCGCGCACGGCCTGGTCATCACCGCTAGCCAGGCCAGGTCCTCGTGGATGCCGATGATGACAGCCAGCCCGGCGTTCCCCGGCTCGGCGCTGTGGTTCCTCGGCGACCCGACAGCCGCGGGCATGCATGACGGCACGCTCAGCTTCACCGCCAGCACGCCAGGAACCTACCGCTACCTGTGCCCGGTCCCGGGACACGCGCAGGAGGGCATGGCCGGGGAGTTCATTGTCAGCGCCGCCACCTGAGCGGTTCCGGGCGGGCACCCTTTCTGAGCGGGACTTTCGGCAGGTCATCAGGCCAGCAGGCGCATGCCGCGGCATGCGCTCCCCGGCCCGGCGCTTATCGTTAGACCACCTGGCACCGGACGCTGAGCTCAGGAGCCGCTGGTGGAATCACCAGAACCGCAACCGCTCTTGCCGCACCTGCGGCTCGACGACCTGCTCGCCGAGCTGCAGGTCCGGCTGGCGGCCGTGCTGGCCACCCGGGACCGGGCGCACGCGCTGCTCGAGGCGGTTGTCGCCGTCGGCAGCAACCTGGACCTGGAGATCGTGCTCCGGCATATCGTCGAGGCCGCGATCGGGCTGGTGAGCGCCCGCTACGGAGCGCTCGGGGTGGTCGGCGAGGGCGGCGTCCTCGTTGAGTTCATCCCGGTCGGCCTGGACGAGGCCGAGATCGCCCGCATTCATCACTGGCCGGAGGGCCGCGGCCTGCTCGGGGAGCTGATCACCAGCCCCCGGCCGCTGCGCCTGCCGGACATCTCCGCCGACCCGCGGTCATCGGGCTTCCCGGCGGGCCATCCGCCGATGCGGTCCTTCCTCGGGGTGCCGGTGCGGATCCGCGGCGAGCTGTACGGAAACCTTTACCTCACCGAGAAGGAGAACGGCGGCCAGTTCGACGAGGAGGACGAGGCCATCGTGGTCGCGCTGGCGGCCGCGGCGGGCGTGGCGATCGAGAACGCGCGGCTGTATGAGGTGGCGCGCAGGCGGCAGCGGTGGCTGCAGGCGAGCGCCGAGGTTACCCGGATGCTGCTGTCGGGCGCGGATCCGGGCGAGGTGCTGGACCTCGTGACGCAGCAGGTGCTGGAGATGTCGGGCGCGGACCTGGCAGTGCTCGCGCTGCCCGACGACGAGCGCCGCGAGCTGGTGATCAGGCACGCGGCAGGCGAGGAAGCGGCGAAGGCTCAGGGGCTGATACTGCCCGGAATTTCGCTCTCCGCCGAGGTGCTGGCGACTGGCGAGTTCGTGGCACTTGAGGACTTCAGTCACGACAAGCGGGTCGCTCCGGTGGCCAGGGAGCACATGCCGCTCGGGCCCGCGGTGATCTTCCCGCTCGGCGGGCCAGCCAACGTGCGCGGCGTGCTCACGGTGGGCCGCCACCCGGGCTCGATGCCGCTGGCGGCAGCGGCGACGGAGATGGTGGGCTCGTTCGCCGCCCAGGCGGCCGTGGCGCTTGAGCTGGCTGACGCCCGCCGTGACGCCGAGCAGTTCACGGTGCTGCAGGACCGCGAGCGCATCGCCCGTGACCTGCACGATCTGGTCATCCAGCGGCTGTACGCGACCGGCATGTCGCTGCAGGGCGCACTGCCCATGATCACGCGGCCTGAGGTGGCTGAGCGGGTGAGCCGCGCGGTCGACGCTCTTGACGACACGATCGTCGAGATCCGGTCGGCGATTTTCGCGCTGCAGGCACCGCACGTCGTGACGGGGCCGGGCTTCCGCGGCCAGATCCTGGACATCGTGCAGGAGATGAGCGGGCCGCTCGGGTTCGCCCCGTCGCTGAGCATGTCCGGCGGCCTTGAGGAGCAGGTGCCCGCCGGGATCGCCGAGCAGGCCAGGCACGCGCTGCGCGAGGCGCTATCGAACGCGGCCAGGCACGCCCGTGCCAGCCGGGTGGACGTGACCGTCGAGGCCGGCCGCGACCTGCTTCTCGTGGTCCGCGACGATGGCGCCGGCCTGCAGGGCAGCACCCGCCGCAGCGGGCTGGCCAACCTGGCCGAGCGGGCCAGGCGGCTCGGCGGGACGCTGCGGATGGGGACGGCAGGCGACAGCGGGACCGAGCTGCGCTGGCAGGTGCCGCTGCCGCCGGACGCGGCCTGGCCGGGCTGACGGACGCGGCCTGGCCGGGTTGACGGGTGCCGCCTGGCGGGGCTGACGGACGCCGGCCGGCCAGGCTGGGCGCGGGGTCCGGCACCATGGCGGGGGTAAGCTCTGGCGGGCTCAGCCGGGGAGAGTCTTCCGTTCTGCATGGTCGTCGGGAGTCTCGAAGATCCTGGCCGCGTAGGCGGCCGCCTGGGTACGGCGTTCCATGCCGAGCTTGGCGAACAGCGCGGAGACGTAGTTCTTGACCGTCTTCTCGGCGAGGAACATCTCCGCGCCGATCTGGCGGTTGGTCATGCCCTCGCCGATCAGCTCGAGTATCCGCCGCTCCTGCCCGGTCAGGCCGGCCAGCGGATCGGCGCGGGCCGCCTGATCGCGCATCCGGCTCATCACCCGGCTAGCCGCCTCCGGGTCGAGCAGCGACTTTCCCGAGGCGACCGTGCGCACCGCGCCGACCAGGTCGGTGCCGCGGATCTGCTTGAGCACGTATCCCGCCGCCCCGGCCATGATCGCGTCGAAGAGCGCCTCGTCGTCGCCGAAGGAGGTGAGCATCAGGCAGGCGACCCCGGGCATCGACGAGCGGATGTCGCGGCAGACGCTCACCCCGTCGCCGTCGGGCAGCCGCACGTCGAGCACCGCCACGTCCGGGCGCAGCGCCGGGATGCGGGCCAGCGCCGACGCGGCCGTGCCCGCCTCGCCGACGACGGTGATGTCGGGCGCGGCCTCCAGGACCTCGCGGACCCCCAGGCGGACGATCTCGTGATCATCCAGCAGGAACACGCGGATCGGCCGGCCAGCCGGTGCGGCGTCGCCCGGGCGCGGGCGGGCCGCGCCTTCCGGCGGTTCGGCTGTGTCGTTCATAACTGGCTGGCACCTCTGCTCGCGTCTGCGGAATCCGCGCGGGGCCCCGCCGATGGGCATGACCGTCGTAGCCGGCGCACCTTACCAACCTAATCCCGGCCTCCGGGCCGGGCCAGGGACCATCGTCCCGCCGATCGCGCCGAAAGTCCCCGGGCTGGCGGCGCGTCCATCGCAGCGGGCACGGCACGGCCGCCGTACCGGGACGAAGCACGGCCGCCGCCCGGGGGCGGGGCACGGCCACGCGACGGCTAACGACGGCTAACGGCGGCTAACGGCGGCTGCCGACGATGAGCGCCAGATCCGCGAGCCTGCAGGTATAGCCCCACTCGTTGTCGTACCAGCCGAAGACCTTGGCGAGGCTGCCCGCGGCCTGCGTCAGGCCGGAATCGAAGACGCACGAG
>Ga0302324_100000950_pt1 | contig 72412 bp, 56 predicted proteins | sample Palsa_T0_1_FD_201949 | JGI IMG/M metagenome (GOLD analysis project Ga0302324, IMG submission 201949) | Peat permafrost microbial communities from Stordalen Mire near Abisko, Sweden - Palsa_T0_1 | ecosystem: Environmental > Terrestrial > Soil > Palsa > Peat permafrost | place: Sweden: Abisko...
CGGTGGAGTCCAACGACACAACAGTGGACACCGACACCGGCTCGGTCATCTATGTCAGCGGCGTCCCCGAACCGACGACGCTAAGCCTCATGGGCCTGGCGGCGGCAGGGTTGATGGGCCGACGGCGGCGTCGAGTTGCTAAGAACTAGGACAGCAGGTAAAATTTCGTTCCCTTCGTTTGAGCCTGCTCCTATTGGGCGGCGCGAATGGGTCCAGCCAGGCATGCCTCAGAACCATGCCCGACTGTCACCGCGCATAAGACGGCGGACATTGATCCGACTGCGGCGCATGTTTTGAGCGGGTGGATTTGTCGCCCGTAGAAAGAAGTTTCTGTCATGGCCCGTCAACACGGACCGAAGGTCAAGTTATCACGTCGCGTCGGCGTTCCCATCGCGGATATCCCCAAGCATACGGCTAAAGAACTGACGCTGCCCGGCATGCACGGTTATCGCGGCCGGCGAAATACCGAGTACGGCGTTCGCCTCAATGAGAAGCAGAAGCTGCGGTTTTATTATGGCGTGCTGGAAAAGCAATTCCGGCGGTATCTGGATTCGGCGAAGAAATCCAAGGGCAACACGGCCAACACGATGATGCAGTTGCTGGAGTTGCGGCTGGATAATGTGGTGCGGCGGCTTGGCGTGGGCCGCACGATTTGGGCGACACGGCAGATCGTGGCGCACGGGCATGTGCTGGTCAATGGCCGCAAGACGGACATTGCCAGCGCCGCCGTCAAGCCGGGCGATACGATCACGTTCAAGGAAAAGACGCACAAGATGCTGCGGGACAATATGGAGCAGAACGCGGGGCATAATGTGCCGGCGTGGCTGGAGTGGAATCCGGCGCAGTTGACTGGCAAGGTGCTGCAGAATCCGGTGCCGGAAGATGTCCCGTTTGAAGTGAATATGAATTTGATTATTGAGTTTTATCGGTGATCCAAAAACGCGCGGCCCGTTCGGCTGAGCTCACGGTCGAAGCCGCTGGGCCGGCCGCTACGCATGAGACGCGGGGGACGCAAGCGCGGTTATTCAGTACAATTCGGCGATCGCAGATTCACGGAACACAACGATGCGTAGCGGCAATGTACTGCTGCGCTATGGCATGGCCGTCCTGGCGGTGGGGGCGGCGACGGTGCTTACGCATCTCTTGATTCGCTTCGGCGACGCGGGATTGACGCCGCTGTTTTTCGCGGCGGTGCTGCTATGCGCCTGGTACGGCGGCATCGGGCCGGGATTGCTGGCGACATTTCTATCCGGGGCGGCAACGTCGTACCTCTTGATGCGGGGGCATCGGTTTTCCTTGGCCGCCGTGGAGGATCATGTGCCGCGGCTGCTGGTGTTTTTGGTGGTGTCAATTCTCGCTGGGGCGTTGCATGCGGCGACACGGCGAGCGCGACTGGCCGCTGAAAGCGCCAGCCGGGCCAAGACGCAATTCCTGGCCATGGTAAGCCACGAGCTACGCACGCCGCTAAGTCCCGTGGTGATGGCGGCGGATATGCTGGAGAGTGATCCGAATTTGCCTGCGGCACTACGGCCCGATGTGCAGACCATTCGCCGTTATGTGCAGACCGAGATTCGCTTGATCGATGATTTGGTGGATCTGACCCGGATCAACGCAGGAAAGATGAGTTTGCAATATGAGCCGGTAGACGTGCATGAACCGCTCCGCAGTGCGGTGGCGGTTTGCCAGGTCGATGCGCAGGAAAAGCAGCAGCAGCTTTCGGTGCATCTGGAAGCGGGGCATCCGGTCGTGATGGGCGATGCGATGCGGCTGCAGCAGGTGTTTTGGAATCTGCTCCGCAACGCCATCAAGTTCACGCCGCAAGGGGGCCGGATCGATGTCAGCACCGCCAATGTGCCGACCAATTTCGTGCAGATCACCGTGGCGGATACGGGCGTCGGCGTCGATTCCCAAAAATTATCGCTGATCTTCGAAGCATTCGAGCAAGGGGGCGCCGAGATTCAAGAACGTTTCGGAGGACTGGGCCTCGGCTTGGCGATCTGCCGGGCGCTGGTTCAGGCGCATCACGGCTCGATCACGGTGAAAAGCGCGGGTGCTGGAGCCGGAGCAGCTTTCACAGTGCAATTGCCTGCCAATCTCCAGCGGTTGGCGGGCGACGGTTCGATATCCTGACGGTCAATTGTCCGACGGTTTGGAAGTCGGATGCTTGGATTTGAACAATTTGTCCTTTTCCACGGCTTGGTCGTATTCGGCCTTGGGCATGAGCTTCCCCTTGTGTTCATACAAAACCAGCGGCTCCGTTGTCGGTCCCTCGGCTTGGGGCAAGGTGATGGTGGCCAGTTTATTGAAATCGCGGTCCGATCCGTAAATGGTATCGATGACAAACAGAGCGCTTCCCCCCGGCACGGCGGCATCGACGGCGATCGCGCCCACTCCGCCGGCATCCCAATGTGATTTCAGCACGAAAGTGATGGTCTGGAATCCAGGCTTGGAAACGGTGATGGTATGGGCCTTTTTGTTCCGCTTGAAAACGACGCTTGCGGGGCTGACATAATTGATTCCATCGGCCACGACCAGGGCGGCTGGTGGATTGGTCGCCACGATGATCGTCTGAGTGTTGCCGCGAGCCAGCGACGCGCAGCCACCAACGGTCGACACCAAGCACATGCATAAGACAGCATAAACGCTCAAATGAAGATATCTCATGGGAAGCGATTTATACACGAGATGTTTCGATTGCAAAATGTCAGAAACTGAGCCAAGACGCAAGTTCGGGTCAATCGCCTTTCTTTTTCGAAAGCACCATGTGCCAATGCGGGCTTTCTTTGTGCGCCGTTTGGCTTTCCGTTTCACTTATTCTATGATCCGCCGAATCGGGAGATGTGATGGATCAACAATTGATGAATCGATACGAAAGCGGCGTCGAAAAACTGCGGCAAGCGATTGCGGGATTATCCGAGCAGGATTTGAAAGCTGCGCCGATTCCCGGCAAATGGAGCACGCAGCAGGTGGTGATTCACCTGGCCGATGCGGAAGTGGCGTCCGGCGATAGGATGCGGCGGATTATTGCGCAAGATCAGCCTCCGCTATTGGCGTGGGATGAAAATCTGTTTCTGCGGCGGCTCTTTTATGAACAGCAATCGGCGGCGGATGCGGTGACGATCATCGATTTAACACGCCGCCAATTGAGCCGGGTGCTGCGGAAACTGTCCGACGCCGATTGGCAGCGCACCGGTGTTCATTCCGAACGTGGACCGCTTACGCTCACCGATGTGCTGATATCCACGACTAAACACCTGGAACACCATTTGAAATTCATCGTCGAAAAGCGCGAGAAGCTCGGAAAATGATCGCTTGTCAGGCATCAAACGGATGTCAGCGGCGACTTGGGGGCAGGCTGATTTAGTTGTTCTGCGGCTTTGGTTTCAGCAGCTCTTTACGCATCACACCGCCGCCAGTGCTGGCTGGGGGAAAGCCCACTGTCACGTCCTGTCCGGAGAGATCGACCATGCCTAGCCGTTTAAACTCAAACAGCGTCCCGTCCTGCACTTTGTAGATTCCCTTATCAGGCTTGGCGTCGGTCGTTATATCGGTTGGATCGGGACCTTCCAGCGAGAAAACAAAATCGATCGTTGAATCGCCGTGGGCGAAGAGAAAATCATCCATGCGATTGGTCCAAAGCTTGCCGTCTTCGTAGGTGCCGATGGGGTAGATATCCGTCGGCGTGACGGCGCTGGTGGATTTGTCCGTACGGTGAACCACCAGGCGCACGGCGGCGGGACTGAAATCCAGATTCCCCGAATTATCGTCACCGGCACTGGCGTTGATGTGAGCACGAATCACCAGCAATGGCGTGCCCTTTTGCGGCGGAGCCAGTTGGTCGAAGCCGCCTTTCAGTATGACCGGCAGTTCCGCATCCTTTACCGCCGGCAAACTGGGCAGAATGTATATTCCTTGAACCTGCACCGCTTCGGAACCGGGAAAAGTCGGAGCAGCATGGCGCGCCCCCGGCTGAATGCCCGTCCGCTGGCCGTAAAGCTCCTGCAGATAATCCGGATGAATATCGGAAAACTTCCGATCCCCGGCCAGCGAGCCGCTGCTTAGCGACGATACCAATCCGAGCGTCCAGTCGTCGACGGGAATCATCAGCTTGTTCAGATTCGGATTGACATTGCCGGAGCTATCCTTGTCGTTGGGCAAAAAGGCGGCGTCCTTCGTTGGATTGAATATCGTGAACACCGTTGATTGCCCCTGCTGAGGCTTGAACGCGCCGCTCACCTCTTTGTCCGCCTCCAGTGCATAACGGCTGTACATGCCGCCGAGGCTGGAAGAAAACGGCATCGACGCGGTGGCGATGGCGATAATCCCCGTGCAAATTACGCCGGCGATCAGGCCCATGACCGCGGCCCCGATCTTATCGACCGTCGGCTCCAGCCGCATGTTACCCGGAATCGCCTTGTCGAATATCACGCGCAAAATCAGATAGGTCACGATAAACAATCCGCACAGCACGCCCGCCGTAGCGATGTCGGCGGTCTTAGCGGGCTTTAGCATCGCCAGCACCGGCTCCGTGAACCCCAGCGCCACCGCAGCGGCGATGATGGCCAGGATCGCCGACAACGTTGCACTGAACATCCCCTGGATGTAATGAATGAACGCGATGCCCAGCAGTAGCACGATTAAAACAGAGCTTAGAATCATGGCAATTCACCAGTCCATCGGCCCGTGTAATCTCAACCGAGCCGTCAGTGCATATCAAACAACCAAATCATTTGCGTGTGGGAGATGCGGGCGGCGCCGGACGGGCTCCCGTTGGCGCTTCCGCCGAAGCATCCATCACGCGCTTCACTTCCGCCAGGCTCGTATTACCCGCTTCGACCGCCGCCAGCGCCATTTCCTGCAGCAACCGGCCCTTTTTCTTGCGGAACCATGCTTTGATCTCGCTGGTCGTCCCGCCGCCGGGAACCTTTGTCCGCAAATAATCATCCACGACCATGACTTCAAATACGCCGGTGCGGCCGATGTAACGCAGGTCTTTGCAGAACTCGCAGGGAATCGGATTACCCTTGGGATCACGCAACGGTTCGCGACGGGCCTGGAACAGCCGCTCGGCGCTGGCGGGATTCAAATTCAATTTCTTGAGCTGCTCCGGATCGGGAGCGTAGGCAATCTTGCAGGCATCGCAGAGCTTGCGCATGATCCGGCCGGCGATGATCATCTTCAACTGGCTCATCGCCAGCGTGTCATCTCCGACGAGCTTGCGCCAGATCGCCAGGGCGTCGAATGTCGTGCCGGCGCGCATGCCCACGTACACACGGCGCGGTTTGCCTTCTTCTTTATTGGTAACAAACGTGATCAGTTGCCGTGTCGTGCCGGGATCGACGATCTTGTTGATCATCAGCACATCCGGCTCCTGGCTGATCGTCCAGTCCACCTGCTTGGCTTCGTCGGCAGCCGTGGCATTGGCGGCCAGTTTGTTTTGCGTGATCCCCTCCAAATCCTGATCGGCGCCCCGCTCGATGGTTTGAATGTGCTGCAAAAAGGCATCGTGCGCCCGCAGCAGGGCGTACAACATGCTCGTCAGCCCCTGGGAAGGTGGAGTGGCCAGAATCACAATGCCGTCGGCCTCTTCCACCGATGCTTTCACAGCCTGCAATTGCTCGGGAGCAAAGCCCAATTTGTCGATGGTCAGCGAATGCCGTTTTTTCGGCTCGACGAGGACTTCCAGAATCTCTCCCGCCGAGCTACCGGAGGTCCGCAGCTCCAGGTCCCGCTTTTTGCCGTCCAGTTGAACGCGCAACGAACCAGTTTGCGGCTTGCGCTTTTCCTCGACATTCAATTTCGCCAGCGGTTTGAGAAACGCCGCCACCGCCGAGGCTGTCGCGCGCTCCATGCTCAAGGCCGGGTAACTAACGCCGTCCACCGTGAAATGCACCTGCGCCCCGCCCTCGCCCGGCCGCAAGTCGATGCGCTCGGCATTTTTGCGCAGCGGATCGGTCAACAATGTCTGCACCCCGTCATATCCCGCGCGCTCTGGGTCTTCGCCCGACGGCACCGGCAGCGGACCGCCCTTGCCAGATGGATCAAACAGCGTGACTGCGCCGGCCAGCACTTTGACCACCTTGCCGCCGCGCTTTTGGGCAATCCAGTCCCTGAAGTCAGTCTTCAAATCCGCCAATCCCACTTTGGAATTCCGAATCCCCAGATACGCCCCGGCTTCGATCAGCATCACGACAATCAGCACCGGCAGCGCCGCGCCATAACTCGGCAGCATCAAAAACAGCACAAACGCCAGGATCAATCCACCCAGGAATCCGAGATTGAGCCATTCCCGTGGCAGCAGAGCGCGCACCGCATCTTTATCCACCCATGTCAGCAGTCGTGCCCAGATCAGCAAAACGATCAACACGGGAACAATTTTGCCGAGGCTGATATAGCCGCCGGTATTCACCGCGGCGAGGAACAAAGAGGCCGATAGCATTCCTGGCATCCTTCTGGCAATGGCAGCGCCCACAGCGCCGCCGGCGTCAAATCCCGGTGCCTCATTCATGCCCCCATGCCCGCTGCCGGCAACAACTGCTGCGGGCCAGCCGTCGAGCACCCTATCTTACGCGAAGAGGGCCGGACGTGACAATTTTGGGGCAAAAGATTGCAGGGGGTTTGCGTTATCTCGTACTCACCATTGCCGGCCCGAGCTTCTTGAACAAATCAATCCAGTCCAAAAACTGCTTTTGCACCGGAGAAATCTTTCCCGATGCTTTCAAACTCCGCAGCTCGGCGGGGGATTGGTCGGGGTATTGGCCGATCCAGCCGCAGGCGATGCCGCGGGATTCCAGGAGAAATGTTGCTTCATCGTCGACGCCGCAAGCAAGGGGAAAGGTTTCTTCGACCACCACCGGCTTGCCGATGTCGAATTGTTTCAGATTGGCGATGGCTGCGGGAACTTTGCCGCTGCTTGGATAAATATGCACGGCGATGAAATCCAGATGGGGGGCGATGGCTTGGAGCGACAAACCCCACATCGGAAGCTCGCCGACGGTAATCATGTGCGTGGTGTCTTCTCGGCGGATCGCGGTGGCTAGCGTGTGTGTCCAACTGCGGGCAATGTCGTCGCCGCTACGGTTGGGTTCATCGAGGCTGAGCCGCTGTAGAAAATCGTAGCCGCCGAGCCGGCCGGTGTACCAACCTTCCGAGCGTTTGCCGGAGAGGATCGGCTCGTTCATCAGATCATAACAGAACACGGCGGGGCTATTACGGCAGGTTCGGGCGATCGCTTCCCAGAACTTGGCCTGCACCTGCCAACGTTCTTCGGTCGCCAGCGCGTCATACCAGCCGGCCCGATCGTCGGGGCGATAGCAGGCAAGGCCGGTGATATCGACATAGATGCGGTGCTTTTCGCACCGTTTCAGCAGATGGCTCAGCCGATCCAGCGCCTGCGGATTCGCCACGCCGGGCGCATCCATGAATTGCGGAAACTGCAAATGAATGCGGATGACATTTGCCCCCAATCCCTGCAAATCTTTCAAATCGCTTTCGGTCTTGGCCCAGCTCTGATCCGTCGGCCCGCCGAATCCCTGCAAGCCGTAATTCTGGCCCCAGGCCACAAACCGTTCGCCGGAAGGGGTGAGAACGAATCCCTTTTGGTCAGGTGCAACACGAATGTTTTGCATTGGGGCGGCAGTGCATCCAAACAGAATTAGAAGCACCGCAAAGATTGCGTGGCGAAAGTTCATTTCTTGATTTTAGAGCAACGCCGCGCCGGATACGAGGCGGTTGCCGACAACATTATCCGTGGCCACTAACGGACAATCCGGATATCGTGTCCAATGATCAACGGGAATTAACTTTGGAGATTTGATATGCGACGAAAAATTGGTTTCTGGATGTTAAGTGCGGCCGTGAGTTTTGGATCGATCGCCGTGCCGATTTCGGCGATGGCTCAATCACGCTCGGAGCGTGCCGCGGAACGGGCGGCTGAGGGGCAGAACATCAAATCGAGTTACGACGAGTTGTCGCCGATCGTGCGGGAATCATTGGACCGTGAGCGAGCGGGTTTCCGGGTGATGACGGTTTATTTGGCCAAACGCCAAGAGCGAAGCTGGTACAGCGTGGTGGTGCTGGCTCGGCATGGCAATCGGATTATTCGTCTGTCGCCCAGGGGATATGTGCTGAGCGTCGTGGAAATGACGCCGGAGGAAGTGACAGCGTATCGAGCCGAGCCGGATCGGTGGATGGTGGAATACTTGAAACAACAAGATGCCCGCCAAGCATTTTTGTACCGCGATCTCGATCACGTGACGGCGACGGCGGCCCATCCGGAGCGCATCGAGTGGGACAGCATGCCGGCCCGGGTGCGGGCGACGTTCCTGCGAGAATCGGGTGGTTTCAAGCCGGATTACATTGTCCGTTATCGGGAAAAAGAAGATGTGATTTTCCAGGCGAATCTTCCCGAAGGCCGTGGTGCGGTGCACATGCTGCAGGTGCTTCCGGACGGCGTGGTGTTCAACGAGGCGGACTTCACCACCGGCGGCAAGGGCATCACCGGCGATTGGCGGCCGAAAACGCTGGTATTTGACGAACTGCCGCTGCCGGTCCGCGCCGCCATTGAGCAAACCGCTCCGCACGCGAACGTCGCTCATATCGACACGGTGAATCGCGTCGGGCACGACATTTTCACCGTCGAAATCGACGGCCGCACGGAATCGCGCTACCTCACCATCGCCGGCGACGGGCACATTCTGTCGGATATGACGGATCATTATTGATTGGCGTCCCACAACGGTTAGCCGCGACCCGCAGGGGAGCGCTTTTCGGAAAACAAAGCGCTTCCCGTCGGGGCGCGGCTAAACGGCCGAATCCTTCGGGAGGACAATCCACCATCCATGCAGTAGAATGTCCGGCCTGTTTTCCAAGGAATTGCATGGATCGTTCCACTACCGGCCGTCCGCTGTCTCCCGTCGCGCCGCCTTTTACGCTTTCCGACCGGGCGGCGCGCACCATCGATCAACCGATCGGCTTTCTCATCACGGCGGCGCTGGCGAATCCGAATCTGATTTCATTGGCAGCTGGTTTGGTGGATTTTGAAACGCTGCCGACTCGTGAAACCAAACAATTGATCCAGGAATTGCTCAGCGATGACGAAGTGGGCCGGGCCCGCTTAAATTATGGCCCAAGTTTGGGGCTGACCGCTCTGCGGCAGGAATTGATCAAACACCTTGCCAAGCTTGATGGCCAAACGGTCGAGCAATTCGGCATCGGCCCGGAGCAAGTGGTGGTCTCCAACGGCTCGCAGCAGTTGCTGGCGTTGCTGACCGAAGTTCTCGTCAACCCCGGCGATATCGTCATCACCGCCTGGCCGAGCTATTTCGTTTACACCGGCGTGCTGGTGACGGCCGGGGCACAGGTCCGCTGCGTTGACACCGATGACAACGGAATGATCCCCGAGCAACTGGAAAAAGTGCTGCGGGAAATCGAAGCCGCGGGACAGCTCGACCGTGTGAAAATCGTTTATGTCGTTAGCTATCACGACAATCCAACGTCGCTGACGCTCTCCGAAGACCGCCGGCCCAAGCTTTTGGATATCGTTAAGCGTTTCAGCAAACGGCAGCGCATTTTGCTCATGGAAGATGCGGCGTATCGGGAACTCACCTTCGAGGGCCAGCCGCCGCGATCCATTCGCTATTACGATCCGAAGCTCGAACACGTCGCTTTGCTGCAAACCTTCAGCAAGCCCTTCGCCCCCGGCTTCAAGGTTGGCTACGGCATCCTGCCCATGGAACTCGTGGATAAGGTTGGCCTGATTAAAGACAACTTCGATTTCGGCACAGCCAATTTGAATCAGCACACCGTGCTGCGTGCCATGACGAGCGGCTTGTACGATCGCCACGTCGTGATGCTGCAAAAACGGTATCACGCCAAAGCCAAGGCGATGCTCGAAGCCCTGCAAAAACATCTCGGCGACTACGCCAAAGGAGATCTGCATTGGACCCACCCCCGCGGCGGATTGTATGTCTGGCTGACGCTCCCATCCGATTACGACACCGCCCGCGACAGCCCATTTTTCAAAAAATGCGTACACGAAGGCGTGTTGTACGTCCCTGGCGCATACTGCTACGGTCCCGACCCAACCCGAAAAGCTCCCAAGAACACGCTGCGATTAAGTTTCGGCACCGTGGCGCTGGAAAAGATTTCCGAAGGCATCCGGCGATTGGCGACGGCGATTCGGAGCTTCCGCTGATTCACCGTTTCTACGGTAGTGTCGTCGCCTTAGGCGGCCATTTGAAGGATAGCGTCGTGACAAGCCGGTCTAGGAACATAATGACGGAGGCGGAGCAAAAGGCGTCTTGGGAGCGCCTGCGCAGCTCGCCATGGAATCCTCAACAAATCAGGCGGGCGTTTATTAATAGCGGCAGGCCTCGCATCCAGCTCATTTTTGTCCCGTCATTCCAGATGCCAAGATTCTGGGAGGTCTGCCAAAGGGGTTCGGATTGGTTGGTCTACTCAGGCAAGGTAAGCCACACGGGAGAAATGACTGTAATGGTGCAAGGTTATGAGTTAGTCGCTTTCGATGGCGATAAGCTCCAATCCTTCTTTCGGCGGATTATATCCCTGGAATTGCCTATTGCGCCCGACTATAGCGGGATGTCGGGCGTGGATGGCACTTCGACGACGGTGACTTTGAACGGGGACCTGCATTCGCACGTACAGTACCGATGGTGGGAGAAATATCCGGCGGGCTGGGAGCCCCTGGTGACTATCGCAAACGAGATGCTTAAGGCGTTTGAGCCGCTTGCAACCGAAACACCGTAATCTCCGGCCGGCACCAATCGAGCACGCGCTGGCCGTAGGACAAGCCGCGGTTCACGTAGAGATGCCGGCTCTGAACGGCGTAATAACCGTGCGTGTAATGGCGGAAGCGGTGGGGATAAAACGTGCGGCCGAATTTATTTTTGACGACCTGGCGGCCATGCGTGTGGCCGGAGAGCATCCATTGCCAGGGATAATCCATCAGCTCCAGCACGTTGGCGGGGTTGTGATTCAGGCAGATGATCGGCAGCTGACTATCGACGCCGGCGAATCCTCGTTGCGGATCAATGTGGCCGGACCATTCGTCATCTAAGCCGACGATGGCCAATGGATGGGCCGCTCCTGCAACCGTGATATATTCTGTTTCGTTCCGTAACACTCGCAAGCCACGCACTTTCAGACACTTCTCCAGATAATCCGCGCGGCGTTTTCCTTCCACGGAAAGATTTTTGCCGTACATGCTGTAATCGTGATTGCCCAGCGTGCAGATGACGCCGTGCTTGGCTTTGAGGTGCGAGAGCAGCGTGGCGATGCGGTGGGCGAAGCGGTAGCCGCCGGTGATCAGATCGCCGGTGACGACGACCAGGTCCGGCTCCATTTCGTTGATCCAGCGAATGTACTGCACGAGATACCGCGCCCAGACCACGGGGCTGTAGTGCAGATCGGAAATCTGCACGATTTTGAATCCGTCAAACGCCGGGTCCAATCGGTTCAGCGGCATCGGCACACGTGAGATTTCCACCCAGCGGCGATAGAGCGGCAGGGCGTGGGTGCCGGTGAGGCCGACGCGGGCCATCATGCGCCAGATGGTGCGCCGCCAGCGGTGTTGGCGACGCCATTCGGGGTGTTTCAGGTAATTCGCAAACGATTCGAGCATTCGCCGCGGCGCCCTCCGGCGTTACAACGGTTATTCGATCAACGCCAGTGCCGCCTGCATTTCACCCATGGCATGCGTGTCGCCCTTGCGGCCGGCGGCGGCGATGCCGTCTCGATACCATTTTTTCGCCGCTTCCAAGTCGCCGGATTGTTCGTTGGTCAAGGCGGCTTGGTGATAAGCCGCGCAATAAGTCGGATCTTTCTCCACCACTCGCGCAAGCCAGGCAACTGCCTGATCCCATTGTCCGAGTTTTTTGTGCTCCATGGCGATGGCGTAAATCAAAAATGTGTCATCCGGTGCACGCTGGTGCATCGTTTGGAGTTTTTGCATGCGGTCGTTAGTGTCAGTCACGAGGGAATTCTAGTGGGGGGTGATCGAAATGCACAACGGGCAACGGGACGGTGGGCAGGCCTGCGACTCGACCGGGCTCGCCGAAGTCTGGCTAAACGACGAAGTGAGGATATGACGGTGTCTGCTACAACGGCTGATATGGCATTTGAAACGTCTCGGCGACGGCTTGGTAAGTCACTTTACCATTGGCCACGTTAATTCCCTCGGCCAAACCCGCATCATCGGCGGCGGCTTTTGCGTAACCCTTGTTGGCGATTTTCAAGGCGTACGGCAGCGTTGCATTGCACAGGGCGATCGTGCTGGTGCGGCCGACGGCTCCGGGCATGTTGGTCACGCAATAATGCACCACGCCCTCGACGACATAGGTCGGCTCCTTGTGTGTGGTCGGCCGCGCAGTTTCCACGCATCCGCCTTGATCGATGGCGACATCGACAATCACGGTGCCGTTTTTCATGTCTTTCAAATCTTGTTGTGTCACCAGTCGCGGGGCCTTGGCTCCGGGAATCAGCACCGCCCCGATCACCAGATCGGCCTGCCGCAGTTGATCGCGGATGGTGTGAATGTCGCTGTAAATCGTATGTACATTAGCGGGCATCACATCATCCAGATACCGCAGGCGATCCAGATTGATGTCCATCAGCACCACATTGGCCCCCAATCCGGCGGCGACTTTGGCGGCATTGGTGCCGACGATTCCGCCGCCCAGCACCACCACATGCGCCGGAGCCACGCCGGGCACGCCACCGAGCAAAATGCCGCGGCCCATCATCGGTTTTTCCAGATATTTCGCCCCTTCCTGAATGCTCATCTTGCCGGCAATTTCGCTCATCGGCGTCAGCAGCGGCAAGGTTTCCTTGCGATCCTTGATCGTTTCATAAGCAATGGCCACGATCCCGCTGTCCAGGCATCCCTGCGTCAATTCCCGTGAGGCCGCCAGATGAAAATAGGTAAAAACAATCTGCCCTTTGCGAAAGCGCTTGATCTCCGACGCCTGCGGCTCCTTCACCTTGATGATCATTTCGGCGGAAGAAAAAATTTCCTCCGCGGACGGGGCAATCTTTGCTCCGGCGGCTGAATAATCGCTGTCTGCAAATCCGCTGCCGACGCCTGCGCCGGCTTCAATCAGCACCTGATGGCCCGCTTTAACCAGCAGCTCCGCACCGACGGGCATCAATGCCACGCGGTATTCATCCGATTTAATTTCCTTGGGAACTCCAACTCGCATGGTCTGTGATCTCCTGATTCAAGTGCTGCCGGCGGGCAGCGTCGGCTCGATGGGCATCAGCTCTTTCATGATCTGGTTGATTCCGCTGATCGTGCCGCTGTGTACTTCTTTACCGCCATGGATGACATCATGGCCGCCACCGCCCCAGATGGTGTCGTCACCGAGGCTGGTGATCGTGTCATTGCCGCCGCCGCCGAGAATTTCAAATTGTGCGCCGCTGCTGTCGAGGATGGAATCGTTGCCTTGATTGCTGAAGATGTAACCGTGGCTGTCGCCCATTTCGATGACATCGTTGCCGCTTCCACCGAAGATGGTTTTGGTGGCGCTGCCGCCGAGAATGCGATCGTTGCCGCCGCCGGCGACGGCGATGTCGTCACCCGAGCCGAGGCTGATGTAATCGTTGCCGCTATCGCCGTAAATGATGTCATTACTATCGCCGCCGATGAGCGTATCATTGCCCGCCCCGCCCATGATGCGGACGCCTTTATCGAAGGGGGCCCGGGCCTGGGAAATGGCGAGGTAATCATTGTCATTGCCGCCGAAGATGTAGACGCCGCCAACATCGTCCCGCTTGAAATCGGTAGGCACGCCGTTGACGACGCACACGATATACCGCGTCCCCGGGCTGTACCCGACGACGATCCGGTTGGGCGAATTCTGATTGCCAACGATGGTCAGGCGGTTGTCGGACAGCGTGATGGTCGAAAGCAGCCGGCGATGTTCGAGCGTTTCCAGGCAATGACGATTCATTTGATCCTTCGGGCAACTACTGCAAATCGGGTGGGTAGTGTAGGATTGGTTGGCAAAGCGTGCAACCGACCGGTCCGCACCGGGCCTGCGTGGGGAAGTTACTTTGAGCATGTTCATCGCCGACGCGCATCTGGACTTGGCTTACAACGTTTTTCGCGGCCGTGACGTAACGCGCCCTGCTGCCGAGCAGCCGATTGTCCATGATGAAATCGCCACGGTGGGCCTGCCGGATTTGCAAGCGGGCGGGATTAAGCTGATTTGTGCCACGCTTTTTGCCGTGCCGCGGCATTACAATCCGAGGGGTTATGCCGATCCCGAGGGAGCTCGGTCGCAGGTGCTGCGGCAAATGGAGTGGTATCGGTCGCAAGAATCGGCAGGGCGGATTCGATTAATTCACGGGCCGGGGGATTTGCCATCATTCGAAAATCCGCCAGTGGGACCGCTGGCAGCCATTTTGTTAATGGAAGGCGCCGATCCACTCGGAAGTCCTGATGATGTCGCCGAATGGTTTGACATGGGACTGCGAATCGTCGGCTTGGCGTGGGAACGCACCCGCTTTGCCGGCGGCACGGGAGCGCCGGGGCCGCTCACCAGCGAAGGCATCGCCATGTGCCGGGCGCTGGATCAGCATCGCATTATTCACGACACATCGCATCTGGCGGATGAATCCTTTTGGCAATTATTGGATCTGATGCAAGGGCCGGTGATGGCGTCGCATTCCAATTGCCGCCATTTTTCGCCGGGCGATCGGCAACTCAGTGATGACATGATCCGCGCGCTGACGGCCCGCGGCGGCGTCATTGGCATCAACTTTTACGATAAATTTTTGCTGACCGCGGCGGAACAAGCCGCAAGGCGGGTCACGCTCAGCGACGTGGTGGATCACATGAAGCGCATCTGCGATTTGGCTGGCGATGCGGGACACGTCGCTCTGGGCACCGATCTCGACGGTGGTTTGGGCCGCGAGCAAATTCCCATTGAAATAAAAACCATCGCTGATTTGCATCGAGTCGGCGATGCGCTGGCCGCCGCGAATTTTGATGACGCCGCCATTGCGGGAATTCTCGGTGGCAATTGGCATCGCTATTTCTCAAGGCATTTCCCCACCCAAAATCAATAATATTGAAATTAAATAGATTTTTTTGTTGATTTATTCAAATCGGCTGCGCATACTTTGAACATGAGTGATATGCATCCCATCGGCAGCGATTGCCCGTATTGCGGCGGGGCGATGGTGGTGACGCAGATGTCCTGCGATCACTGCAAGATCGCGGTCAGTGCGACATTCCCGATGTCCCGGCTCGGCGGACTGCCCGTCGAGCACCAGCGGTTCATCGAGATGTTTGTCCTCGCCGGTGGCAACTTGAAGGAGATTGCTGAGCAAGTCGGTGTTTCGTATCCCACGATCCGTTCCCGGCTCGATAAGGTCATCGACGTGCTGCGCAGCGAAATCGCCAAGACCAGGCAAGTGAAAGGCAATCTTCTCGATGCCGTCGGCTTGACCCGCGGCACCGCGCAGGAAGCCGCGAAGTTGATTAAGGATATTTGAATCTCAAATCTGAAATTTTTAATTTTAGATTTCAGATTCCATACAGTGAAAGTGCGGGTGGCTCATGGATTCGCAGAGCCGTGTGGCCAAGGAACGGACCGATGCCGCGATCGATCCCTTCCCAAGCGAAACTTCGCGGCTGGATGAAGCGATTCGACGCGGCGATGAGCTGCTTGTCCAATCGCTTCGCAGCGAGGAATCGCGCCGGCGAAGCCATCGACGGTGGAAAATCCTCCTGATTATTGGAGGTCTAGCCATGACCGCAGCTTGTTTGTCCGTAGTATTGTTCCTTCTGCAACCCGGTGGAAACGCCACCCCCTCAACCGATGCCGACCAGCTATCCCAGTCCGGTTGGCAGCTCTGGCAGCAGCAGCAATACGATGCTGCCACCGCCAAATTCAAGGAAGCGGTGAAAATCAATCCGCAGCTGACCGCCGCCTGGAACGGGCTGGGTTGGAGTTTGTTCAACTCCGGCGACGCAGATCAAGCGATCGGAGCGTTTGATCATGTGTTGAAGCTCGAGCCAAAGCATCCCGCCGCTCTCAACGGCATGGGTCAGATTTATCTGAGCCGCAACGAGCTCGACAAAGCGGAAAAGTATCTGCTGCAAGCCGCTCCGTCGGCGTCGGCATCGTGGTACGGATTAGCCAGTATCTATCTGCTGCAAGGCAAGTGGGACGATGCGGCGACGTACGCTCAAAAGATTCTCGATGCGAATGAACCCGACGTGGATACCAAGATGATCCAAGCGATGCTTAATGCCGCGAAGGGTCACAAGTTGCCGGACGAACTGCGAGAGCAAATCGCACCGGAAAAAGTTGCGCCGGAGGTGAGCCAGGGTTGGGTAGCGCTGAATCACGGCGATACGGTGAAAGCGAAGGAGCTGTTTGCCAAGGCGCTGGCGAATCATCCCGACGATGCGGATGCCCTCAATGGCATGGGCTGGTTGATGTTGAACACCGGCGATGTGGACGGAGCTAAAACCAAATTCCAAGCCGCGCTCGATAAAGATCCGGAGGCTGCCGGGGCGATGAACGGCTTGGCCAGTGTCGATCAGGCCCAGGACAAGCTCGACGACGCCATCAAGATTTGGGAGCAGATGGTCAAGAAAGTCCCCGGCGTGCATGCGGGGACGTACGGGCTGGCCAACGCTTACATGGCGAAAAAGCAGTATGACAAGGCAGTGCCGCTGTACGAGAAGATCGTCGCGGCGAATCCCAATGATGCCGACGCGAAGGCACGATTGTCCGAAGCACGGCAGAAGAGCGCTAAATAAGTCACCCGCATGGCGGGGGCGGCGCCGCAATGCCGCCTCCGCCGGCTGGCGTTACATCGGCGATTTCCCTAAAGAAACGAGACCACTCTGTTCTTTCCGCCGCAATTGTCCGCAGGCGGCGTCGATGTCTCGGCCGCGCGATTTTCGGACATGGGCGTTCACGCCGGCTTCGCGCAAAATCTCCTGAAACTTCATGACACTGTCGCTTTTTGGCCGGCCGAATGGCAAACCTTCCACCGCGTTGTAGCGGATCAGATTCACATTGGCGCGCATAGTTTTGCACAGCTTGGCCAATTCCCGGGCGTGAACCGGTTGGTCGTTGACGCTGGCGAGCAGGATATATTCCAGCGTGATCTCACGACCGCTCTGCTCGAAATAATCCCGAGCGGCATCGAGAATTTCATCCAAAGCAAAATGCTCCGCCCAGGGGATCAACTGTTTTCGCAGCGGCTCGTTGGGAGCATGCAGCGAAATTGCCAGGTTGATCGGAAGCTGCTCGCCGGCCAGTTGTCGCATCCGCAGCGGTACGCCGACGGTGGAAATCGTGATGCGGCGGGCACCGAGATTGAAACATTCCGGATGATGCAAAATGCGAATTGCCGTCATCACGTTGGCATAGTTGCTAAGTGGCTCGCCCATCCCCATGAACACGACATTGGTAATGCGGGTTTGCGGCCCTTGCTCCGCAGCCAGCATTTGGTTGAGACAAAACACCTGCTCGACGATTTGTGACGGTGACAAATTCCCCTGCAAACCAGCCAATCCGCTTGCGCAGAATTTGCAGCCGACCGGACACCCCACCTGCGAGCTGACGCAGGCGGTGCGGCGGTCCCCATCGGGAATCATCACGGTTTCCGCGGTTTGCGATCCGCCCCATGACAAAAGCATTTTGCGGGTGCCGTCGGAACTGTCCTGGCGGCGAAAAATCGTGGCCTGGGTCAGTTGCACGGCTTTTTGCAGATTCTGCCGCTCCAGCTTGGCCAGGTCCGACATCCCGGCCGGATCGGCGACCAAGCGCCCAAATACCCATTGCCGTAATTGTTTTCCCCGATATTTCGGCCACCCTCGCTGTGCCAACAAGGCATCGAATTCCTCTGGCACAGTGCCAAAGATAGGGATTGCCCCGGAAGCATCAATATTTTGCGACGGATTCGTAGGTGACTGCGGCATATACTTTGTTACATAGCAGGCAATCGGTGAGCTCGCCTTGTAACGGTCAGTTTAGGCGATTTAAGCGAAACTGCGATTCGTCTGCACCGGAAAATTTTTCAGTTGACGTTTGCAGTGAACAACGGTTTGCTAAGGACTGGTAGCCATGAGCGTTTCATCTTCCAACCGCGAGCGCCAGGGCCGCTCGACGAATGGGAAAGAGACTAACCCCGATGTCGTGCGCGGTCGGGGCAATGGACACGGTTCGTCCCCTGTCCATCCGCCGGGCAAATTACGAACGAACGGCAACGGCCGCACGGATGAACAGTTGCTTGAAGCCTACCGCTTGGGCGACCGATCCAGTTTTAACCATCTGGTGGAGCGCTACCACCGGGAATTGTTCCATTTTCTGGTGCGTTTCCTCGGCGATCGGGCGGCGGCGGAGGATATGTTCCAGGAAACCTTTTTGCAGGTGCATCAATCCGCCGGCCAATTCGATTTGGAGCGCCGATTCCGACCGTGGCTGTTTACCATCGCGGCCAATAAAGCGCGCGATCTGATGCGGTCGCAATCCCGGCGTCCGACCAATCCCCTACAGGCCGCCATCAATTCCGGCGACGATGAAAGCGGGAAATTCATCGACCTGATGGAGATTTCCACGGCTCAGCCCTCGGAGCCGATGGAGCAGCGTGAACTACAGCGGCTCGTGCAGGGCACGGTCATGAGCATGCCGGAGCACCTAAGAGAAATTCTGCTTTTGTCCTATTTTCACCAGTTTCCCTATAAGCAAATCAGCGGTATTCTGGAAATTCCATTGGGTACCGTGAAATCCCGTCTGCACGCTGCGGTGGCATATTTCGCCGATCGCTGGCAGAGTCAGAAAGAGGCACATTTTAAGAACACGGCACCCTCGCATTGACGTAGCAATGAAGCAAGACACATCCCGATTGCCGCTTTGATAGCGTCGCATCGGCTGGCATGTGCGAGGTTGGAATATGATTTATCCGTTTAGCCAAGGACATGTTGCCGTCCAATTCCGGAAAGGCCGGGAACACATGAAGATGAAGAAACTGAACAGTGATGACCGATGCGCCGTCGACTTGTTGCTCGAAGCCCGGGCTGAGGGGAACGGTTCGCTGGAAGAGTGCTTTGGGAAATCATCCGCTTCGCTGCAGAAGCATGTTCGCGCCGCTGAAAAACTATTCAGTTTCCTCGACCAGATGCCGGCGGTGCAATCGCCCGCTAATCTGGTGACCCGCACGATGAAGTTCGTCAAAAAGCATGAGCATGACATGGCCGAACCGCGCCCGGCAGCGGAGCACACCACTCCTCATATCCACGGTCATCGTCCGACGCACTAATCCAGCACCCAGTCTCGATCACCCATCCCCCGGTTTTGACACCCCTATCGCCTTGGGCTAGCATCGCCGTTTCCCTAAAATTTTTAGGCAAACTCAAGGAAACTGCGTTATGGCCGAACTGAAAATGATGTACGAGAAAGACGCCCCGCTGGACCCGCTGAAGGGCAAAACCGTGGCCATCATCGGCTTTGGTTCGCAGGGGCACGCCCATGCCCTGAATCTGCGTGACAGCGGGGTGAAAGTAATCGTCGCCAACCGCAAGGACAGTTCCAACGGCCGGCTGGCGGCGGAGCATGGTTTTACGCCGATGGAAGTGGCCGATGCGGTCAAGCAAGCGGATTTGATCATCATTGGTTTGCCCGATGAAGTGCAGCCGGAAGTCTGGAAAAAAAGCATCGCCCCGAATTTGAAACCGACAACGGCGATCGGCGTGACGCATGGATTTAATGTCCATTTTAAAACCGTCGTGCCGCCGAAGGAAAATGATGTGCTGCTCGTGGCTCCCAAGGGTCCCGGCCATCTGGTTCGCAGCGAATTTGAAAAAGGCGGCGGCGTCCCGTGTCTGCTCGCCATTTATCAAAATCCCTCGGGAAAGGCGCGTGAAATCGGCTTGGCCTGGGCGCGCGGCATCGGCGGAGCACGCTGCGGCGTCATCGAAACCACTTTCAAAGATGAATGCGAAACCGACCTGTTCGGCGAGCAAGCCGTTCTCTGTGGCGGCCTGAGCGCGCTGATCAAAGCAGGTTTTGAAACCCTCACCGAAGCCGGCTATCCCCCGGAAATGGCGTATTTCGAATGCGTCCACGAGGTGAAGCTGATTGTCGATTTGATTTATCAAGGCGGCCTGGATTACATGCGCTACAGCATCTCCAACACCGCCGAATACGGCGATCTAACCCGCGGTCCCCGGATCGTGAATGCCGAGACCAAAAAGGAAATGCAGAAAATCCTGAAGGAGATTCAGAGCGGCCAATTCGCCAAGGAATGGCGCGCCGAATACGAAGGCGGCATGAAAAAGTTCAAGCGGCTATACGAAGCCGACAACAATCATCCCGTCGAAGTCACCGGCCGCCGCCTGCGGAAAATGATGCCGTGGCTGAAGGCGAAAGAGCCGCCGAAGGGGTGAGTTTTCAACTCAACGCCCGCTGTCATCATGGGGAAGACGCTCGATTTTCTCATGTCTGATTGGATTGTCCGCCGGTACGGTACTGCGGAATGGCAGTCTCTTGGCGACGCGGCGCTTGCAGCGAAATATCCCCCTGAGACTGAAAAGCAGATGAGGGCCATGTTCCGTGGCCCGATGCTGCAAAACGGACACATTGCGAGTCCAAATCGCTCTATGGGCGCGGAGGAAGTGCTAAGGCGCGCCGCCCTGCAATGGGTGCAAGGTGGCGACGCTGCGGCTGTCCGTAGATTGTTCCACGGCTTAGCCGAGCGCTGGATCCCAATTGTGTCAGCGATGGACTTCACACCACGGAAGATGGTCTACGAGGAATTAACGCCGGTCATGGCCAAGGAGTTGATTAAGGAGTCCGGCGGTACGATAAGCAAGCGGGGTAACCTATGCACGGTGCGATGTGAGGTTCTTCCCCAGCCGCTCGACGACGATATTGAAAAAGTGCTGATGGCTGCGGCGATAAGCGGTGACCGCGAACTTTCCCGTGAGCTGGCGCGAAAGTATCCCGTACCGAAAATTGTTCCAGGTGCTACAACCCATTCCGAGATAAGGTTCCGGGCACTACGTCACATTCTCGCCGAGGATAGCAAGGGAATCGCCGAGGCTGTCAAGAATCTAGCCGACGGTTATCCGGTGGATTTTCCCCCGGAGCGCATCGAGTTTCCAATTGGGGTTGCATGCGGTGATGTGAAAAGGCTAATTAACGGCATGAAGAGCATTAACACGCGCTTTCGCGGAATCTGGAATCCAAAACGTGTTCAGGATTGGTACGACAAGCGGCAAGCCCGCCTGGCAGAGCGAGGCCGCGCCATGTTGCCGTTCGAAAAGGTCTTGGATGGGGAACGGAGCAATTTGGTTGGCCTTCGTTGGTTGTTATCAACTTGGGCCTTGGCGTTCTTGAATATTGCCCGCTGGCACGGGATGAAATCACCGTTCGATATGCCGAAGTTATTTTCGGAGTGGATTCCTCTGGAACTTTGCACATAACGATGCGACTTCCCGGTTGAATTGTTGAATTACGGCATGTAGATAGGGCCAAGTTCATGAAGCCGCGCAACCCACCCCTTCGCATTCAGCCGACAACGCTCTGGGATTATCCCTCACAAGATTATGGCGACACCCCGCAGGGCCGGCCGGGGTATCAGGGGGCGACGCCCAGTTACATCATCTGGAATCTTTTGCAGCGGTACACGAAGCCGAAAGATTTGGTGGTCGATCCGTGTGCAGGCAGCGGGACCACGCTGGATGTCTGCCGTGATCTTGGCCGTCGGGCGCTGGGTTACGATGTGCATCCGGCTCGCAAGGATATTTTCAGAGTCGATGCCCGCAAATTGCCGCCCGAGCTGACGGGCAAGGTGGATTTTGTTTTCATCGATCCGCCGTATTCCACGCATTTGGATTATGGCTCCGATCCGCGCGATATCGGCAAGCTCGACGCCGCGGGTCCGGAATATTACAAGGCGATGGAGCAGGTTTTCGGCGAGATTCATCGTGTCCTGAAACCTCATCGCCACATGGCCCTGTATGTCAGCGACAGTTTTGTCAAAGGCAAGGGATTTTTCCCCATCGGGGTTGAACTTTTCGCGCTTCTGCGGGAAAAACTGCAGCCGGTGGATATCATCGCGGTGGTCCGCCACAATAAGACGCTGGGCATGGGTAACTATCGCAAGGCGGCGGAAGAAGGAAATTTTTTCCTGCGCGGGTTTAATTATCTGATGATCTTCGCCAAGGATGCACCCCAGTGAAGGCATGGAGGCCGTAATGAATTTTCGTTGGTTACTATTCGTTGTATTGCTCGCCGGTTCATCGCAAAGCCGCGCAGCGGAATTGCTGCGGCTGCATGATGAGGCATGCAGCGTCGAAATCGATCCGGCCACATTGGCGGTGACGGCCAACCCAGACAAATCGCCATCACTGCTCTCCGAAACTGCCGGTCAATTCACCGTCGCGGATTTGAAACACGATGAGCAATCCGCTTCCTGGACACTGGCCGACAAACAAATCGCTGTCTCGATGAAGCTGGATCATGCCGCATTGCAGGTGCAGTTCACGGCCCAAGATGTTGGTGATTTCACCTGGCCGCTGCTGCCGGCGTCGCCGAATATCAAGGCGTACCTTCTCCCTCTGTGCGAAGGCCATTATGTGCCGATCGACGATGCCGATTGGGCGAACGATCTTGTCAGCAATGGACCATTCGAGGCGATCGGTTTATCGCTGCCGTTGTGGGGCATCGACTGCGGCGATCACACCGTCACATATTTGGTGACGCATCCGTTTAACTCTGATTTGGCGTTTGCCACCAAGGATGGAAAACTCACCAGCCAGCTCACGCATCACTTCACCCGCAATTGGCCGGTGAAGCAGTACGATCTGCAGATTTCCCTGGGGCCGCCATCGCCGACCGAGCCGGCCAAGGTGTACCGGCGATGGCTCATCGATCATGGCCAATTCGTGTCGATGAAGGACAAGATCGCGCAAACCCCGGAAGCGGCAAAATTGCTTGGCGCGGCCCACATTTATCTCTACGGCGCGGATGTGCTCTCCCGCTACAACGCGAAGGATTGGAAGAAATTCGCGGCGGCGATTTTGCAACAAGCGAAAGCAGACCAGCCATCCATCGGCAAGCGACTTTACGGTCTGCTCGATGATGAGACACGGAAAATGTTAGACGCCGCTCCAACGGCCCAATACATGGACCGCTACACCACCGGCGTGCTGGCTGCCGGCATTAGCGCTGTATTGCAACGACATGATTTCCAAAATCCGTCGGCTGATTTGCAATCGAATTGCCAGGCGCTGTACGCCGCTTTCCCGGATTTAATGCAATCGCCAACAGATTGGGGCGACGGTGTTTCCACAACCATGGTGCAGAAACTAGCCGATGCCGGCTTGGATCGCCTGTGGCTTGGCACGGAAGGGAAAGAGGGGCTTGAGGTTCACCCTCCGGTGGTGAAGGCCGCGGAGAATCACGGCTATCTTGTCGGTTTTTACGATTCGTACAACAGCATTCATTCCCCCGACGCCAAGCAAACCTGGGAAACCGCGCAGTTCGACGAGCAATTGTACGAAACCGGCCCGATCGTCAAAGCCGACGGCACCAAACGGCCCGGTTTTAAACATGTCGGGTATCTGCTGAGCCCCATTGCCGCCCGGCCGGCGATGGAGAAGCGCGTCACCGCCGCCATGCACGATACCGGCGCCAATTCCTTTTTCATGGACTGCGACGCCTTCGGCGAATGTTACGACGATTATTCGCCGCTTCATCCTGCGACCGAGAAGGACGATATGGCCGCGCGCGACGATCGCATGGCGTGGATCGCCAAAACATTTCACGCCGTCGTCGGCTCCGAAGGGGGTGTCTGGTACGCCGCCCCGGTGATTCATTTCTCTCACGGAATGACCACCGGCGTCGTCGGCTGGGGCGACAAGGACATGAACGATCGCAACTCGCCGTATTACGTCGGCGGCTATTGGCCTCCGGATGGTCCGGCCATCCTGCTGAAATCGGTTCCGCTGAAAGACAAATTTATCAAACTCGATATCGACCCCCGTTATCGGCTGCCGCTGTTTGAAACGGCGTTTCACGATTCGGTCATCTCCACTGAGGAAGAAGGCAGCGGCACGCTGAAGTTCAGTAATGTGCAGGGCACGCGGATTCTCACCGAGCTGCTATACAACTCGCCGCCGATGTATCATTTGAATCAGGCTCAGTGGGCGAAGGATCAGGCGGTGATCAAGCGGCAGTACGCCTTTTTCTCGCCGTTGCATCGGGAAGCCGCGTTGCTGCCGATGACGGATTTCCAGTGGCTCACGCCCGATCGGTCGGTGCAGCAAACCACCTTCGGCCAGCAGTTGAGCATGGTCGCCAATTTCAGCGATAAACCGTTCACGTTTCACGACGTGGCGATCCCGCCGCAAAGCATTCTCGCCTATTGGCCCAAGACCAACGAAAGTCGCCTGTATATTGCCACAACCACGCCGTAATCTGATATATTGTCGCCCATGCAGACAATGAAATCTCCGACCGATTCCGCGGTTCAAACCGTGCCGATGCTGCACGGAGCCGAGTGGAAAGCCAGCCGATCAACGCGCTTTTCCGAGGTGTTTAATCCATCGACGGGGCAACCCATCGCCAAAGTTCCGTTGAGCACCGCTGCGGAAGCCGCGTCGGCGGTGGAAGCGGCACAGGAAGCGTTCCCCGCCTGGAGCCAAACGCCGGCCGTCGAGCGGGCGCGGATTTTATTTCGATACCGCGAACTGCTGCTGCGCGATTTTGATCAAATCGTGGCGATGGTGACTCGTGAGCATGGCAAAACTGCCGCTGAGGCAAAGGCCAGCGTGCATCGCGGCATTGAGGCGGTCGAATTTGCCTGTGGTGGGCCGAGCTTGCTTATGGGCCAGTCGCTGCCAAACTTGGCTCGTGATGTCGATGGAGAAACCGTCCGTCACGCCCTGGGCGTTTGCGTTGGTATCACCCCGTATAACTTTCCAGCGATGGTGCCGCTTTGGATGTTCCCGGTTGCACTCGTCTGCGGCAACACGTTTGTCCTCAAGCCCAGCGAAAAAGTTCCGTTGACCGCCAATCTGCTCGGCAAATTGCTGCTCGAAGCGGGATGTCCGCCCGGCGTGTTCAACATCGTTCACGGCGACAAGGAATGCGTCGACGCTTTGCTGAGTCATCCACTGGTGCGGGCCGTGTCATTTGTCGGCTCCACGCCGATCGCCAAATACATTTACGAAACCGGCACCAAAAACGGCAAGCGCGTGCAAGCCGCCGGCGGGGCGAAAAACCATTTGATCATCATGCCGGATGCGGACTTGGATCAAGCGGTGTCGGCGCTGCAAGCCTCGGCGTTTGGTTGCGCCGGCCAACGCTGCATGGCCGGCTCCGTCGCCGTCTCCGTCGGCGGCATCAGTGACGATCTCGTGCATCAACTCGCTGAATCATCGGCGAAAATGAAAGTCGGCCCGACGGATAACGGTGGTGAGGTGGACATGGGTCCGCTCATTACCGCCGCGCACCGGGATCGAGTCGCTTCGTATTTGGAAATCGCCAAAGGCGAAGGAGCCGAGATTGCATTGGATGGCCGGCGTGATGCGCCGGGGCGCGGATTTTTCCTCAGGCCCAGCGTCATCGATCGTGTGAAGCCGCAGATGCGCCTTGCCCAGGAAGAGGTATTCGGCCCCGTCCTATCCGTGATGCGTGTCGATTCATTGGAACAGGCCCTGGCGATCGGCCGCAATAGCCCATACGGCAACGGCGCGTCCATCTTCACCCAAAGCGGCTGGGCGGCGAGGCAATTCAAGCAACACTTCAACGCCGGCATGATCGGCATCAACATCGGCGTACCAGCCCCCATGGCCTGGTTCCCCTTCACCGGCTGGAACCAATCCTTCTTCGGCGATCTGCACATCCAGGGTACCGAGTCGATTCAGTTTTACACGCAGCAAAAAACCACAATGACCCGCTGGTTCGAGAACGCCAAGCAAGCTGCCCACGATCCGGTCTGGCGGCAAAAATGAATACTAAAACGGCCTGAAATCCCTTGAAGTAAGGAGCACTCATGCGTCGCGCTATTGCTGTCTTGCTGTGGTGTTTACCGCTCGCCGTCGCCGGAGCCGATCCTGCGCCAACCACTCGGCCCGCCACCGGTCCTGCGACCACCACGGCCTCGGCGATTTCGTTTTTGTAACCATGGGCAGCGATCACGCTGATCCAAGCACCACTTACAAAGGCAAGACCATCACCGTGACCGGGAAAATTGAGCTGTACCACAATGTTCCGGAGATTCGCGCTAAGGCCGCGGATGTGAAGATTCAGAAATAAAATGACAACTGCCGGTTGAGAGGTTTAAGAACCAGCTTGCAACGGCGGGGTGGTCATGGCCCCCGGCACCAGCGTAAATGCTACCCGGCAAATATGGCTGTTGACCCGCCGCATGTTGGTCAGCAGATCGAGATGAACGGCGTTGCTGTCATGCGAATCCTGACTGCCGTATCCCAGGGCGGCCAGTTGCGTGTCCCGGAGTTCCCGCACCCGACGATCGACATAATCCTTATGCCGCAGCAGCTTGGCGGCTAATTCCGAATCACGGGTGTGGAACGCCGCATCGGCCAGCAGCATGTTCTCGTTGATTTGGCGATCCAGCCGGTCGAGTTCGGCCCAGGCATCGGGCGAAAATGCCACCCGGCGGCGAATTTTCTTCAGCACCAGCGTGCAGAGGTTGCGGTCAACCAGATCGCCGATCGCTTCGAGTTCGGTCAGATATTGCAGTTGCCGCAGCCGTTCCATGGATTGGTCGGCATCAAGGCTGTGGGCATCAAGACCGGCCAGGAAGCGTTTGATCGATGCTTCGAGCTGATCGACATGGTTGTCTCGTTCGCTGACTTGTTTCACCAGGCGTTCATTTCCATCGCGCAGGGCACGCCACACATCGTCACACATGCCGCGGACAATCTCGGCGACACGTAGAATTTCCCGCATCGATTGGCTGAGGGCGAAACTGTTTCCGTCGGTCGGGCCCAAACCAAGAAAGCGAGGCTTGCTGGGGTCTTCACTAACACGCGCCATGCTGGACGGAATCAGATGCTCGACGATCGACATCAGCACCCCGACCAAGGGGAACATCACAACCGCTTTGCAAACATTGAATCCGGTATGGGCGTCGGCGACTTGGCGTGGAAACGAGCTGGTCATTTTCGTCAGCAGTACAACAACATGGCCGAGCAATGCCAGCACGACGGCTCCGGCGCTTGCCTTGGCCAGCAGATTGGCCAGCGCCAGCCGGCGGGTTTCGATTTCCTGCCAGCCGATGATCAGCATGGTGATGCCGACACCGACATTGGCCCCGACCACCGCGGCAACAGACAATTCCGGCGTAAGCACCAGGCCACCGGGAGCGGTGAGGGCCATGAGCATCCCGACGGTGGCGGTGCTGGATTGCAGGGCGATCGCCAGCGCCCCCGCCAATGCCGCCAGCCACAGTGGATTATGCCCGGCGATCCGTAGTATTTGACCGAGATCACCTTGCGAATCGATTTGGCTCGCTCCATTGCGGATCAAACCGATGCCCATGAATAAAAAGCCGAGGCTCAGCAGCACCTGCCCAAACCCCCGGCTGCGGATGGCGCGGGTGTATTGGTACAGCAGCACGCCCGATGCCAGAAATAGCGGGGCAAGATGATCGATGTTAAAGGAGAGAAGCTGGACGGTCAGCGTCAGGCCGATATCCGCCCCCAGCAGAATCACCAACATGCGGCGAGCGGAAACGTGGCCGGACCGAACCGTCTGCACGGCAAGCACCGATACGCTGGTGCTGGACGGGGCCAGCATCGCCATGACCATGCCGACGAAGATCGCCCCGGGCCCGCTGCTGCGACGTTGGAGAAAAAGGCCAAGCTGCGCACCGAAAAGTCGGTCAAGGCCTTTGCGCAGAGTGCGAACTCCATGAAGGAGCAACGCAACACCACCCAGAATCAACATCAATATGAACACGAACTTCGATCGCTCCGCAAACCCAGCCTTTTCTAAAGGAGGGCAAAAACCAAGTGAAAACTCCGTCAATGCCTATCTCTTGAGCATCTTTCGGCGAAGTCTTTACACAATCTTAACACGCAAACCGTGTTCCTGATAGGAAATAACGAAATTTCTTTGCACAAACCGTGAAAATTCTTCGTCAGTTTCCGGTCGGCTCGGTCTTTTTCCCAGTTGGACAAGGGGCCGTTCACTTTTCTTCAATCTTGATGGACTTGATCGTGTCGCCGATTTCGATTTTATTGATCACATCCAACCCTTCGGTCGCCTGGCCGAAGATGGTGTACGAGCCATCGAGATAATCCGCGTCCTTCTTGGTGAAATAGAATTGGCTGCCGGCGCTGTCCGGATCGGAGGCGCGCGCCATCGCCAGCGTGCCGGGATGATGCTTGTGCGTGTTGTTCTTGGCTTCATTTTTAATCTGATATCCCGGCCCGCCTGTGCCGTCGCCGGATGGATCGCCCCCTTGAATCACCCAATCTTCCACACGGTGGAAATTCAGGCCGTCGTAAAATCCTTCCTTGGCCAGAAACACAAAACTATTGACGGTAATCGGCGCTTCCTTGGGAAACAGCTCGACGACGATCTTTCCCTTGCTGGTGTCGATGGTGGCCTTGTACGTCTTTTTATCATCGATTTGCATCTTCGGCGGCTCGGGATAAGTCTTGCGCTCTTTCTTCGCCTCATCCCCGCGCAGGGGCAGGCACATGGTTAAAAGCAACATGAAACTCAAAATTCCTACCATGCTGGATCGCATCATTTACTCCTTCTTAAGTTTAGCGGGCCCGCTTGCGGGCCGATTCCTGCGGCCCGTTCCCGGTGACATTGCCGTGTAATAAGCGTAACATCGACGCCGGAAATCAGCCATGAAGTCGCAAACGAAATATCTGACCTTCCACACGCACAAAAAGCGGGAGTACATCAACATCACCGCCGAGGTCGAGACGCTTGTGAAGGAGAGCCGCGTGCAGGAAGGGATGGTGCTGATCTCCGCCATGCACATCACTGCCGGGGTTTTCGTCAATGACAATGAATCCGGATTTCTCAAGGACCTCGACGATTTTCTCGAGCGCCTGGCTCCCGAGGATGGCTATTACCGCCACCATCAAACCGGCGAATCCAACGGCGACGCCCATTTGAAAAATCTCGTGATCCACAGCCAGGTGATTCTCCCCATCACCAAAGGCACGCTTGATCTGGGCCCCTGGCAACAGATTTTTTACGCCGAGTTCGATGGCCAGCGATCCAAACGTGTGATTCTTAAAGTCATGGGCGAATAGCTTTACCCGGAGCGGCCGGTGGCCTACCGTTGTCCTCGTCCATGAGCGGGAACGTTGTTACCGAAACATTACCGTTGGCTGCCAGGGGGCTTGATCGCCGCGCGGTAACGGCTGCGCTGATGCTGGTCATGGTGCTGGCGTCGATGGAGCAGACCATCACCAGCACCGCCATGGTCACCATCATCGGCGACCTGCACGGATTCCAGCATTACGCCTGGGTAGCCTCGATTTATCTATTGTGCTGCACCGTCACCATGCCGCTGTACGGCCGGCTCGCCGATGTGCTGGGCCGCAAAAAAGTCATCCTGTTCGCCATTTTGCTTTTCACTGTCTCTTCTGTGCTGGCGGCTTCGGCGCGCAGCATGTTGCAACTCATCTGTTTCCGCGGCTTGCAGGGGCTCGGAGCCGGCGGAATTATGCCGCTGGTGCTGACCATCCTCGGTGATATTTTTACACTGCAAGAACGGGCGAAAATCCAAGGCTTGTTCAGCGCCGTCTGGGGCACATCATCGCTCGTCGGCCCGGCGCTCGGGGCATTTCTTGTCAAAACCCTTGGCTGGCGATGGATTTTTCTCGTCAATTTGCCATTCGGACTGCTCGGCCTCGGCGTGCTGATCTGGAAATATCACGACCGTGAAAAGCCGCACTCGACCGACCTGGATTTGCCCGGCGTGCTGCTGCTGGGCATCGGCTGCATGGCGATGCTGTCGGCATTGTCCCTCTTCGGCAGTGATAGCTGGTCGTGGCAAACCGGCGTAATTCTGATCACCGTCACCCTCGTCGCTTTCATTTGTTTTATTCTGCGGGAACGCTCGGCGGCAAATCCGATTTTCTCGCTTCCGCTGATCATGAACCCCAACATCGGCCCCGCTCTAGTGGGGACGATGTTGCTCGGTGTCTGTATTTTCGGTCTCGACACTTATGTGCCGCTTTATGTCCAAGGCGGACTTGACCGTGGCGTCACGGCGGCGGCGGGCGTCGTCACGCCGGTGATGCTCACCTGGGCACTCAGCGGCGTCGTCGCTGCTCCGCTCATCATTCGCTGGGGTTTTCGCAAAACGGCCATGTGCGGGGCTTGCCTGGTCGTCCTGGGTTTTTCCGGGCAGCTTTACTGCGCATGGTTCCATTCCGCTTCCTGGAAATTGACGGCTGTTTTAGCTATCACCGGCTTCGGATTCGGTCCCGCATCGATGAGCTATATCCTGGCCGCACAGGACGCCGTGGAATGGCAGCAGCGGGGCGTCGTCACGGGAGCCGTCCAATTCTTCCGCACCATCGGCGGCGCTCTGGGAATCGGCGTTCTCGGCGCACTGTTCAACGTGCTAATTCAACCCCGTTTGCATGAACTGCATCGACTCGGCGTCTCCTCGCAGGCGCTGCTCAATCCATCGCTGCGGGATCGGCTGGATCCCAAGACCATTGCCTCGATTGGAACGCTGATCGCCAATGGCTTATTTTGGGTCTTCGTGTCGATGCTCGGATTTGCCGTGCTGACGCTGATTTTCAGCAGCATGATGTCGCGCCGCCGAGCGGATCATGCGGTCACTGTCACCGAAGCGATGGAAGCTGTGGCCGGATAAATGTGACCGGAGCGTGCCGTGTTTTATTTGGCCGGTGATAACGAACCGAAAGATGCCGAGCAGTTGCGAACCGCGCTGGAGTTGGCAATTCGCCAGACGGTGCAATTTCCCGCTGACCAGAAGCTAATCAATTGGACCGGCGACTATCCAGCTTTCGACTTGTTCACCGTAGATCTCACAAATGGTCGGCTCGATCCAAACCACGCGCCGCCCACGCCGCATGGTATCGGTCCGACGAAACCGGCAATCACCGCGAAACTTCTCCGTGTGATCGCCCAGCCGCTATGGGTCGAGAAGGCAAAACTAGATATCGATCTTCAAGCCCACGATGCCCAGATGAATTTTGACCGCGATGCGCAGGGCCGCTTGCTCCTCTTGCCTGGTCGGTTTGGAAGTGGCCAACTATCTATCGAGATGGCGTTGGCCGATTTGAAGGATCTTTTGCTCACCCAGGAAAAGGCGCGCGCTGGCGGCCAAGGAGTGACGATCGAGAAACTCGATGTGAATCTGCGACAAATCTCCGAGCGATCCTTGGCATTGGAAGCCCGCATCACGGCCAAGAAATCGCTATTCACCGGGGTGGTTCAAGTGACGGGACAAATCGATATCGATCCGGCTATGCGTGCTCGCCTGTCGAACCTTGATTGTCGTGGTGAAAATCTCACCGGCAATCTCGCCGCCGGAATGCTCAAGCCGAAGCTCAAACAAATGGACGGCCGCGAATTTCCGCTCGCCGATTTCGCATTCGCCGGCGTGAAATTGAATGATGTTCAATTGGCCAGCGTTGATCCGCTGCGGATCACGGCTGCTTTCGGTGGTTGAATCGTGCGAAAAACGCTCGGACAAACAGGCTGGCGGCGAATGGAATGCCATGCACCAGATACCGCTTGAGCAGCCGGCCAGGCTCCTGAATCATCCGGTGTATCCATTCCAATCCAAGCTTCTGCATCCAGCAGGGGGCGCGTTTGATCTCGCCGGCCACGAAACTGAAGCTGATACCGATGCCGAGATACCACGCCTTGGGCAGCGCGGGACGGATTCGCTCGATTAGTTTTTCTTGTTTGGGAAATCCCAGGCAAACATAAACAATCGCTGGCTGTTTCTCGATCAGCAGGTCAACAATTCGCTGCATTTTCGCCGCGTCGTCTTCAAAACCGAATTCAGGGCAATGCGTGCCCACGATCCGCAAACCGGGATATTTTTTGACGAGTTCCTCGCCCGCGAGTTCGGCTGCACCGGGATTGCCGCCGAGAAGAAAAACGGAATGCTGCGCTTCCGCCGCCGCGCTGCTTAGCGAAAAGATCATCGATGATCCCGCCACCCGCTCCGGCAGTGGCGTCTTTTGCAAGCGGCTCGCCCACACCAATGGCATGCCGTCAGCCACCACCAGATTCGCTTCCTCGTACATCGGCCGCAGCGCCGGATTTTTGCGGTAAAGCCGAAGCTGATCCAGATTCGGTGTGATAACCCAACCGCCTCGTCCGGCCGCGGCGGAGTCGATGATGTGCCGCACCGCTTGCCGCTCGGTTACAACGGACAGTGGCATCCCCAGTAATCGAATGCGCGGCTCCACCGGCTCGTTCAACCGCGCGGGCTGCTGAATATCGGCGACATGTTCCATGACTAACACGCTGCATCTAGCATCGACCCGATGCTCCATCGACTTGCGGGACGTTGGCAAGCCTCGGATTGTTTTTCTCGGTTATGGTAGCCGCATGATTGTACGGAAAATCTTACTTTCCGCGTTGCTCCTGGTTGCCGTGGTTGCCAGCGCCGCGCCGCCCAATGTTAATGAAGCACTGGCATCCCAGCGCGACCTCTGGGGCGAACTGGCCATGCAGCAGCCGGGCGGGCCGAGTTATGAATTCTTTGAAAAACTTCTGCCGCTGCTGCGATATGTGAACACATCGTACCGGGAATATCCGCTGGCGCTCTCCGCTCCGCTGGCTGAGAAAAAAGCGAGACTAATCAGCAACGGCAGCGCGGTCAATATTCCCATCACGCCGGAACAGCATCGTAATTGGTACGGATATCCAATCGGCGTGACTTTTTATGTCGGCGATTTGGACGAGATTTACGGCCACGATGCCGCTCATCTAATCGGCCCGACTTTCGAGCGTGGGTATCTGCCCGTCGTCCGAACGAGTTATCAAGGCATCACCGAGGAAGCATTTGTCCCGGCGGAGGGAACTTGGGCCGATCACGCCGCGGTGTTCGTGAAATTCTCATCGGCAGCGGGGAAATCTCCGATCAGCGCTACGGTCGATTGCAAAACAGCTTTACACGTTCAAGGGAACGCCTTGTGTGACGCTCAAGGACATACATTTGTTTTGCTCGGCGATCGCTGGAATTGGGATGACAAGCAAAAGCGATTGACCGCGAGCTTGGATGCCCAGAATCCATTGCTGCTCGCTGTGTTGACCGATCCTGCGTCCGAACCAACTAAAAAACTGGATGCTGCGACTTACGATCAATTGCGGACGAACTGCATAAATATTTGGCAGGGATGGATCGACCGATGTGCTCAATTCAATGTGCCCGAAGAAATCGTCAATCGCGCCTGGAAAACGTCGATCATCGGCGAGCTGATGATCGCCAGCGGCGACCGCATGTATTACAGCGCCGGAAATGTCTACCGCAACATGTGGGTCGCTGAAAACGGCGATGCAGCCAAGGCCCTCGCTGCCTATGGATTGCTCGACACTGTCGAGCCGATGGCGGGACCGATCCTGAAAGTGAATCAAAAAGGTTTGGATTACCACAACGCCGGATTTAAGCTGCAATTTGTCGCCTACATGTATTGGATGAGCCGGGATGCGGCGTTTGTGCGGAAATATCAGGATTTATGGCAGCCGGAAGTCGAGCGAATCCTAAGCAGTCGGCAAAAGGATAACGGCTTGCTGCCCAAGGAAAGTTACTGCGGCGACATCCATACGGTTGTTTATTCACTGAACTCCAACGCCAATTCCTGGCGAGGGCTTCACGACATAGCGGCGGTGTTGGCGGACATGGGCCAATCCGTCGAAGCAGCCCGCCTTTCCTCCGCAGCCGCCGAATTTCGCACGGCCATTCTCGCGGCGATCCAGAAAAGCGAACGGCTCGATGCAAAACCGCCGTTCATTCCCGTCGCACTGTTCGGCGAAGAAAAGCCTTATGAAGCGCTGACCGCAACCGTCATGGGAACCTACTGGAACCTGATGATTCCCTACGTGATTGGGTCCGGAATTCTCGATGAATCGCGCACGGCGGCCGTTCTGGATTATCTGCAAACCCGCGGCGGCCTGTGCATGGGAATGCTCCGCATCCATCAGCACTCCGGCTTGTTCGCCAACGAGGATGGCCTCGATGACGGCTACACCTCCCGTTACGTGCAGGCCCTCCTGCGGCGCGACGAGGCGGATCGGGTGCTGGTCAGTTTTTACGGCAAGCTGGCCCAGGGATTCACCCGCGACACATTCGTCGGGGCCGAAGGAACCAGTCTTGTTGCTTTGGATCCTGGTGGCCGACCGATGTATCTGCCACCTAATTCCACGGGCAACGGGTTTTTCCTCGGTATGCTCCGCGATCTGCTCGTGCAGGATGAATCGGTCGATGACAACGGCGTGCCCGACAAGCTCCGGCTAATGTTCGCCACCCCACGGGCTTGGTTGGAAGATGGCAAAACCATCGAAGTCAAAAATGCTCCGACGGTTTTCGGTCCGGTCTCGGTCGTCGCCCATTCGGACCTGGCACACAGCAAAATTACCGTCGAAGTTTCCCCGCCGCCGCGAACGACTCACTCGACGCAGATTCGGCTGAGATTGCCGCTGCCGTGGAAAGTCTTGTCGGCAAACATCGGCGAGGGAAAATTATCCGTCGGGCTGGATGGCACCTTCGACATCACCTCGCAAAGAAAACCATTCACATTGAAGGTGAATGTGAGCCGGGAGGTATCAGCCGCACCGCTTCACCATTATGCGGATCATTCCAAGTTAATGATGTATGCGGATGACCATGGCGCCGAGCATTCGGTGCAAACGCCGCAGGATTGGCAGCATCGCCGGCAGGATATTTTACTCAGTATGCAGGCAGTGATGGGTGATTTGCCGAGCCGCCGCGATCTGCCACCGCTCGATGTCAAAGTCACCGAGCAAGTGGAAGGCGATGGTTTTGTCCGCGAGAAATTGACGTTTGTCGCCGAGGGCCAGGAGCGCGTGCCGGCATATTTGTTTGTGCCATCGCCCGCGCTGGCTGGAAAGAAATATCCTGCGATTCTTGCCCTGCACCAGACGACTTCGGTCGGAAAAATGGAACCCGCTGGTTTAGCCGGGAATATGCCCTACGGTTTGGAGCTGGCCCGCCGCGGGTATGTCGTGTTATGCCCCGATGAGCCGTCGTTCGGTGAATACCAATACGATTTCCACACTAACGGCTACGTATCCGGCTCCATGAAAGCCATCGCCAATCACATGCGCTGCATCGATCTACTCACCCAGCGGCCGGAGGTGGATGCCGAGCGAATTGGCGTCATCGGCCATTCCCTTGGCGGGCATAATTCGTTGTTCGTTGCGGTGTTCGATCCCCGCATTAAGGTGGTCGTCACCAGTTGCGGCTGGACGCCATTCGCGGATTATCGAGGCGGCGACATTCAGGGTTGGACCAGCGACCGCTACATGCCGCGCCTGCGCGATGTTTACCATTTGAATGTCGCCGAGGTCCCGTTCGATTTTTACGAAGTGATCGCTGCCATTGCTCCACGGGCCGTGCTGTCGATCTCCCCGATTCAGGACGACAACTTTGATGTCCGCGGCGTGAAAAAAGCGATCCCCGTTATGGCGGAGGTTTACCGTCTGTTAGGTGCGCCGGACGCACTTCAAGTGATTTACCCGCCCGAAGTTCATTCGTTTCCGCCGGAGAATCGGGAAAAGGCATACGCCTTCCTCGATGCTCATCTCGGACACGCCACTAAATAAATCACTTCCGCGGCGGCAGTTTGCTGAGATATCGCACATTCAGCATGTTGGCGATGGCCACCATCAGCAGCAAAACGCCGCCGATATATCCCACCACGCTGCCCCACATTGGAAGCTGCGCCAACGGCGAATCGGTGTAAACCACAAACCGAAGTGATGCAAACACCCACAGCAGCACGCTACAGGTCAGCAAAATGGGAATCACCGTCCGTTGGCGATACAGCGTCGGTGATTCGGGTCGGGCCAGGATCGTTTTCGGGGCGGGCCCAGAAGCGGCTGGGGGGGTTGTCGCTGGCGGAGGCTCGGGCGAGACATCGGGAACATATTCATGGTCCTGCCCGTCCGCCAGGGATTGCAGGGCGTCAACGAGGTCATGTTGGTCACGTTCAGCCATAAATTCGGGCAATTTATCGCCCCTCGAAACCGCAGACCCGTGCGAAACGGTCTATTTTCGCCGCATTACCGGACCTTGCACCAGAACCTGCTGTTATGGGCGCATTTTACATTGTGGTCGCCCGCGCTGCATCAGTATAGTGCCGGTGATGAACGCGGCCCAGATGCCGATTGGTTCCGCGGTCCGCCCTCCGGCGTTCGCTGGGAATTTTTATCCAGCCGACGTCGCGACCTGCTTGCAGTGGACCAATATTCTACTCGAGCGTCTGCCGCCCGTGATGGTGGTTGCTTCCACGCGGCAATGGCTCGGTGGGATTGTCCCACACGCTGCATGGATGTGTAGCGGGCAAATCGCCGGGCATACATTGGTGGCGCTGTCGCATCGCAAGCAGGATCGGCCTGTCGATGTCGTCGTCGTATTCGGTGCAGTGCACACGGTCGGCGGCTTGGGCTATGCAGCACTGGATCCGCACCAATATTGGATGACGCCGCAAGGTCCGGCCGCGGTGCAGATGGAGTTGCAGGCCAAGCTGATCGAGGCCGGCGATTTGTTTCGAATGGATGAGGAAGTGCATCAGCGTGAACATGCAGTGGAAGTGGAGTTGCCGCTGATTCGAGCGGCGTTCGGCGATGTGGCGGTGCTGCCGATCGAAACGCCGCCCATCGATCAGGCGATGGCGCTTGGCCAAAAAGTTGCGCAGGAAGTTGCCGCGGCGAATTTGAGTGCGATCTTCCTGGCCAGCAGCGATCTCACGCATTACGGCCCGCATTATCGCTTTACCCCGGCGGGCGTCGGTGTGAATGCCATGAAATGGGAATTGGACAATGATCGGCGCTTGATCGACCTGGTGGTGCGAATGCAGCCCGAGGCGGTGCTCCCGGAGATTCGCAGCCATTTGAATGCCTGCGGTGGCGGCGCGATTGTGGCGATGATGGCCGCCTGCCGCGAACTTGGCGCCAGCGATGGCAAACTGCTGTCGCACGCCAACAGTTATCAGACACTGGAGAAGGTGTCGCCGATACCGCCTGATAATGCGGTCGGTTACGCCGCAGTGGTGGTGGGATGACCGGCAATTGATGTGGCCTGACAACGTATGGGCCAAGCGTTTGATTCGTTGTGGCATCATCCGTCACAACCCGCGCAACCGTCGCCGTGACGGAGATTCGTTTGCCTTGAAAAGAAAAATCGGCGGGGTTGCAGTTGTAACGGCCAAAGCATTTGGGACGCCTCGAAAATGGATTGACATCGGTGCAAGGACGCGGAACTCATGGAGGAGATAACTTGGTACAGGGCTTGCTCAAGCCCCATTATTGCGTCGGCGATTGGTTCTAATTTAGGAGCTGCCGCCGCACAGGAGTTTGCGATGAACGAAACCGAATTTCAGTCCAAGCTCGCGGAGCTGATGGGTGAGATCAGCACTCTGCCCGCGACCGAGCGCGCCAAGCTCGAAAAGCTCGCTGACGAAACCCGTCAGCGGCACGAGCGCCTGCGCCAAACCGTCAGCGGCTTGCAGGAGAGCCTCGATTATCTGCGGCTGAGCATCAAGTACCTGGTCTTCGATCTCGAAGCCACGCGCCGCGAGAACGGCTATCTCCGCAAGATGCTCGAAGAGACCACCGAAAACGACTGATCATTTGTTCTCAGGAAAAACTTGCCCGCGCTCCGGGCCGCTGCCAGAACGGCCTTGAGCGCGGGTCTTTTTTTGTCAGTTGTCAGTTGCTGAGGATGGCGATCCATTTCCGAACTTCTGGCAACTGACAACGGACAACGGACTTCTGACCCCTGACAATTTCCGATACACTTCGGAAATGATTCCGCTGTTGCACCTGTCGCAGCCCCAGGGCCGCCAACAGGTTGATTCCATTTTGCAAAAACTGCGGCTCGATCCGCGCGAGATTTTGCTCGCGCAAGGTGACCGAGCCAGGCAAATCACCGCCGTACAAGAGATCATCAAAGATGTCGCCGAGCGTGGCGATGAAGCATTGGTCGAGCAAGCCAGACGGTTTGACGATCCGGAATTCACGGTCGATCAAATCCCCGTAAAAGTCGAGCAAATGGAGGCGGCGGCGCTTCGGTTGCCGCCGGAGCAACTGGCGGCGATTCGACGGTCCATCGCCCAGGTGCGGGAATATCAGTCGCACATCTTGCCGCATGATCCGAGGCCGCTGACCAGGCCGGGCGTCGAACTCGGTTTGCGATTCACGCCATTGGACAGTGCTGGATTACTCGTTCCCGGCGGAAAGGCCAGTTACCCGTCAAGCTGCATCATGCTGGCGGTGCCGGCGCAGGTGGCCGGGGTGAAACGAATCATTGCCTGTGCCCCGCCAAGCGAATACGGCCGAAGCGATTTGATGCTGGCGACGTATCACGAGCTCGGTTTGACCGAAGTTTTCCGTACTGGCGGGGCGGGTGCGGTGGCTGCCATGGCTTTGGGAACCGAGCGGATTCCTTCGGTCGATAAAATCGTCGGTCCGGGCAACATCTACACGCAGCTTGCCAAGCGGGCCTTGGCTGGCTGCGTCGGCGTCGATGGTTTTTTGGGACCGAGCGAAATTCTCATCATCGCCGACGACAGCGGCAATCCCGCTTTCATCGCCGCCGACATGATCGCCCAAGCCGAGCACGATCCGGGAAGTTGTTTTTTATTGACGACATCGGAGCAGCTTGCCGGCGCAGTGCAGGCGGAATTGTCGAAGCAAGCCGCGCAACTTCAGCGGCGGGAAGTCATTCTAAAAGCCCTCGATCAGAGCAGTGCGATCATTATCGACGGCTCCATGTCGAAGCTGATCACGCTGGCCAATCATTTCGCCGCCGAGCATGTGAACCTGCAAACGCGGGATAATTCGGCCGTTTTGAAGGATCTCGTCCATGCCGGCGCGGTGTTCGTTGGCGAGTATTCGCCCGTGGCACTGGGTGATTACATCGCCGGTCCGAGCCATTGTTTGCCGACCAACACCACCGCGCACTTCACCAGCGGCATAAGCGTTTACGAATTCCTCAAACGCGGCAGTGTCGCCAAGTATGACGCCCGGGGATTGGCCAATGATGCGGCGGCGGTAATCACCTTGGCCACCGCCGAACACCTGGACGGGCACGCCGCGAGTATTCGCATTAGGCAAAATGACCGATAGGGTAAATAGCCTCCGCGTAGCGGCAGCCCCGCAGGCTTCGGCCGTGAGCTCAGCCGAACGGGGCGCGTTTTAGCTTGTTTATCATCTCGCAATGTAAGTAGAATGCGTGCCATGGCTCCCAAGTTCGTCCGCTCCACGATTCGACAAATGACCGGTTACATTCCCGGCGAGCAGCCCGCCAGTGGTGCGCGCGTCGTCAAACTCAACACCAATGAGAATCCATTTCCGCCCAGCCCCAAGGTGTTGCAGGCGATTCGTGAGATCGAGCCGGAGCAATTGCGGCGCTATCCCAATCCAACCGCCACGCCATTCCGTGAGGCGGCGGCCAAAGTTTTGAATGTGCGGCCCGACATGATCATCGCCGGCAATGGCAGTGATGACGTGCTGGCTTTTGCCATGCAGACTTTCCTGGCCCCGGGCGATGTGCTGGCGTATCCCGATCCAACCTATTCCCTGTATTCGGTATTGGCCGAGCTGGACGACGTGAAAATCGCCACCGTCCCCTGGGAAAAGGACTGGGCTTTGCCGATCGACGCTTTGCTGGCCACCAAGGCCCGGGCGATTTTTTTGGCCAATCCCAATGCTCCGTCGGGCACCTTCGTCTCGCCCCAGCGCGTGGATGAACTGGCCAAGCGGTTCGACGGTCTGGTGCTGGTCGATGAAGCGTATGTCGATTTCGCCGATGACAATTGCCTGCCGCTGGTGGCCAAGCATGAAAATCTGGTGATCGCTCGGACGCTGAGCAAGGCGTATTCCCTGGCCGGGCTGCGCTTTGGTTTTGCCGTCGGCCAACCGCAGGTGATCGCGGAGATGAACAAAGCCCGCGACAGCTATCCCTGCGATGCGGTCTCCATCGTGGCGGCAACAGCGGCGATCAATGACCAGGAATATGCCCGGGAAAAATGGGACCAGGTGCGTGCCGAGCGGCAACGGCTGACCGTCGAATTGACGCAGCTTGGTTGGGCGGTGCTACCAAGCCAGGCCAATTTTATTTTCGCCGCCGCCCCCGATGGCCGGGGCCGAGCCGCCTATCTGGGGCTGAAAGGGCAGGGGATTCTCGTCCGCCATTTCGATTCTCCCGGCCTGGCTGACAAAATTCGCATCACCGTTGGCAACGGCCAGGAAAACAACGCCTTGATCGGCGGAATCAAAGCTCTCAATGCCGCCGAGAAAGCTGCGTGATGTGCCATGGATCGCACCGCTGAAATCAGCCGCCAGACCAAGGAAACCAGCATCCGCCTGGCCATCAACCTCGACGGTACCGGCCGCTGCATCGCGCAAAGCGGCGTCGGTTTTTTCGATCACATGCTCGATCTATTGGCACGCCACAGCTTGATCGATTTGTCACTCGAAGCGCAGGGCGATCTGCAGGTCGATGCCCACCACACGGTCGAAGACATCGGCATCGTGCTCGGCCAGGCGCTGGAAAAAGCGCTCGGCGACAAGCGCGGCATTTATCGCTACGGCTGGGCGATCGTCCCCATGGATGAAACGCTGGCGCAAGTCGCCCTCGATTTATCCGGCCGCCCGGCGTTTATCTTCAACGTGCAATTCACGGGCCCGACCATCGGCGCTTTCCCCGTCGAATTGGTCGAGGAATTTTTCAAATCCGTCGCCATCAATGGCCGCCTGAATCTGCACGTCAATGTGCCCTACGGAACCAACAATCACCACATTTCCGAAGCGATTTTCAAAGCCACGGCCAAGGCGCTGCGACAAGCAATCACGCTCGATCCCCGCAACAACGATGTCCCAAGCACCAAGGGTTTGCTGAACGGTTAGCCGCTGCCCGCAGGGCAGCGCGTTGCTTAACGTTCCAGAAGGATTGGCCCATCCGGCATCGTCAATGCCACGCACGCCGCCGGAAGAAACAGAAATCCATCAATGAACAGCGCGGCCCGAAAATCGGCAAAGTGCATGAACATCGTGCCAAAGGTGATCGTGCCGATTGCGGCGAAAATTCGGCCGATATTGTAGCAAAACCCTGCCCCGGTGGTTCGCAGCAAAATCGGAAACAGCGGTGGCAGATACATCGTGAACAAGCCGAATACACCGCTGAAAAATCCCGTGCCGCAGGCCCACAGCCGCAGCCAGTTGTAATTCAGCGGCCGAGCGAAGCCGAGCATCATGCACATGAACATCCCCATCAACATGCAGAAGATCGCCTGGCGATAGCCGAGTTTTGTCGCAAACCAACCCGCTAGAAAATTTCCGATGATCGACCAGGCGATAAGCTGAAAGAAAATAGAGCTGCCGACGCGATCGATCTGGGCCGGGGCAAGCCTCCGCACATCCGCCAGGGTTCGCACGTGCTGCGGCAGAAAAAACATGAACGCAAACCACCCGGTGAGCGAGGCGGAACAGACGATAATCGTCGAAATCGTGGTGCGACGAATGGCGAGGCTGAAAAGTTCTCGAACCGGCGGGGGTCGATCGGATCGCGCGCGAGCGGCATGCCACTCGGCGGGTTCCGGCACGGCACGCCGAATCCAAAAAACCACCAGCGCCGGCAGTACGCCCACGGCAAAAATAATCCGGGGATGCCCGGCTAAAAAGTAGGTTGCGACGCACGCCATCAGCACACCGATGTTCACCGCCGTTTGCAGCACTGCGGCGATCCACGGTCCCCATTGCCGGGGCCATGTTTCCGAAAGCAGCGACGAACCGATGGCCCATTCGCCTCCAATGCCCAGGGCGGCTACGAACCGGAAGATCATCAGTTGCCACCAGGTTTGGGCGAAACCGGACAGCCCGGTGAAGACGGCGTATGTAAAAATGGTCATGGCCAGCGTGCGGCTGCGGCCGAGCAAATCCCCCAACCGGCCAAAAAATCCACCGCCCAATGCCCAGCCGACCAGAAATGCCCCCTGAATGATCGCACTTTTCTGTTTGACCGCCGGGTCCGTGGGGTTTTTTGCGGCGATCAATTGCGCAACGAATGTCGCGGCGATCACCGTGTACAACTGCATGTCCAAGCCATCGAACAACCAGCCAAGCCAGGCGGCGATGCCGCTGCGCCATTGGTCGGCCGACAAATCCGCCAGCCGAACCTTTGATGCCTCTTGCAACTGTGCCATAGGAATTTCGATCCGCGGAAGAAATTGCCACTCGCCCTGAACTATCGAACTGTGCGGCAAATGTTTACTATTGGGCCAAGGGGCAGGATTCGCACGGCCATGTTATAACGGGTGTGGCCGCCCGAATGCATCCGATTTGGCGCGCGACGCCGGGCTTTTTATCATGGCGGCTGGTGGGACGGGTTTCTTTTTTTAGTTGGTAACCTTTCTCAGGACTTTTAACCCACAGAGGCAGATGTCACGTCGCTACGGTTTTCATCGGATCATGGCTGGCACCGCAGTGGCTTGCGTGGTGGCCGTGTTGGTAATCTGGGTCGCCGGCTGCAGTGAAGATGACAAGCCGTTTGATCCGCTCATCATGCAGCGGATGACCCGCGCTTATGCGGATGAGAATTCGTCGGCCCAGATGCGGCCGCTGCCGACCCGATTGGAATCACCATATCTTAAGCCCGGCACGCAACCAGCGACCGGGCCCAGTTTTGCCGCGGCCACGCAGCCGGGCACCATCCCTGGTCGGATCATTCGCCGTATGACATTGCAGCAGCTTGTGCATATTGCCGTGGCGCATAATTCCGACGCCAAGGTGACTGCCTATCAGCCGGCCATCGATCAGGCCCGCGTCGTGGAGGCCGAAGCGGCGTTTGATCTGAAATATTTTGCCAATTTCCAATTCGCGCATCAGGATGATCTGTATCCCACCGCCAACGAGCCGAACGTCAATCCATTTACGCAAAACACGCTGTTTCAGAATCCGGAACTGGTCACGGGCATCAAGGCCGACACGCCGACCGGTGGTAGCGTGGAATTTCATTATCAGACCGACCAGTTCCAACGAAGCGGGCCGGGATTTAGCCTCGTCGACTTCCCGGGATTAACTTCCCTTAGCAAGATCAATCCGTTCTGGGTTAATTCGCTGCAATTGCAGATCAAGCAGCCGTTGCTGCAAAATTTCGGCGCGGTCGCCAACGAGGCGCGCATCGCTATCGCCAGGAACACACAGCGCAGCAGCTTGCTCGATTTCCGCCTGCAATTGGAAAAGAGTTTGTACGAGCTGGAAGAAGCCTATTGGAACCTCGTGAATGCCGAGCAGACCGTGAAAATCGACGAATCCCTTTTGCAGGCAACCAACGACACTGCCGGTTTTCTCAAGAATCGCGTGGGCACCGAAAACACCACGAACACCGAAGTCGCTCAGGCCAATGCGGCGGTGCAACTTCGGGCGATAGCCCTGATCGATGATCGCCGGAAAGTGGAAGATTTATCCGACAAAATCAAAGCCATTCTGAACGATCCGGATATGCCGGTTTCGATGCCCGATTTAATTGTGCCGGCCGACGTTCCGATCGACACGCCGGTGGTGTTCGACGATGCCGAGCAGATTCGCACGGCCCTGACTTTTCGTCCGGAGCTGGCGCAGCAGCAGTTAAAAATCGACAACGCCGCCATCACCGTTCGCGCCGCCAAGAATAACGAACTTCCGCAGCTCGATCTGGTCGGCCAGGTTGGTTTCGACGGATTCGCGCGGCAATTCGATGAGGCGGTGAACGATCAGTTGCGGTTTGATTTCGTGGATTACACGGTCGGTTTTCAGTTCACCGTGCCGATCGGCAATCGTGAAGCCCGGGCCATTACCGTGCGCTCGCAATACCAGCGCCTGCAGGCCATTGAATCTTATCGGGGATTGATCGATCAAATCACCGCGGATGTAATCACGGCGCAGCGTGACGTGGTCACCAGTTGGAGATTAATGGTGGCCGCTCGCCAAGCCCGCATCGGGGCCGACGAAGAGTTGCGGCGGCTAAATCAGGATATGGAGCGGCCCGGGTCGATGAATCCCGGTTTCATTGAAGCCAAGCTGGAGGCGCAGTTGCGCCTCAGTACCGTGCAGCAACAGGAAATCACCGCCATGACCAACTACAATCTGGCGCTGGCCAAACTGGAACGGGCCAAGGGCACCCTGCTGCGTTATGACAATGTGACCCTTGAGGAAGAGCCCCGTCCGACGGTTCCTTTAACATGGAAGTAATCGCCGCGGGACCGTAAAATGTTCAATCGGGTAGGCCGCCGTGTTAACACTGCTCGTATTACAAGGTCCGGACAAAGGCCGGCGCTTCGAGCTGCCCGATGCGCAGACGCCGATCGGCCGCGATAGCCGGCCGCTACCCATTCTCGACAACACCGTCAGCCGCCGACATGCCGAGTTGATTCCTACCGAAGACGGCAATTGGATTCTCAAAGATTTAGGCAGCGCCAACGGCACGTACATCAACGGTGCCCGTGTCACCCGCAACATGCCGCTGAAGGCCGGCGACCAGATTCGTGTCGGCCGCACGCTTTTGGTTTTCGGCGCTCAGCCGGGCGTGAGCCGCGCCGCCAGCGCCAATGTCAGCATCAGCGGCGAAGAAGCGGGCATGGATGCCTCGATCATGCACACCGTCGCCAGCAATGATGATTCCATGGTGCTGGCGGTTCCCGAACCAGCCGTGGCAGCGGTGGCTAACCTGCGCATTCTCTATCAACTCTCCGCCTCGCTCGGCAGCGCCTTCGACGCCGATCAGGTGCTGGAAGTGGTGATGGATTTAATTTTCGAACATGTGAAAGCCGATCGCGGCATCGTGTTGATGCTCGATGACAAGCGCGAGCAACTGATCCCCAAGGTGGTTCGAACCCGTGATGAAAACGCCAGGGGCGGCGAGTCGAAAAATGGTGAGAGCAAAGCCGCTGATGCCAATGGCGACAGCGGCGTCATCAAGCAGGCCGAGCGGATTCACGCTTCGCGCACCATCATCAATCACGTGCTGGCCAATGGGGAAGGCGTTCTTTCCAGCAACGCCATGGCCGATCAGCGATTCAGCAAAGGGAAAAGCGTTCACAACCTCGGCATTCGCTCGGCACTCTGTGTGCCGATCAAAGCCAAAAAGCTCGGCGGCAAGGGCGACGCCGAGGAAATCATCGGCCTGATTTACATCGACAGCTCCGTCAAGAATTACACCTATTCCCCGGATCAACTTCGCTTGTTGACCGCCATCGGTTCGCAGACCGGTTTGGCGATTCAGAACACGAGTTTGTACAAAGCCCAGTTGCAGGCTGAGCGCATGGCCGCTGTCGGCGAAACCACCGCCGCGTTGTCGCATTCCATTAAGAATATCCTGCAAGCCTTGCGCGGCGGCGCGGATGTTGTCGAGATCGGCCTGCGCAACAACAACATGGCCCAAACCAGCAAAGGCTGGCAGGTCGTCGATCGCAATCTGAATAAAATCTATGGTTTGACCATGAACCTTCTGGCCTACAGCAAGGACCGCGATCCACAACTACAGCTCGTGAATCCCAAGAAACTGATCGATGAATGCGTCGAGCTGACAGCGGCGGCGGCAGGGGGCAAAGGCGTCATGGTGGTCGCCGATGTCGATCCGGATCATCCTGCCATTCCCCTCGATCCCGACGGCATGCACCAGGCGCTGCTGAATCTATTGAGTAACGCCCTGGATGCCGTCGAGCCGGGCAAGGGGCTGATCAAGGTCGTCTGCCATTACAATGACGCCGAGCACGAAACGATGATCGAAGTGATCGACAACGGCGTCGGCATCCCCCCAACAATGACGCCGCATTTGTTTGAGCTATTTCATTCCACCAAAGGCAATCGCGGCACCGGGCTGGGCCTGGCCGTGGCACGCAAAATCGTCGAGGAACACGACGGAACCATTTCCGCCCGCAGTTCGCTGAAAGAGGGCACCGTCTTCACGATCCGGCTGCCGGTCGATAATGCGGCGATGTTTGACGCATCGCATACGCATGGTCCGGCAAGGCCGCCGCGCTAGGTCGTTTGCGTTTTCGAAATCGCCACTGCGCTTCCTCGTATGCCCGAATAAACAGCGGCAGCGCGGCTTTTGTGTCGTAACATTGGCGAGCGCGGGCATGAGCCGCCAGGGATAATCTTTCGCACAGCGATCGATCACCGAGCAACGTCTCCAGCGCGTCGGCCACCTGCTGCACATTCCCCGGTGCCGCCGTCAATCCGCAGCGGCCATTGTCCAAAAGTTCCGGCAATGCCCCGACCCGGCTGGCGACGATCGGCCGCGCCGCCGCCATCGCTTCCAGCGTGCTGAAGGAAAAACTTTCAAATCCCGAGCTGCAAATCACCGCCACCGCCGCACCGCGCAGCGCCTGCTGCACCACCGCCAAAGGCACCGGCCCGGTCAAAATCACCCGCCTCCGAACCGTTGGATCGGGCACAAGCCGATCGACAAGCTGCGAAAATGTATAGCGGTGATCCCACTGATCCGGCCCCAGCAAATGCAGCTTCGCCGCCGGATGCTTGGCCGCAATTCGCGCAAACGCCTTCACCAATGTGTCCTGCCCCTTGAATCGTTCCAATCTACCCGCACAAACAATTCGCGGCGTCTCATCCACCGCCGGCAGGGGCGCGGGTTCCTCCGGCACATTCATAAAATTCGGAACCGCCATCGGCATTTCGCGTAGCCGCCACCGATCGTGCATGAACGTCGCCATCGTTCGGCTCGGAGCAGTCAGCACATCCGCATACCGGCAGCTCCGATGCTCCATCCACGTCAGCGCCCGATTCAGCGCCATCCCCTTCGTGGCATTGATCCCGAAAAACAAATCCCAAGGCCCGTGTAGCCGAATCACCGTCGGCCACCGCCTCATGCTGCCGACGAGCAATCCATTGGCCGCGTGCTCCGGCGCTTCAATCACATCCAAAGGTGTCTGATCTTCAATCCGCTGCAGCGCCGCCCCGCTGGCCAGGTTCCATTTAATCCAGTGCCACGCCGTGCGATTGGCCCGCTCCATGAACGGGGCAACCGCCCGCCACCAAAAAAATCGCAAGCCCGGGACTCGCCAGGGTGGATCGTAATACGCCGCCTGCCGCCGCACCGTCACATTCTTCAGCGGAATCTCCGCCATGTGCGTTTCCGTCGGCCCGCACAGCACCCGCACATCGCACCCCGCCTGTCCCAGGGCCTCAGCCAATCGAAATGTATAAGTCCCCACGCCCCCCAAGCCCAGTTGCGGCGGATATTCGCAGGAGACCAGCCCGATACGCATGTCGGCAAGGATACCACACTGCCACGTCGGGTGCGGAAGGCGCAGCGATGCAGCCAATCATCTTGGGAGAGGTCAATCCGCTTACTTCGTGCGCGGCTCTAGGAGCCGCGCACGAAGTAAGCGGCAGGCCGACTTGAAGCAGGGCATTTCTGTGAGGAGCGGGGCGAACTCTTTGATGGATATCCTTCGCGGTTGACGGCGGAGGATTGTCCGGGGTCCCTGTCGTCTGATAACCTTCGGTTGGCAATTTGGGCAAAATCTACTAATGTTGCGGTTTGAAACTGGCGATGGGATAACGACGAATATCCATGGCTTGGTGACAGGCCATGGCGGCGGAAGTGACGAGTTGGCAGCAGTTTGTCGTTGAAAAACGGCGGACGGCCCGTAAAGTGTCCCGCCGCGGAGCAATGGGGTGGGAGTGAATGCCGCTGTGGACGGTTGTCCTGATGATCAGGACCCGTCGAACAAGGAAATCAAACGGAATTTCCACAAAGAAGCTTTGAAAGGAGCGCACCTTGCGACTCGGCACAATGATCACTCGGCTACGCAAACCCGTCTTGGGGTTGTGTGCGGCACTCATCGCGGCTTTGGTGTTGCCGGGCTGCTATACCGATCCCAATGAGGATCGCTGGGGCGACGGCTTTATTGCGCCTCAGGAAATGATGCGGTTGCAACACCAGCCCCTGATGAAAGAAATTCTGTCGAGCCTGAGTTCCGGGTACGACGAACCAAACGAGGAATTCCCCGATGCGCGGGATGTCATCGCCGCGGATTTGGACGTCAATGCCGCCGACTATGTGATTGGCCGCAACGATTTGCTGCAAATCACCCTGACGGACGTGACGCCGGGCGTGGAAACCGCCAAGACCTCGCGTGTCAGTGAAAGCGGCAACGTCAGCCTGCCGCTGATCGGGCAGCTCCAGGCATCGGGCCTTACCGAAGCGCAATTGGAGCGGGCGATCCAACAAAAATATCAGGACCAGGGGATCGTCAAAAATGCGACGGTTTCGGTTACGGTGCTGGAAGCTCGCCAGCGGACGTTTCAGATTCGCGGAGCCGTGATGCGGCCGGGGCAATATGCGATTGTGCAGGCGGATTTCCGCATGATTGACGCCCTGGTGCTGGCCGGCGATGTGACCGTGCCGAGCATCGAGTTTGCCTACGTCATTCGTCCGCCCGCCAACAAAGCGGCGACTTCGCAGCCGACAACGCAGCCCACGACGGCTGAGCCGGCGACCCCGCCCACGGGTGGCGGCAATTTGCTGGAACCCAAGCCCCCCATGGAAAAGGCCCCGCCTCCGGCCGAGCACACGGAAACCGCGCCGACCAGTGGTCCCAAGCCGACCGGGACGACGACGCTCGAAGACGCAACCAAAACGAGCGCCGATACGGACAAGTCGCCTCCGGTGTATGTCAATGGCAATCAGCCCGTCGACGCCACGCAACCGACTTCAGCGCCGACCACCGCGGCAACGATGCCGACCACCGCGCCTGGCAACTTCACATTCAATGCACCCTTGCCGGTGGATATGTCGACGATCATCAAGATTCCCTTGCGGCAACTGCTCAACGGCGATCTGAAGTACAACGTGGTGATTCGACCGCAGGATACCGTGGTGGTTCCTATCCCCGAAGCCGGCGAGTTTTATATGGGCGGGCACGTACAGCGCGTCGGTGTGTACAGCCTGACCGGTCGCCAGATCACATTGAAGCAGGCGATCATTTCCGCTGGCATGCTTGACGAGTTGGCGGTGCCGGAGCGCACGGAAATCGTCCGCCGCCTCGGCCGGGACAAGGAAATTTATGTCCGCGTCAACCTGGCCAAGGTCTTCCGCGGCCAGCAGCCGGACGTTTTCTTAAAGCCGTATGACCAGGTGATGGTCGGCACCGATTTCGTCGCCCCGTTCTGGGCAGCCCTTCGTAACAGCTTCCGTATCACCTACGGGTTCGGCTTCCTGTACGACCGCAACTTCTACAACGCCCCCAACAACAGCAGCAGTTGATAACCATCAATCGCTGACGCTTGGCCGGCGAATCGGAGGTCCTGATGGACTTTCGATTCGCCGGTTTCTTTTTTTGGCGGTCGCGGACAAATTCCGGCATAATGCTGCTGATGCGATCGTCCAAACCAGGTGGAGATTACATGCTCAAGAAAATATCGGTGGCGTGCGGGCTGGCTGTATTGGCTGCCATGATGATGAGCTGCGAGCAACGCAAAAGCAGCGCTCTGCGAATTGCGATGATTCCCAAAGGTTCCACGCATGAGTTCTGGATCTCCGTCCACAGCGGTGCCCAGCGCGCGGCCACGGAGCTGGGTGTGGAGCTGGATTGGAAAGGCCCCATGAAGGAAAACGACCGCGCCCAGCAGATTGCCCTCGTTGAGCAATTCGTTACCGATAACGTGAACGCCATCGCCCTGGCTCCCCTGGATGATGCGGCGCTGGTGAAGCCGGTGCAGGAAGCGGGGGTGAAAAAAATTCCCGTGGTGATTTTCGATTCGGCCCTGCAAGGGCAAGTGGGCAAGGATTTTGTCAGCTTCGTGGCGACGGACAACCAGCAGGGCGGCCGATTGGGTGGCCAGACGCTGATTAAACTTCTAGGCGGTCGCGGCAAGGTGGTGCTCCTGCGGTATTCCGAGGGATCCGCCAGCACCATGGCCCGCGAAGACGGTTTTCTGCAAATCATGGATTCCACGCCCGGTATCACTGTGATCTCCAAAAATCGCTATGCCGGCGTTACTTCGGACGAAGCGTACAAGAGTTCGACCAATCTGATCGACGTGCTCAAGCAAGCCGACGGAATTTTTTGTCCCAATGAATCCAGCACCGTGGGCATGATTCTGGCCCTGCGCGACGCTGGTCTGAATGGCAAAGTAAAGCTGGTCGGCTTTGACACTTCTCCGACGCTGGTTGATTATTTACGCAAGGGAGATGTCGATGCCCTGGTGGCACAGAATCCGGTGAAGATCGGCTACGAAGCGGTGAAGGCGGCAACCGCGGCAGCCCGTGGCCAGAGCGTTTCTCCCCGCATCGACACCGGCGTGCGCATCATCACCAAAACCGATCTGGATGATCCGCAAGTCAAAGCGCTTCTTGGCATCTGATGTCCAGTCCCGTTGAAAACCAGTCCCGCTTTGGCAAACGGCGGCGAGCGTTGCCGGCGCAACTTGGCCCGTTGATCGGCTTGATCGGCGTTTCCCTGCTGCTGTGCATTCTCCGAAACATCAGCTTCGCCAGCCTGGACAATCTGCAGAGCATTCTCAAGCAAACCGCAGTCGTGGCGACGGCGGCCCTGGGCATGACCGTCATCATCATCAGCGGCGGCATCGACCTTTCCGTCGGTCCCAACATCGCCCTATGCAGCGTGGTCGTTGCTTTGCTTTTGAACGCCGGTGTATCCCCCTGGCTGGCGGCCGGCGGGGCGGTCGCGGTCGGATGTTTCGTCGGTGCGATCATCGGCCTTTTCGTTGGCCCCTTCGGAATGATTCCCTTCGTGGCGACGCTCGGCATGTGGGGAGCGCTGCGCGGCGCCGCCATCGGTTTGGCGGGGCAGAACGCCGTTCATGTCAATCACGCCACCTGGCTGGATGATTTGCTCCACACGAGCCGCGGAGGCCATGAGCAGTTGGTGCTGCCTGGGGTGTGGATCGCGCTGGCCGCTGCCGTCATGGTCGCCGCCATGTTGCGTTACACACGTTTCGGCCGCCATGTGTTTGCCATCGGTTCCAACGAAGCCACTGCCCGCCTGTGCGGCATCGATGTGCGGCGAAATAAGCTGCTGATCTATGCCTTGGCCGGATTGCTCACCGGATTGGCCGGCGTCTTGCAGTTCTCCGTGCTCACCCAGGGCGATCCGACCAGCGCCAATGGAATGGAGCTTGATGTCATCGCCGCGGTGGTGATCGGCGGAGCCAGCCTGTCTGGCGGGCAGGGTGGCGTCTTCGGGACCATCATCGGAGCACTGCTTATGACCGTCATCGCCAACGGTTGCTCCAAGTTCGAGTTCATTCCCAACTGGGTGCAGCAGATTGTCACCGGCGGTATCATTATCCTTGCCGCCGGAGTGGATCAGTTCCGCCGCCGCAGGATGGAGTGAAAATCAGGAATCTCGAACCACATGCGTACGGATCTGATTCACATAATCGTCCAATACTGCAACGACCCCCGGCCGGCGCGGGCAGCCGAATATGACGAATGTCTTCGCCGGAATCTGTCCAATCCCTGGATTGCTCGTGTGCACAATCTGTCCGAGCCGCAGACGGTTGTGCCCACGGAATTCAGCGATCATCCCAAATTCTCTCATCACTTACTCGGACACTGGTTGACGTATCAGGATGCGTTTAAATATGCGAATGAACATTTGAGCGGCCAGTTTGTTAGCCTTTGCAATCTGGATATTTTTCTCGATTCGAAGGGAACTGATTGGCAGCTCGCATCGGGGATGCTCGATAATGAAATAGCCCTGTGTCTTGCTCGATGGGAGTGGCTGGGCGACGGCAAGATTCAAAAGGACCCCGGTCTGGCGAAAAGAGCAATGGCCACCTCGCAGGACGCCTGGATGTTCCGGCCGCCGGTGAATATTCCGGATTGCGATTTTGAGATCGGGCTGATCGGCTGCGACAATGCAGTTGCCGAGCGGATTAAACGCAGTGGCTTACAGCCGATCAATGCCCCAAATATCTTCCGCATTTTTCATATTGACGCCGCGCGCGGCAAAACATTTGCCAACCACGCGGAGATTCACCGCTCAGAAGCGCCTAGGCGGCCCCCGAATCGCCTCCCATGGTCCCAGGGGCAATGGCTGCTCCCCGATATCTCGGAGTTGACCAGTCTCGATCTTTTGGCTGCCGCGATCAAGCTCGATGAGGGGCAAAAGTATGCCGTCATTTGCGAAATGTTCAATGGACATTATGGAATACAAAGTCGCAAATAGTTTAGGGTGTCCCTGAATGTGCGAACTCCCACTTCTCGGCATGTCATCGGTGTTAGTTCCTGTACAGGAAATACTTTTTCCGAAGCTCCTCGAACTTCTGCAAGCCCGCCTGCCAACCTGCCTCAACCTGCCGTGGTGTTTGGCCGCTGCGAAGGGCGGTGATAGCCTGTTTGTTCTGCAGAAGGTGCTCCACCTTGTCGAATTGGAATTGATCTCCGAAGAGATTTCGTAATGTATAGACAATCGTGATGCCGCTCAGGGCGGATTCATAGCGATCACGATCCGTGACAATAATATAGACGCCTTGGCATTTCTTGCCTTTCCAACGGTTTTCAGTCGGCGTGAATTCGATCGGAATAAAGCGCAATCCGGGCAAATGTGCGGCGTTCAGTGCAGCGGAAAGTTTCTGCCCGTCGATCCACGGCGCACCGAAATACTCAAACGGCTGATCCGTACCCCGGCCTACTGACACATTCGTCGCTTCGAGTAAACAAACCGCCGGGTAAAGCAATGCCTGCGTCAGATTCCGAATGTTCGGCGAAGGATCGATCCAGGTCAGCCCCGTTTCATCGAACCACATCTTGCGTTTCCATCCCTGCATGGGAATCACCTGCAAATCGCAATGCACATTCCAGGCGTCGTTGTACAGGCGGGCTAGCTCGCCAAACGTCAGGCCATGCGTCACCGGCATCGGGCCATACGCGGTGAAGCCGAAATGCTCTTTGTCAGCTATTGGGCCATCGACCATGACGCCGGTGATCGGGTTCGGCCGATCGAGCACAATAAAGTGCAGATGGTGTTTCGCCGCCTCCTCCATGCAGATGCCGAGCGTGGCACTGTAAGTGTAGAAGCGGGCTCCCACGTCCTGAATGTCGTACACCAGCGTATCGACGCCTTGCAACATCTCAGGTGATGGCCGGGTGGTGCGGCCATACAAACTCCATACTTTCAGCCCGGTTTTCGGCTCGACGGTGTTATCCACCTTGGCATCGACATTGCCATACAGCCCGTGTTCCGGCGAAAAAAGGCACACCACTTTGCAGTTGCCGGCGTGCGCCAGCAGATCGACAGTCCTATTTCCCTGGCGATCTAGGCCGGATTGATTGGTGATGATGGCGATATGCCGGCCGTCCAGCGCCTTGAATTGGTCGCGTTCCAGCACATCAATGCCGCATAATACAGTGGCCGGCGGCCCGACCGATTCACGTCGCCCATCCCCGCAAAGGGCTGCGCACCCGGCAGACATGACCAAAACCGCCCAAACACCGTGACGAATAATTCGCAAAATCCGCTGCCTCATGATCTCTCCCATTGAATGTTTTGCGTGAATTAAGGGACGCACGGAGGTGTGTCAACTCACACAAGATGCCTTTGCAACCGGTTTAGCAAGCGTTGAACTCGCTAAATCGAGCGCATATTTACTGCTGGTTATCAGACATTGAAGAAATTTCATCGCATCGAGAGACTCGGCTGCCGGGCGGTCACCGGCCATTTCGACCGACCGGTAAATCCCAAGCGGCCGCAACTGTTGGAATGACCATGCGAATCGGCCGCATTGCCGAGGCGGACATTACCGGCATCACGCCGTTGCAGGGCGCGTGTTCCCTAAATGCCTTACCACCGTGCCGGATGTTAGAGCCGTCGCTACTCGCACATTTTTCCATTCAGTTCTGAATTCACCCTGACGAAAAAAAGTCACGCGGGCTGCGCTGGCAGAGCGCTGGAAGGGCGCTTCAGGTCGGCAAGGTGCAGACGGAGCGGTGCAGCCGGTTGCGAATGGAGTCGCAAATTAATGCGGTGTGTTTCGCCGCTCATCAACCCAGGTGGTCAACGTGTCGCAATCATCTCAGCCGTCGTTCGATTGGCAATTCGATGTTACCAAGCAGAGCTCCTCGCCGCGCAGCAAGCCGAGCAAAAAGAAGCTGCAGCGTCGTCAACAGGCGATGGGAAGGGCGATTGAAGCTCTCGAAAGCCGCCGATTACTGAGCGTCACCGGCTTTTCCACCGCGGTGAACTACAACGCCGGGGCGGCTCCGCGCGCCGTGGCCAGCGGTGATTTCAGCGGCAACGGGAAGACAGATCTGGTCGTCGTCGATCAAACTGCCAACGACGTCAGCATCCTGATGAACAACGGCAACGGCACGTTTGCCAGCCCAGTCAATTACGCTGCCGGAACCGCCCCCCGTGCCGTCGTGGTCGGCGATTTTAACGGCGACGGCAAATTGGACCTCGCCGTGGCGGATCAAACCGGCAACACCGTCGCCATCCTCATGGGTAACGGCAACGGCACTTTCCAAAGCCCGGTCTATTACTCGGCGGGTTCCAGCCCGGTGGCGTTGGTGGCCGGTGATTTCAACGGTGATGGCAAGCTCGATCTGGCCGTAGCCGATTTCGGCGGTGGCGTCGATGTTCTGACCGGCAAGGGCGATGGCACATTCAATGCCGCCCAATCCTTTACTGCCGGCACCAGCCCTGACGGCATCGTTGCCGCCGACTTCAATCATGATGGCAATCTCGATTTGGCGGTCAGCAACGGCGGCGGCAATGTCAGCATTCTCGACGGCAATGGCAACGCCACTTTCGCCACCGCAGTGAATTATGCCGCAGGCGCAACTCCCAAGGCCTTGGCCACCGGCGATTTTAATGGCGATGGATACGCCGATCTCGCCGTCGTCAACGGGACCGCCGGCACGGTCAGTATTCTGACCAACAATGGCAGCGGCGCATTCAGCGCTCCTTCGCCTTTCAACGTCGGCACCAGCCCGGTCGCTATCACCGCGGCGGATTTCAATAATGACGGCAAAACCGATCTCGCCGTGGTCAACAGCGGCGGCAACAACATCAGCATTCTTGACGGCAACGGCAACGGAACTTTTGCCGCGGTGGTGAACAAGTCCGTCGGTAACAATCCGCAAGGCATCGATGCGGATGATTTCAACGGCGACGGCTCGATTGATTTGGCGGTGGCCAACGAGACGGACAACGACGTGTCGGTGCTGCTCGACAAGCACATCACCGTCACCGGCGATGCGCAATCCACCACCGAAGGCCAGGCGCTCAGCGGCGTGACCGTCGCCACCTTCACCGATAGCGAATCCGGCACCGCCACCACCGATTACACCGCCACCATTAACTGGGGTGACGGCAACAGCACCGCCGGAGCGATTTCGGAATCCAATGGAACATTCAGCGTAGCCGGAACGCACACGTACACCAACTGGGGTGTTTACAACGTGACGGTCACGGTTCAAGACACGCTTGGCACCACCGCGCAGGCCACAACCACGGCCACGATCAACGACGCGCCGATTTCCGCTTCCGGCGAAAACCTGAATGCCACAGCCGGAGCCGAATGGAGCGGCACCGTCGCCACCTTCAGCAACGGCGATGCGACCGCATCCCTCGCCGATTTCACCGTCGCCATCGATTGGGGCGACGGCTCCAGCTCCAACGGCACGGTTGTCAGCGATGGTGGCGGGAATTTCCACGTCACCGCTTCGCACGTCTGGCAGCAATATGGCACGCCGACCGTTTATGTCGACGTGCAGGACGAAGGTGGCGCGGAAGATATTGCCACCACCAACGTCACCGTCGCCGATGCGACCATCAATCCGTCGGCCACTTCGCCGGTCTTCACCGAAGGAAGCTCCAGCGAGCAGGCCGTGGCGACGTTTACCGATGACAACTCATTCGCCACGACCGGCCAGTTCTCGGCGACCATCGATTGGGGCGATACCACCAGCAGCGCCGGCACCATCGAAGCCGAAGACGGGTTTTACGTTGTCCTCGGCACGCACACATACGCCCATGCCGGCGATCACACAGTCGGCGTCACCATCAACAGCACCGGCGGTTCGAGCGCCAATGTTTCTTCCACCGCCACCGTCGACAACGCCGCGCTGAGCGCCAGCGGTCACCCCGTGACGGTCATCGAAGGTGATGCCACGGGCAGCGTGGTTGTCGCCAGCTTCACCGATGCCAACGCCGCCGCCGTGGCCGGTGATTTCACCGCCAGCATCAATTGGGGCGATGGCTCGAGCGCCGACAGCGGCACGATCGCCTGGAACAACGGCACCGACAAATTTGACGTCACCGCTCCGACCCACACCTATGCCCATGCCGGTGACAAGACCATCACAGTGACGATCACCGGCGCTGGTGGCGGAACCGTCCAGGCCACTCCGACCGCCACCGTCAACAACGCCGCCATGAGCGCCACCGCCCAGAGCATCAGCGCCACCGAGGGCACCACCACTGGCAGCGTGCTCCTGGCCACTTTCACCGACGCGAATGCCTCCGCAACCGCGGGTGATTTCACTGCCTCCGTCAATTGGGGCGACGGTGACAGCAATGACACCGCCACGTCCATTGTCTACAACTCCAATAACCAGGATTTCGAAGTCCGCGGCAGCCATCTGTACCAGCACGCCGGCAGCGAAACCTACACCGTGACCGTCACCGGCGCGGGCGGCGGAACCGCCAGCGATTCCAACACCTTTACCGTTTCCAACGCTACGATCACGGCAACCGCCGCTCCGGTGGAAGTCACCGAAGGCAGCGCCATGGTCGATGGATTTGTCGGCTCTTTCACCAGCGCCAACACCTACGCCGTGGCCGGCGATTTCACCGCCACCATCGACTGGGGCGACGGCAGTCCGACCAGCAGTGGAACCATCACGTACAATTCCAATACGCAGGCTTTCGACGTCACCGGAACCCACACATACGATCCATATGGCACGCACACCCTGACGCTGACCATCGACGGCTTCGGCGGCGGCAGCAGCAGCGACACCAGCAACGTCACCGTCAACGATGCGGCGATTCACTCCAGCGGTTCGGACATCACGGCCACCGAAGGAACCTCGACGGGCAGCGTTCTCATCGCCACGTTCACGGATGATGATGCGAGTGTTATCGCCGGCGATTTCAGCGCCAGCGTCGATTGGGGCGATGGCTCGGGCGCGGATTCCAACACGAACATCGTTGACAATAACGGCACTTTCGAAGCCTACGGCACGCACACGTACGATCATGCCGGCGACCACACGATCCAAACCAGCATCAGCGATCCGGGCGGCTCCAGCAGTCTGGCGGTTGCGACGGCCACGGTTGACAACGCCGAGGTTGACGCCACCCCCGGTTCCATCAGCGCCACCGAAGGCCAAAGCGCCACCGGTGTGGTCGCCAGCTTCACCGATGCCAATGCGGCTGCGATTGCCGGTGATTTCACCGCCAGCATCAACTGGGGCGATGGCAATACTTCCGCCGGAAATATCGCCTGGAACAACAACACGCAGGCATTCGATGTCACCAGCTCCAACACTTACGACCACGCCGGCGATCATACGGTGACGATCACTATCGACGGGGCGTACGGCGAAGTTGCCTCGACCGATTTCACGACGCTGGTCGCCAACGCAACCATTACCGTTACCGCAAATTCGATCGTCGGGGCCAAGGAGGGCCTCGCGATCGATCCATTCACCGTGGCGACTTTCACCGACGCCAATGCCGCCGCCAGCGAAGGTGATTTCACTGCCAGCGTCAATTGGGGTGACGGCACCAATCCGACCTCCGCCGATATCGTGGCGGACGGAGACCAGTTCGATGTGATCGCCGGCCACACATATGCCCATGCCGGTCCGTTCACGATGACCGTCACCGTCGATGGCCTGGGTGGCGGCAGCGGCTCGGATAACACCACCTCCACCATTGGTAATCAAACTTTGACCGCCACAGGTCACAATGTGAGCGCCACCGAAGGGGAAGCGACCGGCAGCGTGCTCGTTGCCAGCTTCACCGATGCCAACGCCTCAGCCAGTGCCGGCGATTTCACCGCCACCATCGATTGGGGTGACGGCAGCAGCACGGATAGCGGGACCATCGCGTGGAACAATGTCACAGATAAATTTGACGTGACCGCTCCGACGCACACGTATCTGCACGCCGGCACGGATAATCTGACCGTGACGATTAACGGCGCTGGTGGCGGCACCACTCAAGCGACGCCGGATGCGTCGGTGGCTAACCAGGTCATCACTGTCACCGCCACGCCGGTCAGCGCCACCGAAGGCGAAGACACCGGCAGCGTGATCGTGGCCAACTTCACCGATGCCAACGCGTCAGCTAGCGCCGGTGATTTCACCGCGTCCATCAACTGGGGCGACAACACCGGCACGGACGACAACACCACCATCGTTTCCGATGGCAATGGCGGCTTTAATGTGCTCGGCGACCATACGTTCGACCATGCCGGCTCGCCAACGGTTTCCGTCGAAGTCGACGGCATGGGCGGTGGCACGGCCAGCGATTCTGCGGCTGCCACGGTTGCTAATCAAACCATCACCGCCACTGCCGGCTCATTGAACGCCACCGAAGGCACAGCATTCAGCAGCAAGTTGATCGGTACATTCACCGACGCCAACAGCTTGGCTTCCGCCGGTGATTTCACGGTCACTATCGATTGGGGCGACGGCACCGCTTTGGATTCCTCAACCGGCATGATCACCGCCGACAACGGCGCATTCGACGTGGCCGGCAATCACACCTATGCCCATGCCGGTTCATACAACGTCACCTTCACCGTGACCGGCGCCGGCGGCGGCAGCGATGATGCGGTTTCCACCGCCAATGTCGCCAACGCGGCGATGGCGGCCACGGGCCATAATGTTTCGGCCACGGAAGGGATCGCCACCGGCAGCGTGCTCGTCGCCAGCTTCACCGATGCGAATAGCCTAGCCAGCGCCGGCGATTTCACCGCCACCGTCGATTGGGGCGACGGCAGCAGCACGGATAGCGGGACCATCGCGTGGAACAATGTCACAGATAAATTTGACGTGACCGCTCCGACGCACACGTATCTGCACGCCGGCACGGATAATCTGACCGTGACCATCAACGGTGCGGGCGGCGGCACTGCTCAGGCCACGCCGGATGCGTCGGTGGCCAACCAGGTCATCAGCGTCACCGCCACCCCGGTCAGCGCCACCGAAGGCGAAGACACCGGCAGCGTGATCGTGGCCAACTTCACCGATGCCAACGCCGCGGCGGTGGCGGGTGATTTCACTGCGTCCATCAACTGGGGCGATGGCACCGGCACGGACGACAACACCACCATCGTTTCCGATGGCAATGGCGGTTTCAATGTGCTCGGCGACCACACGTTCGACCACGCTGGCTCGCCGACCGTTTCGATCGAAGTCGACGGCATGGGCGGTGGCACGGCCAGCGATTCCGCCGCTGCCACGGTTGCTAATCAAACCATCACCGCGACTGCCGGCTCATTGAACGCCACCGAAGGCACAGCATTCAGCAGCAACTTGATCGGTACATTCACCGACGCCAACAGCCTGGCTTCCGCTGGGGATTTCACCGTTACGATTAATTGGGGCGATGGCACCGCCCTGGATTCCTCGACCGGCGTCATCTCCGCGGACAACGGCGCATTCGACGTGGCCGGCAATCACACTTATGCCCATGCCGGTTCATACAACGTCACCTTCACCGTGACTGGTGCCGGCGGTGGCAGCGATGATGCGGTCTCCATCGCCAATGTTGCTAACGCAGCCATGGCGGCGAGCGGTCACGATCTCGCGACCACCGAAGGCGTTGCCACCGGCAGCGTTGTGGTCGCCAGCTTCACCGATGCGAATAGCCTAGCCAGCGCCGGTGACTTCACCGCCACCATCGATTGGGGCGACGGTAGCAGCACCGATAGCGGTACCATCGCGTGGAACAGCAATACTCAAAAATTCGACGTGACGGCTCCGACGCACACTTATCTGCACGCTGGCTCGGATGATTTAACCGTGACCATCGACGGCAACGGCGGCGGTTCGGCAATTGCCACGCCGACGGCCACCGTGAATAACGCCGCCATGAGCGCAACTGCCCAGACCATCAGCGCCATCGAAGGCAGCGCTACCGGTAGCGTGCTAGTGGCCACCTTCACCGATGCGAATGCCGCTGCGGTCGCCGGCGATTTCACCGCCTCGGTTGATTGGGGTGACGGCGTCAGTGACGACACCGCCACGTCAATTGTCTACAACTCCAATAACCAGGATTTTGAGGTTTACGGCAATCACACCTACTACGATGCCGGCCCCTACACCTACACCGTGACGGTGACCGGGGCAGGCGGCGGCACGGCCAGCGATTCCAAGACCATCACCGTTGCCAACGCCGCGATGAATTCCACCGGTGTTACATTCGATGGCGTCGAGGGCTCAACGGCGTATGGTACCGTTGCCGATTTCACCGATGCCAATCTCGACGCCTACGGCGGCGACTTCACAGCGACCATCGATTGGGGCGACGGCAGCACCAGCGCCGGCGAAATCGTCGATGAGAATCTCGGCGAATTCTCCGTCTTCGGCAGCCACACTTACACCCTCTACAACAATGATGCGATCACCGTGACCATCGACGGACTCGGTGGCGGGCAAACTATCGCCGACAGCACTGCCGACATCACTGATGCGGGCCTGAATTCCACAAGCAAGATCATTACCGCCGTCGAAGGCGCCAGCACGGGCAGCGTGCTCGTGGCCCACTTCACCGACGGCAATCCGGACGGCTTGATCGGTAGCTACACCGCCACCATCGATTGGGGCGATGGCAGCAGCACCTCCACCGGTACCATCGTCTCCGACGGCAACGGCGGCTACAACGTCTACGGCACCCACACCTATAGCACCGCCGCTTACTACGATATGTCGGTGCTGATCGGCGACGGCGGCACTTCCACTACCACCGCCGACTCCGTTGCTGAAGTATCGCACGGAGTCATCAACGCCACCGCCGTGAATATCTCCGGGACGGAAGGCACAGCCATTGCCGGCTCGACGGTTGTCGCCAACTTCACCGACACGAATCTCTCCGCCATCGCCTCGGGCTTCAGCGCCACGATCAATTGGGGCGACGGCAATTCCTCCAGCGGCACGATTGTTTCCGACGGCAACGGTGGCTTCAATGTCGAAGGCGGCCACACCTATCTGCACGCCGGTTCCGACAACATGACCGTGTCCATCAGTGGTTACAGCGGCAGCGCCCAGGCGACGCCGACCGCGACCATTGGCAACGCAGCCCTCAGCTCAACCGCTAAGCCCATCAATTCCGTCGAAGGCGCGACCTTCAGCGGCGTGGTTGGATCATTCGGCGATGCCAATGCCTCCGCTTCAGCGTCCGATTTCACCGCCACCATCGATTGGGGTGACGGCACCAGCACGAGCGCCGGAACCATTGCTTTCAACGCCGGCACCGGCAAGTTTGATGTCAGTGGTACACACGTGTACGCCACGCCTGGCAATTACACCACGACCCTCAGCATCCTCGGCGCCGGCGGCGGTACCACTTCGGCCCAAGGCCTCGCCGATGCCGAAGACGGCACGATCAATCCGTCCGCCGTGACCATTCATGCGACCGAAGGCGCATCCTTCAGCGGCACGGTTGCCAGCTTCACGGATCAGGATGTCTCCGCGCCGATCGGTAACTACTCCGCTACCATCAATTGGGGCGACGGGTCATCCACCGAGAGCGGCACACTCGTTTCGCTCGGCAGCGGTTCGTTTGATATCACGGGCACCCACACCTGGGCCAGTCCGGGCAACCGTTCCGTCAGCGTTACCATTAATGACACCTACGGCAGCAGCGCAACCATCAGCTCCTCGGCCATCGTCGGTACCGCCAACCTTTCGGCGACCGGGGTTAACATCAGCACGACCGAGGGCACGGCTCTGACGAACGTCGAAGTCGCCACGTTCACCGATGCCAATCCGCTGACGACCGCCTCCGAATTCTCCGCGACGATCACCTGGGGTGACGGCAGCTCCAGCGCCGGAACGGTTGTGGCCGATCAAAGCGGCGGCTTCGATGTCCTCGGCACCCACACCTACAACCACGCCGGCTCTAAGACCATGAGCATCGCCGTTACCTACAGCGGCGGCGCCAATACCAGCGCCGGCGCCACCGCCACCGTCGCCAACGCCACGCTGGGCATCACTCCCGGAACGGTCAGCGGCATTGAGGGCCAAAGCATCGTTTCCAACGTCGCCAGCTTCACCGATGCCAACGCCAATGCTTCCGCGACCGATTTCACCGCCACCATCGACTGGGGGGATGGAACCACCAGCGTCGGGGCCATCAACAGCAACGACAACGGCGGCTTCGATGTGCTTGGCGCCCACACGTACCATCACGCCGGCGCGCCGACCGTCACCATCACCATTACCGGCAACGGTGGCGGAACCGTCAGTACGCAGATTACTGCCGCCATCGCCAATGCGACACTGACTCCGACGGGCGAGACGATCACGGCCACAGAAGGAAACGATTCCGGTTCAGTGCTGGTCGCCCATTTCACCGATGCTAACGCCCTGGCCAGCGCTGGTGACTTCGCCGCGACGATCAACTGGGGCGACAACACCAGTTCTGCCGGCACGATCGCTCTGGCCAACGGCGGCGGGTTCAATGTCACCGGTGATCACACGTTCCTGCACGCCGGCAACCAGCCGTTTACTGTGACCATCACCGGCAACGGCGGCGGCTCCACAATCGCCGACAGCACCGCCGATGTGGCCAACGCCACGCTGAACTCCACCGGCAAGACGCTCAGCGCCACCGAAGGCACGGCTCTGACCAGCGCTGTCGTGGCCAACTTCACCGATGCCAACGCTGGTGCGGTAGCGGGCGACTTCACCGCCAGCATTAACTGGGGCGATGGCACTACCACCAGCGGCTCAGTCGTCTCAGATGGCGATGGTGGATTCAACGTCACCGGCACGCACACATACCTGCATGCCGGCAGCCCGTCGGCCACGATCACCATCACCGGCGCAGGCGGCGGCACGACCTCGGCCGACACCACCGTCAACGTTGCCAACGCCACCTTGACTCCGACTAACAAGACGGTGACGACCACCGAAGGGACTTCGTTTACCGCCGTGGTGGCCCACTTCAGCGACGCCAACAGCGCCGCTGCGGCCGCCGACTTCGCTGCCAGCATTAACTGGGGCGATGGCACGACCACGACCGGCACAATCACCGCAGCCAACGGCGGCGGGTTCGATATCACCGGCACGCACGCCTACGCCCACGCCGGCGATCAAACCGCCACGACCACCATCACCGGCAACGGTGGCGGGAGCGCCGATGCCACCGCCAGCATCACCGTCAACAATGCGACTCTGACCCCGACGGGCGAAACTATCACGGCCACCGAAGGGACCGACTCCGGCTCGGTGCTGGTCGCGCACTTCACCGACGCCAACGCCCTGGCCAGCGCCGGCGACTTCGCCGCGACGATCAACTGGGGTGACAACACCACCAGCGCCGGCACGATCACCATAGCCAACGGCGGTGGATTCAATGTCACCGGTGATCACACATTCCTGCACGCCGGCAATCAACCGTTCACCGTGACCATCACCGGTAACGGCGGCGGCAGCATCACCGCCGACAGCACCGCCGATGTGGCCAACGCCGCGCTGAACTCCACCGGCAAGACACTCAGCGCCACCGAAGGCACGGCTCTGACCGGCGCCGTCGTGGCGAACTTCACCGATGCCAACGTTGCCGCGGTAGCGGGTGACTTCACCGCCAGCATCAACTGGGGCGATGGGACCACCACCAGCGGCTCGATCGTTTCGGATGGCAACGGCGGTTTCAATGTCATCGGTACGCACACGTACCTGCATGCCGGTAGTCCGTCGGCCACGATCACCATCACCGGCGCAGGCGGCGGCACGACCTCGGCCGACACCACCGTCAACGTCGCTAATGCAACGTTAACTCCGACCAACAAGACGGCCACCGCCACCGAAGGCAGCTCATTTACCGCCGTGGTGGCCCACTTCAGCGACGCCAACAGCGCCGCTGCGGCCGCCGACTTCGCTGCCAGCATCAACTGGGGCGATGGCACGACCACCAGCGGCGTCATCACCGCAGCCAACGGCGGCGGGTTCGATGTCACCGGCACGCACACTTACGCCCACGCCGGCAACGAGACCGCCACGATCACCATCACCGGCAACGGGGGCGGAAGCGCCGATGCGACCGCCAGCATTACCGTCAACAATGCGACGCTCACCTTTGGTAGCAAGACCGTCAGCGCCACCGAAGGCAGCAGTTTCAGCGGCGCCGTCGCCAGCTTCACAGATGCCAACTCCTTGGCCTCCACCGGCGATTTTGGCGCGGTCATTAACTGGGGCGACGGAACCAACTCCGGCGGCACCATCACGGTTGACCACAACGGCGTCTTCTACGTCAGCGGCAGCCACACGTATGCCCTCCTCGGCACACGGCAAATCGCGGTCACCATCATCGGCCTGGGCAATGGCCAGGTGAGCGGCGACTCGACCATGGTTGTCGCCGATGCTCCATACACTGTGTCTGCCAGCGCCGTGTCCGCCACCGAGGGCCAGGCTTTGAGCAACGTGGTGGTCGGAACCATCACCGACAGCAACTTGCTGGGTACAAGCAACGACTTCACCGCCAGCATCCAGTGGGGCGACGGCGCCACCACCGCTGGCACGGTCGTGCAGACCGGAGCCGGCGCGTACAACGTGCAGGGTAGCCACACCTATCTGCACGCCGGATCAGACTCCGTGAATGTGATCGTTACCAGCGACGGCGGCACCAGTGAAACCGGCACTGCAACGGCAACTGTCGCCAATGCCACGCTGACCGCGACCGCTGTCAACGTTAGCACCAAGGAAGGCACGACGTTCACGGGCAAAGTGGCTCACTTCACCGATGCCAACTCCTCCGCTTCGGCCGCCGATTTCACGGCGCTCATCGGTTGGGGCGACGGCACGACCACCTCGGGCACTGTGGTCGCCAACAACTCCGGTGGATTCGATGTTACCGGCAGCCACGCCTGGAGCGTTTCCGGCAACAAGGTAATGAGCGTTGTCATCAGCGGAGCCGGTGGCGGAACCACCACCGCATCGCCGACAGCGACCGTAACGGCGGTTGCTCCGAAACTCGCCGGCACCACCGTCCGGGGGGTGCGCGGCACGAGCCTGACGGCGACCATTGCCACCGTCATCGACGCCAACACCTTGGCGGCCGCCGGCAATTTCACCGCCACGATCGCCTGGGGCGACGGCACGACCAGCAATGGAACCGTTACTCTGACCAGCGCCGGCCATTTCAATATTGTCGGGACGCACACGTACTCGACCTCCGCCGTATACTCGGCGAAGATTACGCTGTACGGCGTGAACGGAACCCGCGAGGTGGCTTCCAGCACGCTGACGATCACCAAGCCGTCGGCAAGTGGAATCCATACGGTCGGTGGTTCCAATCCCGAAGGTTCAGCTCATCAGCGGCATCTGCGGCATGTGCTACACGTCGAGCACATGGAGCATGTCGAGGCCGTCGGCAAAAAGCGGTGAGCCGAGCATAATTTGAATTAGATCAGCCCCGGTACGACAATCGTGCCGGGGCTTTTTCTTTTTTATGACCGAACAGGCTGCTCAAACCGTTGCATCTCGATTGGCCCTCGTCACCGGGGCCGCAGGTTTCATCGCCAGCCATATCACGCGCGCTTTGCTCCAGCAGGGCTGGGCCGTGCGCGCCATGGATGATCTATCTGGCGGGCTTGGATGGTCAAGGCTGGCCGATGAGAAGGAATCGCGGCTTTCACGAATCACCGGGTCCATTCTCGACGCGATCGCCCTGGCCGAAGCGGTCAAAGGCGTCGACGTGATCGTGCATCACGCGGCCATGGTCAGCGTTCCCGAAAGCGTCGCCAAGCCGATTACTTATCATCAAGTCAACGCCACCGGCACCCTGATGGTTCTCGAAGCGGCCCGACGCGCCGGCGTCAAAAAAATCATTTACGCCTCCACCAGCGCCGCTTACGGCGATGATCCACAGCAGCCGAAGGTTGAATCGATGTTGCCGCAGCCGATGAGCCCCTATGCGGTGAGCAAATACGCCGGCGAGCGATATGTTTCAGCGTATGCAGCCCTGCACGGCATGGCGACCGTGAGCCTGCGATATTTCAACGTGTTCGGCCCCGGCCAAAATCCGCGCAGCCAATACGGAGCCGCCATTCCCTCGATCGTCACGAAAATGCTCCAAGGCCAGCGGCCAACGATTTACGGCGACGGCGAGCAAACCCGCGATTTTTGCAGCATCGACAATGTCGTCAATGCGAATCTACTGGCCATCGAATCCGATGTGTTGAAAGGTCAAACCCTCAACATCGGCTGCGGCCGCGCGATTACTGTGAATCAAATCGTAAAAAGCGTTAACGCCATTTTAGGAACACAAATCGAAGCCGATCACCAACCCACGCGCCCCGGCGAAGTGCGCCATTCCCTGGCGGATATTTCCGCCGCCCGGCAACTGCTCGGCTACGAGGCCACCGTGCAATTCGATGAAGGATTACGGCGCGCCCTCGACTGGTACCGCGCGCAAATCAAAATCTGAACCAAATGTTCTTTGTAAAGCCGCGGCCGTTGGCCGCGGTTTCCCCGAATTCATTTCAGCTGCACAATCGCCTCCACCTCCACCGACGCCCCCAGCGGCAACTGCGCAACCCCCACCGCACTGCGCGCATGCCAACCCGCCTCCCCCAGCACATCGATCATCAACTGCGATGCCCCGTTGATCACCTGCGATTGATCCGTGAAATTTGTATCGCTGTTGACGAATCCGACAAGCTTGAGGATGCGCGAAATCCGATCCAGCGACCCCGTCTCCTGCTGAATCAAACGCAAAATATTCGCCGCGCTCAGGGCCGCCGCTTTCTTCGCATCTTCCAGGGAAACCACGCTCGGGACCTTCCCAATGCTCACCAGATTCCGCCCGCCATCATTTGGCAGACACCCGGACACATACGCCACCGATCCCTCGATCACCACGGTTTTGTAAGTCGCCCCCGGCAGCGGGAGGCGATCCAGCGGATATCCCAGCGACTGCAAAATCTCTTCCCGTGACGGCATAAATCCTCCGCGTAGCGGCTGCCCCGCAGGCTTCGGCCGTGAGCTCAGCCGAACGGGGCGCCTTTGCATTCCTACTCCGGCAGCGCCCCCATAAAAAACCTCACCCAATTCCCAAAAAAAATCTGATCGATCTCCGCTTCGTTATATCCCCGTCCAGCCAGCAATTCTCCGAGCTTCTGCAAATCCGCGATGGTGTTCAAATCCCCCGCCGTCTGTTCCGTCCCCCAGCCTCCATCCAAATCACTGCCAATCGCCGCATGTTTGGCATTCCCCGCTAACTGACAAACATGTTCGATATGCTTCACCAAATCCGCCAATCCCACCGAATCCGGTGAACTTTTGCCCCTTTCCCATCCCGGCACAATCATCGCCGCATCGAGCGCCGCCCCAATGACCCCGTCGCGCGAAATCAACCGCCGAATCTGGTCATCAGTAAGCTGCCGATCCCCCGGAACAATCGTCCGGCAATTGTGATGACTCGCCAGCACCGGCCCATCAAACAAATCCATCGCCTGGCTCATGCTGCGATCACACAAATGCGTCACATCTAGAATTATCCCCAGCCGTTTGAATTCCTTGAGCAGCGCAATCCCCTCTTCCGAAAGCGGTCCATCACTACGAGTGCCATAAGCGTGCCGCCCCCGCCCAAAATGCGCCAGCCCCGCCGCGCGCAAACCACGATTCCACCAATATTGCAATTGCCCCGGCTCAAGAATCGGATCGGTTCCCTCCATGCTGACAATCACGCCGAGCGCAGATTCCGCGTTTAGCCCGCGAGCTTGCTCGCGGTGTTCTTTCTGTGCTGCGACATTCCAACACTCCGTCAACTCCCCCCTCGTCCGTAGTATCCGAATCAACCCCTGCCGCTCCAGCAATTCATAAAACGCCAATTGCCCCATCGCCGTCGCGCTGGCAATCGTCGGCGTGGCATAATCCACATCCATCCGCTTATACATCGGCTTAAAAACTTGCTCCGGCCCGCTGCGCGCCAGTAGCGTCCCCACACAAACCCGCACCCCCGCCCGGTGCAGCTCCGGAAGCGTCACCGTATTATGTCCCCTTGCCGGCGCATCGGTCATCCCCGCCTCACGCCGCCGCAGCTCGGCAACTTCCAGCGTCAAATCCCGGTTATAACTCAGCGCGTTCCACGCCAAATCGAGATGACTGTCAAAAATGGGCCGCAAAAAAATCTCTCCAATGAAACGACGACAAAGCATACTCCCTTCCACCACCCAGGCAATAAACCATCCAAGAACCGCGCACGAAGTAAGCGGTCCCCCTCACACCTCATTCACGCCCAGCCCCTTTGCCTTCAACGCCCACTGCTCTAAACTTCTCCGATGGCCTCTCCCCATTTACTAATCGTTCAAGATGCCCCAGCCGTCGCCCATGCAGCCCTGCGGCTTTTCGTCGATGCCGCCGTGGACTCCATCGCGGAAAAAGGTTCCTTTTCCGTCGCACTCTCCGGCGGCAGCACGCCGAAATTGATGTTCGAGTTGCTTGCCCGCGGCGAAGACACCGCGACGCAGTGGCCCTTCGATTGGTCCAAAGTGCAAATCTATTGGGGCGATGAACGCTGCGTCCCGCCGGATCATCCTGAAAGCAATTACCGCATGGCCAAGGAAGCATTGCTCGACAAAGTTCCGATCGAAGAGGCCAACGTGCATCGAATGAAAGGGGAAATCGACCCCAACGAGGCGGCCAAGGAGTACGGCCAAATGCTCAAGGAAAGATTCGGCGATGGCGGCCTCGATTTTGTGCTGCTTGGCATGGGCGAGGACGGACACACCGCCTCGCTGTTTCCCTACAGCGCCGCGCTGGCCGAGACGGAACATCGCTGTGTCGCACACTATGTCGAGCACTCCACCACCGGCAAAAGCTGGCGCATCACCCTGACGATTCCATTACTCAACAAATCCAGGGAAGTGGCCGTCCTCGTGAGCGGCGCCGCCAAATCCAAAAGATTACAAGAAGTTCTGCACGGTCCCCGCGACCCGCAGCGCATGCCGATCCAATTCATCCAACCAAGTGGCAAAATGATCTGGATTATCGACAAAGCCGCGGCGGCGAATATCGGGCAGCGGTGATTACTTCAGAGCCCCGCATGCCAATGTGGGGCCGCATTTAAGGAGAAACGCATGGTTGTCACGCCATTTCGACGATGCGTATTTTGTGTAGCCGCCGGACTCAGCGTCTCTTGCCTGCTCTCACTGGCCTCGTATGCAGATGAGCCCACGGAGGTGAAATCTTTCATCCAGCGGCTTTCGATCCTGCAGAATATCCAGACGGAATATGATCTCGATGTCCGCCAAACGCCGCGCCCCGAGGATCAGAAAACATTTGAGTTTGAAGGGCAGACCATCCAAATTCGGCCAACGCAAAACGCTTTTTCCGGCCGATTTGAATATCTCGGCGGCAACGCCATCATCGAAGTGAAGCCCTCAGAAGCGGATGCGAAAGCCGCTCAAGTCAATCATTCTGATGCCCCGTCATGGAGGAAAGTGATTTCCGATACCCGCTACGAAGCACTTTTTAGGCACACCGGCTCAAACAGGCCGGTCGGCGCTATCGAACAACATCCCGATTTCTCGGAGGATCTGTTTATTGACGTTGCAATTGGCCTGCGGCTTACTGAAGTCAAGCAGTTTTTGATTCCTTCGCAGCTCGAAAAAGACCTGACGCTCGATGCCGCAGCAGACAAGCGTCAATCGGTGCTCAAGCTTATGGACGACAAGGGATGCATCCACCGCTGGCGTGTCGATTCATCCAATGGATTAAAAGTGCTGATGTATACGGTTTCGGAGCCGAAAGACTCCGAATATCTGCGGTACGATTTCTCGGATTTCACTCTGGCCGGCGGCGTTTATCTTCCACAAAAGATTGTCATCACGCGGAAACTTCTTCTTGATGGCCCGCAAGGCCCCAATTCAAAATCATGGGTCACCGAAACGGCCACGATCAACGTTAAAAAATATGTCGTCGGCTCGCCGGACAATGTGAAAGACAACTACCGCATGTTATGGCCCAAAGGATCACTCATACGTGATGAGCGCAGCGGCGAAAATTTCAACGTGCAGAGTGGCGACCGTTACCTCAGTGACGATGACATTGCAAACATACACAACGCCCGGAAAGCAGGGCTCTAACGCCGCCGTAAATATCGGGCAGCGTTAGTCCCCATTTGAGCCGCCGGGCTTTTCCGGTGCGATCTACCTCGGAGCCGTCTCCGCCTCCCACCCCTTGGCGGCGGCGATAGACGCTTGCCGTAGCGCCCCGGCGAACCACACCAGCAGCACCACCGTGATCGGCAGAAAAATCAAAGGCAAGTACGCCAGAAATGTCCCGAAGAATTCAAACGCCAGGAAAATCGGAAATATTGGCGCGGTCTTGAACAGCGACAACACTGGCGCCAGCAGCAGACATCCGCACCACCACACCACCCGCGAACTCGGAATGCGCTGCGCAAGCTTCCGAAGATAAGCAAACGCTGCCAGCGTCCCGGCGATGATCGACAAATTGAGCATAACTTTTCCCACCATCCATGCGGTCCCGTCCGAGGATCCCCATCTCGTCGCGCCGCTGATAAATGCCCACGCCGCCACCACCGCCAGCAACCCCGCCACAATGCGGCACGCCATCCGATAGGGTTTCCATTTATCCGGATGCCTCCCTTCCTCGCCGGCCAGCATCCAAAGGCCAACCGCCAGCCCCAGCTCATAAGCCGCCGCGATCAGCCGATACCACCGCAGCCCCGCAACCCATAGCGGCAGCCACTCCCGGAAATGCAGCGCCACCTTGAACGAAAGCAAATTCACCAGCAGATACGCCACGAGCCCCACCAATTGCACCGCCGCCAGCATCGCGCACGCCATCGACAGCCGCGCCAGCCAAGGCGGATTGCTCCACTCCAGCGCGTCATTGCTGTTCAGCGACCGCCACGTCGACAGCCCGCACTCCGGGCAGTGCGTCGAGTCGATCCGCCGCAGGCTATACCCGCAGCGCAAGCAAGGCTTCTCCCGCGCCTTCTTATCACCCTTAATCATCACCAGCGGCATCGGCGAGTCCTCCCACGGAAAAGTTCGGCAAAAGTATACCAACGACCCGCCCGATCGCACCCGCCTCCTATCCCTCCATTAGCCCCCGCCCATCGAATAAACTCCCACCCCACGCTACGATCCACCCCAACAATGCGGGTAACCCCCGGCCAATCCAGAGAAACCCTCCTTCAGGACTTCGTAAACTGGTCCGCCGCGCACATCACCGGCGACGAAAAGGGCCAGGCGCACGGGAGATCCAAGCCCCTGGATTAATGAATTGCCGACGACTTGGATTTCTCCAAATCCCACCCGCCGGCGCTAACGATCAAATTCTCCCACCACCGTTAGCTTTCGTTCAGGGCCTAGTCGCGGCATTAAAAATATGTTCAATTGGAAACAAACCATCCCTTTTGCCGTGATAGCACTCCGCATTATGCTGCTGCGGTATGAAACCAGAGATGGAGAAAGTCTGGGAATTAAATGGCACCATCGCAATCAATGGTTTAGCCAAGTTCGTCGAGGAAATCCAGCAATTCACTACCCCCCGACTAGCGGCGGAGGTGGAAGTGAACCGCTTCGTGTTCCGGGGAGTTCCGGACAAGGATTGGGCACTACCCCCTCGCTACCTCGGCTACTTGGGCCCGAACGGCCGTGGCTTGGACGTGAGCACATCTACCGGGTCGAATGTGCGGCAACCGCCGCGTTCATCGGAAAGGCTCACCTCCACGTCGAACCGCACCTGTGCCCGGATAGATCCATATTGGAAGTGGGGGACGGGGTCCAGCGGTGGCCTCATCTAATTGACAACTACGGGCAAAAGCTTACCGAGTGGTGGCAACTTATGCAGCACCACGGCGCGAGAACCCGCCTCTTAGAGCAGTGCGTCCTCGCCTCTAGCGCGATTTGCTGAGGTTACGTATGCTACGGCTGTTTCCTGAGAAAGGAGCGGTCTGCATGGAAGCATTTTCCCTGGCGGTGCGGCGGCGGATCATCGAACT